>Ga0315913_1004903_pt1 | contig 16198 bp, 7 predicted proteins | sample MpolsnodulesMG_FD_207736 | JGI IMG/M metagenome (GOLD analysis project Ga0315913, IMG submission 207736) | Medicago polymorpha root nodule microbial communities from Los Angeles, California, United States - small nodules | ecosystem: Host-associated > Plants > Roots > Nodule | place: USA... | reverse complement strand
CTTGTCTTAGTGATGTCAAAAACTTGTAGGTAAAAGTCAAAACACCATATATAATTACAACATTGCCACTTTATGTTAGACAGACGGTTTTTGATAAGATTAATAATTCGGTTATGTGGTTAGGATTTGTTGGTAGTCGATTAATTCTCAATGAACTCTATATATGAAACATTTTCATTGATCATTGTCATGCACGTAATGGAGGGAAATTTTCGTATTGAATAATTTTGTTCTTCGTTGTAAACTCTAAGCATGATAGTTTTCTCCTGTTAAAGAGGAGAAACATGTCTCATTTTTTATTCCTTTTTTGTTATTTGCCTCGACTTCACCCATCTTTTTGACCACTATCAACCCCATGTTTATAGAAACCTCACCCTATCGTGTTGGTGGGGTCTTTGGTCACGCGCGAACGACAACAATTAAACGAGAAAATGTCTAACATCCACAACAAGAGATAGACTAGCAGTGACGCCACCGATGTAGAAGGTTACACGCCACAACTCACAAGCTAGTCATGCAGGACGATAAACAAATTTTAAAAAAACCGAAAATGCAATTATGAAATAGACTCATGGGATATGATCATAAGTGAATCTTGTGTATATGTTGTATGATATCATGGTCCACCCTAAAACTATCTAAAAATCATATATATTTAGATTTGCAAATTATTTTGTTTTACGAAGATCAAATAAAAATTGAATTTTGTTTGTTATTTTTCTTAATTATGGCAGATACTAGTATAAAAGAATAATATGATCATTACAATAGATATTTTTCATTAACAATATCAAGATTTTTCATTAATCGAAGAGCTGTGTTAGATATATAGGTTCTCTTGTTGATGGGCACAGTTCTATTTTTTAATGAAGGTGTATCAATTATAATGACCCTTCACTGATCAAGGTATCTGTTTAAGATTCAATACTCGTCACTAGACTAATTATCATAGGTATTTTTTTATAATGGGGAAACATAATTAATGTTGTCTACCTCTAAGGGCACAATATTGTTGATAACTTATTCATTGACATAAATCACTATATTGAATTTTTAAATGATCACCCACGCCTAGAGTTGCTTCATTGCATATTTCAGACAGAGAATAATTGCCGCGAATAGACGTGACAAATCAAGTTGTCATAACTAGATGTGGAAATTTCATTAAATTAAGTACCAATTCATGTCAAATATACAACTATAGCACCTTGAAATATTTGTGAAGGGACGAAAATAGATCTATTCGCAGGCCCCGCAAATCACGTAAATTAACACGTTGAAGATGTATAGTATGATATACATTGCCTTTCATACATACCTAAAAGTTATTAGTACTATATAAAGTATATACACACTTCCTATATACTGCCAATGATAATCAAGTCATAGTTCAAACCATTCGTGATCAGTTACGTACATATACTTGTACCAATGGCATTGAAAAAGACTTATTTTGATTTGCCACACATGTCCATTTGCTACAAAAATCCATTTTATACTTTTTAATAAAAGTCGATTGATTGCATTTGGTAACCCTCTTATACTTACATATTTGGAAGTATATAAATTAAAGTAAAAATACATATAAATAAAAAGTTTGAGGTTGAATCTCATATTTGCCAAGGTTGATAAGTATCAATTAAAGTAAAAATACATATAAATAAAAATTTTGAGGGTGAATCTTAGTTTTTTGGTGAATTTGAGGTTGAATCTCATATTTGCCAAGAAAGTTGATTGATTTGTCATTAAATTTTGCGACTCAAATTGTAGAAAAATTATACTTATTTAATTTAATTTTTTATATTAGCTAATTTTATTTTAGTATTATTTTTTCTTTCTATTTTTTGCTTATATAAGCACTTGGTTAATTTTATGAGCAAAAAAAAAAGATGATGCTAAAATAAAATTAACCAATTTGAATTGGTTTTTGAAGATAGCTATCGAACCAACTTGTTTTTTTTTTTTTGGATTAAATGAACTGATAACCTAATCAAAGTTTGATTCAACCTCAACTAGTTTTGAACTAGTGGATCTAATCCAATTTTTAAAACATATTTTGAAAAGGGATAATTAACTTATGCTAATAGTTATTTATGTTAGTTACGATAATCATCAGGATTTAACAAAATGTCATATACAAAACAATAACCAAACTTAATTCTACTGTGTCGGCTACATCATTATATTATATCATTTTTTTAAAGAATAATTAAATTATATCATATATATTCAACTTATTAATTTTTAGATTTTTTTAATAGTTTCTTATAGCTTTTCTTAGTTTTTCTTTGTCCAATGTGATTTGACTATCCTTTATTAGATTTACACCTTACTGCTTAATTTACATATATTTTCTTGTCTGTTTAAACTATCTAAGTTAGATCTTTCTACCATCTCCGACCTTATTTATAAGATAAATTTGGTGATATTTCACTTTTCCAATAATAAGAAAAAGTCATAAAGTTTAAGACGCATTAATTGCTAAAATTTCTTTTATACCTTCACGAATTTATTTATTTTAACTTTTAAGTTAGTGAATTTATTTATTTAAATAACCTTTTAAAATCATAACATTAAATAGTTTACATTTACATTGTATATAAAAAGTTGCAAAAGAGCTTATATTTAAGAATGAACAAACAGATGTTCTAAAGAATATACACACGCTGTACCTTAATCATCTTAATCAAAGCAATGAGAAATTTAAAACAACTACTATGAAATCCCAGTAGCAGTCATATATACGGACATTACTACCATTTTGTAGATTTAAACGGTCATATTCTTAACTACCCAATGCCTTTACCTTCCGGCTCTCATTGATTGGCTTAAGTGAAATACCTATCCTATCTTTTCTTAGTTTGGTTTCAAGAAAACTAACAGAAGTGGTATTTGCATACTACATAATTTAGTACTCCTTATGCATAACCAAATAAATCAATTGCACACTAGTTAACAGCAGAGAGGAAACATGCATGTGTGAATTGGGGTTTTCTCATTTGCGAGATTGGGGATCGGGATTTTTATAATGAAACATGCAACTCTCAAAGTTGCGTTAAGCAAAGTGGCAAAACACAAAATAAAGCGTGTTCTGAACAATCAATATGTTTTTTATACCATTTGTGTTTGACATTTTTGACTTTCTAACACCAGAGGTTGTTCGCCTTCTACGAAGAGTTCAAAGGGTCATGCATAACAATGTTAAGTCTCATAAGTCCATAAATGTCGTGTTTAAAAAATAAAGTTTTACAATCTAAAAAAGGTTAGCAACGCAACTTTTTCCCCACATGCATTCCATTCCTATGTAATGATGATACATAAAAGTAGAACGAGACCTTAAATACAAATAGATCCAAAATAAAACCATAACCAATAAAAAAACAAAAAAAAATCCGCATAAAACCAAATATTTTCAAATGTTTTTAGATGTCATTTTGTGAAAACCACTCAGATCATGAGACCATCTTTATGAATCTAATTCAAGTTGATCGAAATTAATTAAAACTACAAGCCGCACAAAACTAAATATTATTGAATTTTAATAGACATCCTTTTGAAAAAATAGTACTCAGATTGGACAAGATTCTAAACTACTTTTTTTAACTGAATATAACCGCGTATATAAATTTTAATATTTATTTGTTTATCAATATGAGACGTTATATTAATCTCTTATTTGTTTGTTTTTGGTTTATGTTAAGGAATTTAAAGTGATTTAAAGTGGTAAGTTTGTCTTGGAACTTGTGTAGTCTATATTAAATAAATACTTTTTAATAAATAATTGATGATTTTCAATAAAAAGTTGCTATTTTTAGTTTCCTTAACATGTGTAATATTGCACATGTTAGAAAAACCCCTTTTAATAATACCTATTAACTTAATCTATATTTTTACTATTCCTTATTTTCAAACATAAACAACCATTGTTATTTGATATATAATGTTATTTTTTTAGTATATTATTTGTTAGAATTTTTATTGAACTTTGATTGTTTACAATTGTATTAATAGAATTTTTTACAGTTTCAATTGATCAACCGGAAATTGTTATAAACTAAACTTCATTTTTTTTTGTGGTGGTCAGGGTTCGAACCCCGGACCTTCCATATATTATGCATTGTCCATATCAACCGAGCTAAGTTCACGAGGACAAACTAAACTTCATTTGATTGCATCTTAACATGTTTTTAATCTTGTAAAAAAACATATTTTTAAAATGAGTTATCTAAACTAACCCTAAACTGCATGTGATTTTAATCTTTGAATCAGGTGGTTTTCTTAATTACCTTAAAATCATTTCAAACTACACTTCATATACCCCTAATTACTATAGCAGTTTTATAAAACTACAAATATTAGTATTGTTTTTTCTTTTTTTCATGATGGAGTGAGGATCAAACCTTTGATGTCTTTATCCCTCCAATCATTAAATCCAGAGCCATTCCTATAAAATTGGAGGTCCGGCTCTCATAATAAAGAGAGACCCCTTATAAAAAAAACACAATTTTTTTTAAAAGCAAATTTTTTTTTTTATAATGTTTGTTTTATTTTATTTTCGGAGAGAATATTTATAATGTTTGTTGTTAAAACATTGTTATTTCATATGACAAGTATGAGCCAAAAATTACAAGAAGTGCTTCTAAAAAATAAGAAAAAAAAAACATTACAACATGTTTTAATTTGAAAATATATAGTGTCCTATCATACTGAAAAAAAATTAAATATAGGAAAAAAAATCCCACTGATGGACTTGATCTCATGACAACTAAGCTATCAACAACCATCTCTTCCACCCGGTTACACCTTTAGAACTTAACTTTTCAGCGCGTTAATACTATATATTCTATTTTTTTATGCATTATATTACTAAAAAAATATATATTTTGGGTCTCAAAATTTTGGAGGCCCAACTTAGTAGAGTTGTGTGCACCCTCAAAAGAACGACCTTGATTAAATCCCCCACTCAAATACATTGTTATCCTTATATCCCCTAGTTTCTACTTCATTTGTTCTTTTTTATTTCTATTTTAGGATAGTTTACACATTCTAATTCTAATACATTCAATAAATATTATTACTTTTGATATAATTATTTATCTTTTTCTTATAATATCCTAAACAATTTATTGGCTTTTGGTCCCCCTATTTTCACCATTTTGCATATTTCATCCCTTATTTTAAAATCTGCCAACTTTGGTTACCCCAACATATTTTTGAACTAAAAATTGGTGTTGAGATGTATTTTAATGATGCATAGTATATGATATGATAATGGAAAAATATTAAAATCGATGAAATTGTAAGAAAATTATCTTAATAATTCATTTAAAACATGTCATATCACTATTTTTGATGGATGAACCAGAACTTTCAAATTTTAAAATAGGAGGATAAAGTTTGCAAAATGCTAAAAATATGAAGACCAAAACTACAATTAAGCCTAATTTATATATCATTTTTTAATTTATATCTCTATAATAAATAATTAAGGGAATCATTGTCAAAAAAATACTTAATTAATGTTGCGTTTGAAGTTTAAAATAACAATAAAATAGAAATAATTTTTTTCTACAAATGTGACGGTTAGAAAGAAAATTGGAGTATAAAAATTACTGCGTGGAGATGAATATTGACTCCACATATTCAGACAACTAATTGCTAATAAAAGTACTTAATTTTTCCTTCTTAAAAAAATATATATAAGTGCTTTTTCCGTTTCACAATAAGTTTCACTTTAACAAAGAAACTTTGTTTTAAAATGACTAACATTATTTACTTTTCAATGCAGGGTTAGTTATTATTTTTCCCTTTTGATCAATTTTTTTATTTTTTATTTTCTAATTATCATCTAATTATTAGCATGTTAGTATTCTTAAAATTTAATTTTCTTTTCTCATTTATGATCGTGAGAAATATATCAATAGTGTCCATATATGTCTTATTTCAATACTTATTTATCATTTCGTCTATCTAAAAAAATATCAATAATGATAATTTAGTAAAATTATCAAGTTTTTTTTAACAATTATTGTAATATTTACAACTATATATATACACACATTCATTTTAAGATGGAGGATATACATATTTACAATTCCTTTCCCCTTAAAAATAAAATTTTACAACTCCTTAAACTCGGTCGGCAAATATGAACTCAAGAAAGCCCTAAAATCCTAACCGTGCGCAATCTTTTCTGAAAATGACAGAGATATACATCAGTTTGCAACTAGATAATAACCCATTTGATATATGATCACGCCAAGAGCTGGCACTAAATAATTGGTTACAACTCATGTATGAGATTGTTACTATACAATAGTAGCAATTATATGTGTGTGGGCTAATAAAGTCAACGGTTGATTTGATGTGTGTGACTTATGGGATTATCTTAGCCAATAAAGCGTTGAAAGAGTTATCTAATCCAATGGCCGGCATGTTTCTCAAAACCACGCAGTCTCATTTTTGTGAGGCAGTTTCCCCTTTTATGAGGCATACCCCCATTAGGGCGGCAAACAATACTGGTCATTAATGAGGTTGTTAAAATGTCTATTTAGTAATCTCACGTAATTTTTCTGTAAAAAAAAAAAAAGTAATCTCACGTTATTCAGTCAAGAATATGTATGTAGTCCCTCTGTGTGCCATGTATATCATTAATTAATTAATTAATAATATGAGAAAACTCACATCGATGATATTTTTATGATGATGTTAACTTGTGTCATAAGGAACTTAAAAAGAGCAAATTTGAATTGAAAAATATAATATTTTAATTTTTGAAAAATTGAATGCACGATTTCTGATACGTATATTTAAATTGAAAAACATAATTTTTATTAGTGATGTAAGTCTTATCGTTAACGTTCGTGGACTTCTAATCTTGTTAGCATTGAAGTCTAATTTATCTAACCTTTTATTACAAGATTAAAAAAATTTGATTGTTATTGTAAAATGACGTATAAGATGAGACATTTTTCGTTGTTGCTAGAAAAACTTATATTGTGGAGCATAGAGGTACTTCACCACTACTCATATATATATTATTCTTAACACACTATTTCATATAAAAAGCAATACAACTAATTATTGTTTTAATGAACATGCATTACCTTAAATGTCTCTTTTTTTAGGGGCTTAAATGTCACTTATAATGAGAAGATGGAAGCACATAATAATATCTACATTTGAAAATAATATTGATATACTCGTGCCTTTATATAACTTTTTTTATGGGATGTATATAACTATATTTGTCCAAAAAAAAACTTTCTTTTAAAATAAAACTATATAACTTTCTTATAAACTTAAAAAAAACATCACATTGTTTGACTTCAGATATATAATTATTTTCACTTTAAAATATATCGTGATCTTTGATTCTTTTTCCCCTATACTATGTTATACTATATAAGGAACGGCTGAAGTGAGAGGAGATATAAATTTTAAATATTTGATCTTTACATAAATAAGTAGGTTCGATTTTTATTAAATTCATTATTGAATATATTAGTAGCAACACCATAATACCATGCTCCCTCTATTTTATATTGACGTCGTCTGCTTAAGGTATGTTACCTTAGTGGTAGGAGTTGAACATTGTAATTTGAAAGATGGGGTTTAAATTTTCTCTGGTTGTAAACTGGTCATTAAGATTTGTGCACCCAAACTAAGAAACACAGTAAATAATTCATTAGTTAGTAAATAATTTTTACTATATTGTTCTTTTAATTTATTTAATTGAATTGTGTAGCAATACATAAAAGATTATTTTTGAAGATAGAACTGGAAAAGAAAAATTATACGCGGAATCATAAAAAGAAGGTTAATGTATACGTTTTTTTTGTAAAGTAATCTAGCGACTATAAATTAACTTTGAGGTAAAATAGTGGGGTGTTTGAGGTTTGAACTCCAACTTTCACATATATATTATGCGTTTTTATTTTTTACGCCAAGCGACAATAGATTTTGCTGTCAATTTTTTTATTTATTTGACGTGGACAATTTAGATATAAGTAGAGGGAGTAATATTTAATATTACTCCCTAACTCCGTCAAACTACTCAATGTTTACTCTTTTGCCCTGGTGAGGGTTGACTCTTCTAATAAACTAGCCCAAAATGACATTGATGTTAGTTCTACAGAGACCATTGTGTCTTATCCGTACACAAGCTTAAACGGCGTTTCGTGTGTGGAAGACTGGGTTTTAGAATGATAAGCCCATAAAAATAATTTTAACTCCACAGCTCATTCTGTTTTGGACTGATAAAGGCTCTTCCTCAAACTGTTGAGGATGACTTTGTTTGCTTATTCAACCAACTCGTTTCTTTGGGCGTGTTCAACTGAGGCAAACTTTAGTTGTATATCGAGCTCATCACAGAAAGCCCGGAACCTCTGACTTGCAAATTGAGTTTTTTTTACCCGTGATGATGGTGTGGGGAAGCCCATACCAGTAAACTAAATTTTTGAAATAAACTTGTGACCTTTTTCACTGTAATAGTGGACATAACTGCTAAGGTTGTGTCTCAATATCAAAGATGTTTCATTTCTGGTAGGCATATTTCTGAGTTTATATTGTCTGCATCAGAAGAAATTAATTTGTTGAATAAGAAGACTTATAATGATAACATGGCTTTAAAATTTGATATTCAGAAAGCGCTTGGTAATTTGGATTAAAAATTTCTAATAAAATGCCTCCATGGTTTTGGTTTTAGCCCTATTTTCTTCGGTTTGATTAAGACAATTCTTGAGTTTGCTAAGATTTCATTTTTGGTGAATGGCCGTAAGCCTATGAAAATATTTTAAATGCAAAAGACGGTTAAAACAAGAAGATTTATTGTCCTCTCTTCTATTTTGCATTGTTGAGGATTCTTTAGTAGAACCATCTATTCTTTAATGGATACTGGTAAGATCTCTGCAATATCAAGTCCTAGAGGCTGTAATTCACTTACTAAACACTATTTAGTGCTGATAAGATGCCTTTTGTTTATCTTGGAGCTCATCTCTTTTAATGGAAGCCTGATGCTCATCATCTGCAACCTATTAATATTGCAGACAAAATCATATGAAAACTATCTAGATGGAAAAGTACATTTTTTTTTTATCTATCATGGGAAGGGTCCAACTTGTGCAATCCATCATTAATGACATGTTATATAGATTTCAAGTTTATACTTGACTCAAGTATTTTGTGTGGTAAGGAGACATTTATACTAAGAACTTACATAAATATGTGACGACTTATTTAGTTAACGTAAAAAATATTCATGATGATCAAACTAAATGTGACATATTTTTCATTTTTTGTTGTTGAGTCTTTTATCTTTTTTCAAACTCTTTGGTGAAGTTAACTAGAAAGGAGTACATGTAGTTGATATTGTAACAACAATTTAGGGAATTTCTTGCAAATTACTCTATCGAGTATTTGGAAAGTATACGTGTGGTAGTTTTGCAATTATACAGATGAACCCAAATCAATATTCTTCAAGTATTTGGAAAGCTATTTGTAAGATTTGGCCGGATGTTACTACTTCAATTTTCTGGGTAAACCGAGATGGAACTGATGTGAAGTTTTTGAAAGATAATTGGATCCTAAGTAATCACCCCTCGTAAATAATTTGTAACTTAACCCATCCATCTTTACCAATTGGATTTTTATGTTGCTTTCCATGCTCCTAACGGTGTTTGGAATTGACAAGTTATCAAGAGCTTTCTACCAGATACCATATGTAATATGATCAACAACATAAACCCTCCCTCTCATAGTGATGCAAATATTCCAAATTAGTCTTTTGAAAGTAATGGCCAATTTTCGGTTAGGAGTGGTTATCATAATATCAACTCAGCCATTTTTCATCAAGGAGATCTCAATTCTCAATCCTATTTTTGCTATGGTTGCTGATTAGAAGGGTCCGGCGAAAATCTGTGCTCATCTTTGGAAAGTTGCTCATGGAACTCAGAAAGACAAAAAAGAGGTATGATTCAGGAGTCCATATGTACTTGATGTCAGTCTTCCCCTGAAACTCTTATGCATGTACTAAGAGATTGTGAAGATGTTAAATCCTTTTGGGAAAGATTCATTAAAATTGATATTTGGTACAAATTCTTTAGTCCTGGTATAAATGTCTAGATCACTTGGATTCTATCAAACAAGTCTATAAGTAATAAACCCATGATGTGGTCTACTTTTTTTTGGTGTTGCTGTTTGGGCCTTATGGAAAGATAGGAACAATCTGATTTTTGGGTACTATTGTGTTCAAACTTTGGAATCTGAAATGTTTTCTTCAACATTTCATCTTCTAAAATCCAAAATAGACTCAGATGCTGAACTTTGATTTATCTCAGAACTTAGTTCATCATTTTGATTTGTTTATGTATTTATGAATGTTTCAGGTATGGACACACACCCTGACCACATTAGCGATATCATGATGAGCATAAATGCCTCAGTTAGGAAGCATTGCACGAGGAATGTTCTCAAGACTGTGCCAACAGAGCCGGTGCATGAGTCACGACAGAAGGATGCAAAGTAGGAGGAGGCGCTGGTACAACTTCACGATTCATATCATGTTGATCTGGTGTTATATTACAGAAACTGAACTTCCCTATGTTGTCCTGGTTCATATTCTATAATTCAAACAAGTATTCTACGTTTTTAGTTATTAGAATCCAAAATATATCAATATATTGAAACCCAGTTAGTTTGAAAACTAGTGAATCGAGGGTTTGACACAATTCATATTTTATAACTCAAAACATATATGGTTGTTAAATATGCAAATAATATATGTTGAACCAGTAAATACATATTTTTTGTTAGTAGTTGAATTATGTTGTTGACGAAGTAGAATATAATTTAATGGTAGAATTCTTGATCTTTTGTCTTCATAGCTTTCGAATTCTATAATCTAAAACTCCAAAAACATGTTCAGAATCTAAAATCAAAATGAGAATTTTAGAAGACCTACGAGAGGATTTCTCTTTATTTAGCCAAACCTGGGAAGGCCAGAACAACATTCTTAGGCTAAAATAAGGGAGTTTGTAGGCCGGATAAATAAAACGGACGGATGGACTATGCATGTTTCTTACCTAAAAAATTTGGTTGAGTTAAGTAAGGTTTTCATAAATTTTGAAAAAAATTAAATATATACGGATTTTGTAATTTCATCTCATTGAAAAAAGAAAAAAAGTTTTTCCTAGTTAATTGCCAGAACCATTTCAACCACATCCAAACATTGTATACGAATGCTCATTTCAATTCCATTCATGGACCTCGTGCGAAACATGGTCTCAAAGATCAACCAGATATTGCAATTGTGATTGACATTACTAATTAAGGTACTACTAATTAATGACTATTTTACAATAATAATCTAAATGGTATTTAAACTTTATCCTTTCAGATTATGAAGTTAAATTTATACCGATAAACTAATACTTCACAAACAATAGTGAATAGCAAGAAAACACACGTTGCAATCATTCTAATCTACACAGGATTTGGAACATCGAAATTTGAAAGGGTGAGAGTACTCACGGATAGATTTTGTAATTTTGTCTTGGTTTGTGGATTGCTTTCCACTTTGGTGATGGTTGTGGTTCCTTAGCGTACTAGGAAGAGAGCTTTTATGCACGTGTTGAAAGAGAAACATGAAGGAAAACAAAGCGAGTATTACTTTTCTCACTCTATGGTATTTTAGCGCGCCCTGCGTTTTTTTTCCAAAAATGTCCTTGAAGTTTCCGGATTTTCTAATCCGGAATGGTGTTTTCCTTTGTTAAAGGGTGAAAAATGAGTTACGAATTTTTTCGGATTTTGTAATCCGGAAATCTCAAAAAATAGGACGCGTTACATGATTTGTTCGGATTATATGGTCCGAACACCCCCTAAACACCTTCTTACGGGACTCTGCCCCTCAAAATCCAAAATTCCATCGTTTAGACTCATTTTTCATTTTTTTTTAAAATTTTTCATATTCTCAGAAAAATCCGAAAAAATTTGCATTAGTTTTATTTGATTTTTAGAATTTTTTGGTGGTATTTTTATATTTTTTATGATTTTATTTGACATATTTTTAACATTTTTTACTTAGTTTTTTTGTTGTTTTTAAAAGCAAAACTCAAAACTGCTAAAATGTGAGAGAGTCTGATGACTGATTATACATAAGAATTGTCCGGACTATAAAATCCGAAATAGTAAACATGAATCCGAATAATCCGAACTGCAAAAGTGCATTTTTGGAAATTTTACAGGGTGCAGGAGAAGGTCATAGGGTGGGAGAAGTAATACTCAACCAAAGTGTGGTAGAGCAGATAATGGTGTGAATATAAAGGTCCATTTGAAGAGTATTGCAAAGAACATGGACTCAAACTTGAGAGGACGGTTTCAAATATGCCTCAACATTATGAAGTTGAAGAGAGAATAAATTATACCATTAAAGAAAGAATTCAGTGTATACTCTCATGCAAAATTGTAAAAATCCAAAATCCTTTTGGAGTTAAGCAATGAAGACTACAATGGATTTGATCAACCTTACTCCTTCTATTCCCCTTGGTGGCGATGTTCGAAACAGAGTGTGGATAGGGAAATATGTATGTTATGGTTATTTAAGAGTGTTTCGTTGTAGAGCGTTTGTTCACATTCCAAGATATGAGAGATCTAATCTTGATAAGAAATCAAAACAATTTTTGTTCATCGATTATAGTCAAGTAGAGTTTGGTTATATACTATGGGACCCAATTGACAATGAAATTATCAGAAGTTGTGAGTTGATATATCTTGAAGACCAAAACTTTGAAGATTTTGATAAATATGATAAACATAAATGTGATGCTCGAAGTTACATTGATGGTGTTCCTAAATCTCCCAATGAGACTTTTGTTGATGATGGTGATATACATGTAGATGTTGAGAATGTTGTTGATGGCCATGTACCTCATCCTGATGAGCCAGTTAAAGAGGACTGACTTGAGTCACAGGTTGAACTTGAGTTGAAAAGGTATGTTAGAGGGTGTCAAGTTTCTTAGATATATCCACCACAAGAGTATTTGACAATCATTGATAGTGTGGAGAGTCAAATCACTACCAAGAGGTAATTTCAAATATTGATAAAGAAAAGTGGTTGAAGGTCATGCAAGAAGAGATGAATTCTTTGCATGAGCATCATGCATTCGAGTTGGTGAAATTGCCCAAGGGCAGGAGAGCACTCAATAACAAATGAGTAAACAAGATAAAGACCGAAGAGAATAAGTCTCAACCAAGGTACAAAGCAAGATTGGTTGTGAAATAATTCAATCTAGAAAAAAATTGTATTGCCTTTGAAGAAATTTTCTCACCTTTGGTGAAGATGATTTCTATTCGAGTCGTTCTTGGCGTAGCATCTAGCTTGAACCTAAAAGTTGAACAACTTGATATGAAGGAAGAGCTCTATATGGAGCAACCTAAGTGTTTCAAAGTCAACGGTAAAGAAGAGCTTTTATGTACATTGAAGAAAATATTGTATCGTGTAATGCCTGAGGCTGACAAGGGAGGGGAGTGATCGTCGGTGCACAAGGTATGGCAATGACCGGCTCTTAGTAGCTTCTAAACAAACTGAATTCACATCGGAATGAGAGAGATCCAAAGATCATGCAGGTATGAGACTGCATAGTTGAATGAATGCTTATAAGAATTGTTTGATACTACCTATTCCAACAAAACATATCTTCTTTTTGGCAGTGCATTCCATAAGATTTTGGTAGTCCACTCCATATGATTTTTGTAGTTAAGCGTTCTTGACTTGAATCAATTTTTTGGATAAGTGACCTTTTGGGAAGTTTCCTAAAAAAACATGTGAGTGAGAAAACATGCTGAAAAGACTACTATTGGTTTGTGGAGTTAGTTTGAAATGCTTAAAGCCATCTAGGATGTTACCTACCGACTCAAGCAAGCGATGCCACGATGGTACATGGAATTTTATTCTTTCGTGGAGAAGCATGGATATGGTAAAATTACTGCTAACCATTGTGTGTTGGCCAAGAACTTCTCTGATGGTGATTTTATTATTCTCTTGTTATATGTGGATGACATGTTGATTGTTGGTCATGACACTAAGAAGATTCAAAGTCTGAAGTAAGAGTTAAGCAAGTCCTTTGCAATTAAGGACTAAGGTCCTGCAAAACAAATCCTTGACATGAGAATCGCTCATGATAGCAAGAATGGTAAATTATGGTTATCTTAACACAATTACATTGAGAAGGTGTTAGAGAGGTTTAACATGATAAAATCTAAACTTGTGAGTACTACACTTCCCAGTCATTGTAATTTGAGCATAGGCAAATGCCCTATAAGTGAAGAAAACAAAAAAGATATGAAGTTCCTTATATATATGCAGTTGATAGTTTGATGTATAACATGGTATACACAAGGCCATATATTATCCATGTTGTTGGTCTTATTAGTTGTTTTTTCTCTACTCTTAGTAAAGATCACTCGTAAGCAGTTAAATGGATTCTCATATATCTTAAAGGCAGTTTTAGAGTATATTTATGCTTTCGAAGGGGTGAACCTGTGTTAGATGGCTACACATTTACATTATATCGATGCATGGTGATCATGATTATAGAAAATATACTTCTGGTTATATGATCACTTTTGCGGGGGAGCAATGTCATGAAAATCAAGATTACAAAAGTGTGTTACCTGATCCACTACTAAAGCTGAGTATATTGCAGCTACTAAAATGGCTAAAGAACTCTTGTAAATGAATAAATTCCTACAAGAGTTAGACGTTGAGGAAGAGAAGTTTTTGTTGCTCTATGCACATCAAATTGGGGGGCAACTGACCCCACCCCACTTGCTTAGTTTTCTTGTTTGTAGTTGTTGAATAAAATATAATTTCATCTCATTAAATATTAGGTGTTTCCCCACTAAATTAGTGACCTTTTAAAAATATCAGGGAAACTAGAAAATATATTGTATTTTCAATGATGTACTACTTATTATCGAAGTTAGTTTTGAGTTTTCTGACATATGCAACAGTTGAAAATATCTATAATAAAATTTGAGAAAAATTAGATGTTCAACTTTATAAGAGATTGAATCATTAAAAAACAAGACTAGAATTGGTAGATAAAATATGTAGGAAAAAAAATTGAAGTAAATTTTGTAGACATGAACTTCCATTAGATATATGTCACTATAGTAAAAGACAAAAAGGAAATTAAATTGGAATATAAAATATGTGCAAACAAAAAAAATTAAGTAAATTTTTGTAGGGACTACAAAAAGAAAACTAGTATATTAATAAGTAAGGATGGAAATAGGTTAGACCAGCCTAAAAAGGTGTACGTTATTGCCTATGTCAGGTCGGACATTTTTGTTAAACAGGAAAAGCTAAGGTTTTTTTTATAAGTCTATTTAGTTAAAAGTGATCCGGTTAGACCAAAATGGATGGTTGAGCTGTTTAGATTCATCGTTTTGTTGGGGCTGAGCCACCGATCTATCCGTCGTTTGTTGGGTTTTTTGAGTCGTTCGCTATCCCCTAGTGAGACAAAGGGGGGTTGTGTACCTGCATGTTCTTCAACGCTCAAGTGAGTTAGGGGTTCAAAAAGTGCAATCACAATTTAGGGTACGAAGTGTCATGTCTGACCCAACGCTAATGCCTAAGTATAAATAGTGGTTAGGTAGGGGTTGGCTGGCAAACCTTATTCTGACAATTTACCTTCAACAACGGATGTGGGCAACTCTCTGCCTTGGGTGAATTATCCTCAGCCTGCGTGGGCATAGGTAACATTGTTGATGTGAAATTTTACAAACAAAAACCATCTCGTAAAATTGAATACAAACCTACAATCATTTGTTATATTTTTTTGACCATCAAGATTAACGGTGTTCAATAAATAGGTATAAACAGTTAATGGTTTCAATAATATATAAAATTGTTAAGAATAGTAATTCAGTTTGTTATATGTTTTAATAGTTACAAAGTTGTTTTGGTAATTAGCTTGTATAACAAGCAACTTGCATACCAAGTAAGAGATGCTTTAAGTAGTTAACTCATCATGCGTAGTTGTACAATAAGAGATATTCCAAAATGATATATGATAAGTGTCAAAAAGGAGTTAAATAGACTGTATATTTTAGGCACTTTGATTACTTGGTTTGCAAGTTATCCTGCGAAAAGCTCACAAATACTGAAGAATCATTCAATTATGCTTTTCACATCTAA
>Ga0315913_1004901_pt1 | contig 16200 bp, 6 predicted proteins | sample MpolsnodulesMG_FD_207736 | JGI IMG/M metagenome (GOLD analysis project Ga0315913, IMG submission 207736) | Medicago polymorpha root nodule microbial communities from Los Angeles, California, United States - small nodules | ecosystem: Host-associated > Plants > Roots > Nodule | place: USA... | reverse complement strand
ATTGCTGCATTATGACCATAACAATCTCACATGCTTTCCTCTACTTAGTATTCTCTAGACTGATGCCATCTTTATTACTATGATACATATATTTGGTCTTCCTATATTTATGTCAGATATAACTGCTGCTCTTGGCCTTTCGCTAGAGACAATGTCTAAGGAGGAATTGGATGGGATGAAGGATGCCATGCATTTGATTCTTCAAGGAGTTAGCTGTAAATATCACTTACTTGATTATGGGTGTCTTTGATAATAAGGATCGCAAGAAGGACTTTGTGGGTTAGGAACTATTGTTGTCCACTCTTAGGGAGCGTTTGTGTAAATAACTTAAATTAGGCGCTCATTCAATAAGGAATCATTGCATAAAAGCTTATGCATAAGTTGTTTCTACAAATACAATAAAAAAATGAGTGAAGTTTTCATAGGCTTAGTTTAAGCTATTTCTATAAATTATCAGAGTTATAAAAATAGGTTAAACAACTTACGGATATATATAAACTAGTTTTATAAGTATTTTCATACACTTACAAATAAAATAAGCTCTTACAAATGCCCTTTTCGTCCTGTTTTAGAAAACTACTTAAGCATCGGGGCCTTCCAGATAGAAGAAATTGTTCCGCTTGAACTTTGCTGCATTATTTCCTATGGTCTTGCTTTCAGCTGACTCAAATATGTCAGATCTATCAAAATAGGTTGTTCTTTAAAGCATATGACCTATGATGGTTTCTGCTCCCTAACTTACAGTTCCTACTACCCAATTAGCAATTTTTTCGCTGTATAATATAAGTGAAGTTGAATTATATAGAATTCTATGCTTCGGATTAAGGACCTTTTCTCAGTATCCTTGGTTTTTCAAGGGGTTTCACTAGTACCCCATTATAAATTTCAATAAAAATCTAACAAGTCTATTAAATTGCCAGGAATATTTTCCCATTGTACTCTTCTCTTTTTAACTATATATATTTTTATAATATAATTTCCATGTTATCATATTATCTAACAAGCCATACCTCTGGATTGTTGTCATTGGCTTATACATTCACCAGCAAAATATCATATTGTAAAACAAGATGGAATGATTTGTATTAAGAATGTGACTACTTTGATGAATTCCTTTTTCATTGAGGGGTCAATCTTTATATTCATCTCACTCCCTTTCAGTAGTTTTATAAATCTGATTACCCGTAGTTCATTACCCCTTCTTGCAGATCAGCAGTCAGTACTCATAATCTCATTTTTTGTGATTGTTTCAGGTAGGTTGGAGAGCCCTAATCATTTAGTTCGAAAAATGGCTAGTAATATTGCTTTGGCGTTGTCTAAAATTATTGATCCAAAAAATCCTTTGTACCTTGATGATAGCTGCAATGGGGAGACAATAGATTGGGCATTTGGATTCACTGACCCCAAGAAACGGACACCGACTGCTTCAAATTCTAGAAAAAAAGGTGTTGAGGAAATACAGATATCTACAGTTTCCGGTTCAGAGGGGGGCTCTGATTCCCTTTCCAGTAAAGAGAAAGGCATTAGTGTGAGGGATAAAAAGAAGTTATTGGGCTTTAACGTTCTTGATCCTGATGAAATTGTTGATCCAGCATCACTGAATCTTGAATTAGATATTAATGATGAGGATAATGATGATAGTGCAAGTGAGAACTCATGTTCCTCGGATGATTCATCTTTACAGCCGTATGATTTGTCAGATGATGACTCGGATTTGAAAAAAACAATGTCACAGTTATCTGATGTAGTTGCGGCTCTTAGAAAATCGGACGATGCTGATGGGGTTTGTCTTTTCCTCTCAGAGCACCTTTTAGTTGCATTTTGATTATCTGCCTTACCTACACTAAATGCAATTTGTTGTACCGTGGTAAAAGTTTAATTGGCTATTATCTAAATTTTCAACAATTGCTGCATTATTAAGTATTATATATACTCTGGTTTAGACTGAGCTATTGAAAAACCTATTTGTAGTCCTGACCGACCTAATACATTCTCGTGTTTGGCTCAAGTTTCTTGACATCCTGCTTTTTTGCTGAAAGTTTGATGGTTTGTAATATTTATTTATTTTTTTTTTTTTACCTTTATTGCAGGTGGAAAGAGCTCTTGATGTGGCTGAAAAGCTCATAAGAGCATCCCCAGATGAACTAAAACATGCAGCAAGGGATCTTACCAGAGCTCTTATTCAGGTTCGTTGCTGTGATATAGCTTTAGAAGGTGAAGAAGAATCAACAGAAGACAAAAGGCAAAGGGCATTAATTGCCTTGGCAGTCATGAGCCCATTTGAATCACTCGACACACTGCACAATCTTTTGTATTCGCCTAATGTAGATATTAGTCAACGAATAATGATACTGGATGTCATGACAGAAGCAGCTCAGGAGCTTGCTGATTCAAAAATTATGAAACCCAAACACGATACAGGTTCTTTTGTATCAGTTGTTTCAGATACCCGACCTTGGTTCTTGCCTAGTAGCTCAGGGACTCCTGGAGCTAGTTCCTGGAAAGAGATTTCAGGTACTGGAACTTTTTTGAATTGGTCAAACAGCTACGAGAGGGAACTTCACTCGAAACCTAATCAGGTCAAGAAAGGGAAAACACGCCGTTGGAGCCTGAGATCGCCTTCTTCTGAACAAAACCTGATGGAGTGTTCTCATAACAAGTTTCCCATGTATGCTGCTGCATTCATGCTTCCTGCCATGGAGGGTTATGATAAAAAAAGACATGGTGTTGACTTGCTTGGCAGGGATTTTATTGTCTTGGGGAAACTCATTTATATGCTTGGGGTTTGTATGAAATCTGCAGCCATGCATCCAGAAGCGTCTGTGCTGGCTCCTTCCCTTCTGGATATGTTAAGATCCAGGTATTGGTTGAGGCATTAGTTGTCTATTTAACTGAAAGCCTTGTGAGGACTGACATATTCTAAAATCTTACTATCACCCTTACAAGTGTGTCTAAATGTGGGTTGATAAATTTGATAGTTTGGTGTTGTATTGGTTATTTGTGTTTATATTTCCTGTTGGTTCATTTTTATGGCTAGTACTAATGCAGTAAAACATCTCACTTTGCATTTTAACTCATGCAGAGAGGTATGCCATCACCAGGAAGCATATGTGAGAAAAGCTGTCCTTTTTGCAGCTGCATGCACATTGGTTGCCCTTCATCCTGCCTACGTATCATCTGCTTTACTGGAAGGAAATGTTGAAATTTCCAATGGCCTTGAATGGATTCGCACATGGGCCCTTGATGTAGCTGACTCAGACACAGATAAAGAATGCTATACGGTGAGTAAAGGAAATTTGAAGCTTAGAATCTATTCTATTTTTTCTTACAAGCTTTTCAATTATCTCGTCTAGTACTTCGGTCATCAAAAAGGTTTAATTTTTTCTGCACTGGTCTACAATTATTTGATGGTGACAAAGTTAAAAATATAGCTATTGCAACTTAAATGTATATCATGATAGGGGTGGGTTGGGTTGCATGGCTCTGGAGCAGAGTAAAAATAGCCAATAGTGAAATTCTAAGAGATAATAACAATCAATATGGATAAATATTTTACATTTTTTTTGTTTCACTGTAGATGGCTATGACATGTTTACAACTCCATGCTGAGATGGCTCTTCAAACCTCCCGAACTCTGGAGTCAGCCAGAAGTTCATCCAGGGCAATCCCTACTCTTCGTTCTGATGCATCCAAAATGACCATTAAAATTCCCTACTTAAATGGGAATTAGTGATCCTACTGGCTATTCTGAATGGATTCATTTGTTTAGCCCAGAATATGAATTCGAAATTGTGCTGAACATCTATTTGCTACTCGATTTCCTTGTTTGTTTAGCTTTTAATCCAGGCCTTTTTTTGTTATTTTCTTTGAAATTTGTATATATTTTAGGTATCTAGATTTAACAATTGGTATGACACATTGAAACCAATGTTAATATAGTTATCCTAAATTCATTCGAAATTTAATATTACATTCTTACGTTTTGGCTATTTAATTTGAGGTGTTTTTCATTTTTCATTTCTTGTGCGATACAGTGCTTTTTGTGTTGATTGATATGAGTTGTCAATATAAAAAAGTCAACTTGGTCTCACTTATTATTTCAAAAAAAAAAACTTGGTCTCACTTATAATTTTTGTTTGTTTGATGACAATCAAAATAAATTTTACATTTTATCAACTTAATTTATTTCTTGGATTTGGTTGTCCTCAGAATGTTCATTTTTATTTTAGAACATACCAAGAAGCATCTATCTTATGTCAATCATTGAACAATGCTGGAGAACTACAATTTTGAGTTTTCTGATATTCCAAAAAATTCAAATTGTCATATTTTTTTAAATGACCTCGATTCTAAAATCTTTCTAACATTTTTATTTTTTTTAAAAAAAAAAAAGATTCTTAAGAACTCGTATTTGAATTTATTAAATTCCAGTACATTCAAAATTGAGTATTCCAAAATCCTGTAAAGCTATTTTTATTTATTTTTTTATAAGAACTAAAAGCTATGTTTATCATTGGTGGGAACTTCGAAGCCATCCCTTTTCTGTGTATTGTTTTTAGTTGTGCATGTATGTTGTGAAGCAATCACCAACCTCAATTTACATGATAGTGAATCTGTATCATTACGCTTGCAATGCGTTAGTAAAATCCAAAATTTCTTTGGGAAATAAGATAATAGAATGAAGTTCATGAAAAGTCAAGACATGTAATACTTGTTTGTCGCATACATTTTCTTCTTATTTCTATTTCAAACTTCATTGTGAATTATGTGACTAAATTTCCAAATCACAGAATAGGTTTTTGGACTTTTGTACACAGATACATGTATGATCTTAAACTCGTGAAGCATCTTACACGGTAACAAATCATTATCAGTGTTAAAACTCGTTCTGATTTCGTGATATCGTCAATGAACACACATGCACGATATGTTAATTTATATTCATAGAGCTAAAAATACTGCTTCTATCAATCTGAAAACAACATAACAGTGTCAACAACTGCATCATTATAGCAGAGTAAAAAAAAAAACTGCATCATTATAAACCAACTACTACTGTAAACATCAATTTCAGCCGCTCTAATGAAATTCCCATAAAGTTGAATTACATACTTATGATAGTTGTACTCTCTCTTCCAGACAAATCAACTGGATATGTCTGCCTTCTATATGAACATATTCCCCCTTACCATGTATGTAAAATAAAATAATCAATAGTGAAGTATGTTAGTCTCAGTCTGCTCAAATTTGGGGATATCCAGTTCAAGGAACCAAAGTCTCACAAAACCTATCCAGATCTTCGAAGGTAAACCAGTCTTTTTTCATCTGCACCGTACCAATGGCAAACAAAACTAAATCATAATGTGCGATTTAATTAATAATTTTCAAGAACGGCTAAAGAGAAAACTTACGAAGTAAGGGTACCCCTCCATGCTAAAATTCTCAGGTGCGAGTTCCAAAAACAATTTAATGAAATAGAGGACAAAGTTCCCACAATCAGTGTCGTCTTTTTGTTGTGGCACCTGCAATATAGATTGGTTTTCTTTTAACCATTGGTGATTTGATTACATTGGACATGAGTATTGTAAAAGGGATAGTTATTACCTTGGGCACTAAAAGTGGAATTCGAGATATAAGATCCTCGGTCTCTGGCATGTCCCCGACTTTATAAATGTCTTGTACAAATCTGAAATGAAGATAAAAGCTGGTAAATTGCAAATACTCTGACAGGGCAAAAATGTCTGATCAAAATAAGTAAATATAGTTGAACAAAGCACACTTTCTTATGTCTGGTTCAAGCCGCCTTGGACCGGTCATTTCAAGAGAATCCAGCAACAACATACAACGTGATCCAGTAGCGAATTGCAAGTTCTCATCAAAATGGCAGAAGATCAGAAGGTTCCAATGACCCCTACAAAATTGTGATTTCAAAGGATAAACTCCGTGGATTGACATTTAACAAATTAAATGGCTCTTGTTATTAAAGGGAATTGAATATTTAATCAAAAAAGGGAATTGAACGTGTTTACCATAAGACGATAGGAACAAAAACATATGCCTTTGTGAAAATGTTTTTTTTATCAATCCAACTCAGCACCTTATCTCTGTACGAAGCATCTCTGTAAAGGCTAAACCATAAGCTGTCCATGTATGTAAACGACCTCTTCCTATCTTCTGGGAAACTCTCCCATACTTTCCTGTCAGATAAATAACATTTATATTTAGAAACAAACACATGATTTTGATGTTGCTCCTTTTCCATCACAAATCATTGAACTGTGAATCATTAATGTAACTCACGCTAAGTAATTATCAAAGACTTCACTGTTTAGCTTTTCCTTGGATCTAGCAAGAGTTTTGTTGCCTTTGAAGTTTCTCTTGATTTTTGTTCGTGGTCCCCGAGGAACGGGGAATGAAAAAATTGAACTAACACTTCCTGTCACATCTTTTACAGTCTTGGTTTTGTTTTTGTGATGAGCATCAGCAGCGATCTTGGTTCCATGTCTTGAGTCAATTTCTCCTTCCTGATTCGCAAAATCGACTGATAAGAACAATGACAGACATAATCAACTTCTCTGATTGGCTCCCAATAGATATCAATATCCAGATTTTATTGAACTTCTCAAAAAAGACTCGCGGAAAAAGCAATACTCAAAAGAATCTTACAATAACTATTAGTTTTTTAAACAATAGCTTGTAGCATAAGTTGAAATCAGTTCATGCATTGCTACTTTTTCACAAGCTCTCTCAATTAACTTTACATAAACACCTATAATCTTATAACTATTTTTTGCAAGTGGAAATCCGTAAACTTATTTTGATTGGGAAGCTCTCTATGTTAATAGCAAACACAAATTACAATTCACAAATTAGACCTATGATGTTTGTAGACGCAATATTAGTATTTTAAATAAATTTGCAGATATAAATACGGGGACACAGCTTGATTTACTTTTTTTACACAGAAAGCAAATTTCTGTGTTGTGTAAAGATTCTATATAAGGAACAAAAAGTAGGTTTATACTGTTATATATGCAACAAAGCTATTATTTTCACACAAACAACAATGGAATCTCCCGTGAATTGAATAAACGAAGGCAGGAGTGTATCATGTATGAGGATAAAAAAAATAAAAAATAAAACTGACCTTTAGGGCCAATTTCTGTCACCTCTCTTGTGGTCTCGATTTTCTTCTTTCTTTGACGGGAATAAACATTCTTGGGCACACATCCTGAGCTGGTTTTTCTTTCCTGATTCCTAAAGTCCACTGATAGGAACAATGACAGGCATAATCAACAATATCAATGTCCAGTTTGAAACAGCTTCTCAATAAACACTTATGAGCAATGATTCATAGGTACATGTAGGTACGCGGTACGAAATACATCAAATTTAAAAAAATTAAGGTACGGGTACGTTGACATAAAACATTAAAAAAAAAAAAGGATTTTCCAAGTGAATTACTACCATTGTTGTTGTAAAAACATGCTTAGGAAAAATCAATTATAATAAAAAATAGTATACTACTATTCGTATTTTAATCATGTGTTTTATCACACTTCAATCATCGTGTTGCTTCAAAGATTTACTTTTTTTGTCCATCTCCTCCACTATTTTCATCAAAAGCAAGAGAGAGAATTGAAGTACAATAAAAAAGCAAAATAATTTTGGTTATTTTTCCAGCGCCTGTACATTTTTGCTGCACTCACTACGGCGAATCAACTAAGTAAAAATTGGTACAGTTTGGTACGTACGGTACGCGTACTCGGTACGGATACTTCACCATTTTTTGGAGTACCCATGCTTCAGAGCTTATGAGAAGAAATATTTAAAAAAACCTTACAACGACTCTGATTTTTTTTTTTAAACAGTACTTTCTCGTATTAGTTGAAATTAGTTCCTGAATCTCAATTCTTTCATAAGCTCTATCATTTACATTAGTTTAAATGTGACTTTAGTCCCTGCAATTATTGCAAGATTTTCTGTTTAGATTAAGTTCTTGCGAATTCAAAAATTGCTATTTTTAGTCTCTATAAGCTGATCCCGGGGACTAAAACAACAATTTTTGAATTTACAGGGACTGAATCCAAACAAAAAAAAACCTTACAAATGCTATAATTGCAGAGACTAAAAGCATATTTAAACCTTTTAACTTTCCGTAAACACCTATAACCTTATAACAATGTTTCGGAAAGTAGGTCCTTGTGAGCTTAGCTCAGTTAGCACGGACAATGCATAATATATGCTAGGTCCGGGGTTCATACCACCAACAAAAAAAAATGTTTCTGAATGTGGAAGATCGCAATGCTCTCGTATGTTGAAAAAAAACACACACAAACTCCACCTAAGTCGCAAAAACCATGCCCTAACAGTAGTACCTCAAAATCAATGTGAAAGAAACTAATGAAACCCTCACCAAAATAATGAAAAAAAAAAGGAATAAAATGCAAAAGAATCAGGGAGCCCTATAAATTACACAAAAAGCAAATTTGTTATTGCGTAAACATGAGGATTGAAGGCAGAAAAAGTAAGTAGCGTGTTATATATTCAACAGAAACTATCATCATCATCATCATAGAAACAGCAATGGAATATGAAGTAAAATTTAAAGGTGAAGGCTTACTGTGTTGAGAATCGCGTTAAGCGGCCAGTTGGAGAATCGCGGTGGATTTCTGCTGTGACGAAATTCTATGGTGTTTTGGACCGTTGAGTTCAGTGCTCTTCTGCCACTCCAGTCTATTTCTTTCTCATTATTTCAATTGACCTATTTCACTTTTTCTCTTATTCATCGTTTCGATACAATACTAATTACTTTTTACCTTTTAAAAAAGAAAAAATAAATACTTCTTGGCTATGAACCCCATATCTATCAGATAGTGATACACCACCTATATTTGCGGATATCAAAATTAATTATTTTAATTTTTAAAAATATTTTATCGGATATTTATATGATAGTCCACATATACACAATGATACTTGTAATATATTTCACAGATAAGTATCATAGAAAAAATGAAAGGTAAAAAAGTTAGACAATATTGTAAAAATAAAGAAGAAATATATATGATTCAATTTTAGACATGCATAAGTGGAATTTTTCAATGAACCACTTAAAATTATACTTCTTATAGATGAAGGTAACGAGAGAGGTGATTCAATTAATCAACAACATTATAATGATGTTTCTCTCGATATCCCAACATATGAAAATATAATATGGTTTATAAAAAAACTTTACATTTTTTTATTTTGATCACATGTATTATTTTTTAAAAATTGTGACTTTTATAATAATATAATAATGAAGAGTAATCAATACTTATATTCTTCAAGTATTTTTCATACATATAAGCTTTAATATAAAATTTTTGTTAACGTATGTTAGTCGAAGCGTATCCTAAATTTATAAAAAAAATCGTGTATCCGTATTGTATCGTACCCGCACTTGTATCCGTACTCAGGCTTCATAGCTTTTTACCAATTACAACTTTAATTAATACTACTTTCATCACTCCCAATTTAATATATTCCACTTTGCATTTACGATAAGAAAGAATGCATAGATGATTGACAAGACACTCAAAACCATTTTTCTCTCTCTTTTACTTATACACTTTTTCTTAATATGTGTGAAGTGAACAAAATGTTCACTTAAAATGGGACAGAGGGAGTACTACTTTTTGTAGATGGCGTATTGTGGCAAAAAAAATATATAGAAAAGCAATCGTTTTCGTCATTGTAACGGTTAACTGCAATAGTTTATCAATGTATCATAATACACAATGATTATGGTACTATAAAATATGTAACGATTAAGCATGATAGTCTATCCGTGTACCAAAATTTTAAAACAGTCTTTGGTTGTGCATTAGTCAAAATAGTCTCTAATGTTCAACTATTATGATAATGTTGTCATATTAGACCATTGATAAACTTTTTTATCGTCATATCCGTTGTTATAAACATTGTTATGTCAATCCTTGTAAGAAAAAAGTTATTGTTAGCATCAAGGACTATTTTGAAGTTAAAGACTAATTTGACTAGTAAAGTGCACAATTAAAGACTATATTAAAATTTCGATACACTAAAGAACTATTATGCATACTCGTTGCATATTCAATGATAAAAATGACTATTTGTCCTAAAATAAACTACACATTTACTCTCTTAACTAATTTCATTTTTAGTTGAATAATATATTTGGTCCCTAAACACTTGTATTATGCAGGTCTAATGAATCTAATAATGGGCCTATTCTTAGTTGGTCACAACGCCAAATATAAAGGTTTTAGACATACACACATGAGCGAGTAAAAGTAAAAGAAAAAGGAATTAAGCAAGCTTTTTTTTTTTTGTCAAGTAGCTTAGTGGTTAGAGCCCACACTATTTAATTGTGGAGAAGTGGGGTTTCTAGGGTTCGAACTCTGGCTCCTGCATATAATATGCAATATCCCTATCAGCTGAGCTAAGCTCAAGGGGATAAACAAGATATGTTTTTTAAATAAGCAATATATAATTTGATATGAGTGTGCCTAAATCATTTTTATTTAGATTTGTGACCAAGCAAGTGTTGCTCTCTGATAATAAATCGTCATCGCTTTCTTCATCATCTTCCCTTCTCTAATTCTTCATCATGGCAATTCAAAAGTGATTCCTTAAATAGTTTCAGAGATTGAAGATGAATGAGTTTACTTTATTGTTTATTGAAATTAGTTAGTTAAGAATACTTATTTTTATTTTTGTAGGAGAAACCATAAGCCAGACAGGCATCCCTACGTTTAAAGTAGTTTTTATCTAATCAATGTTAGTATTCAATTAAAGTCATTTAAATGCTGAGAGATAACTATGAGAGAGACATTATTTTATGGTCATAAATATAAATGAATAATGTTTCCGCACATAAATATAAATAGATTTTTTTAATTATAATTTTTTTTTGATAATAAAGTGATTTGATACTTTGAGAAAAAATCTCTTTCTATACGTGTGTGTCTAAACTTTGTTCATTTATGTTTGTTGCTATAGTATAATTACTCTCTGTGAGAATGGTTGCATATCTCACAATATTCTTAACGGTTTCAAATAACAGTGTACATCGTTCAAAAACCAAATTAAAGTAAACACCAAATCAAAGTAAACTTACGAATTGATGGAATAAAATAGAGCAGATTGAAACATAATAAATAGAGAATAACATAGCGAAATGGAGTAGAAAGTGTATATTATTGTTTTGGTATTTTACAATAGAGGGGAACATAGTTCAAATTTATTTTTTGCAAAGTAAACGAAGATGAACGATTTATAATTTTTTTACTTCATCCTTATTTTAAAAAACACCATTCTGTAAAAATAAAATTTTATATTTTATTGCTTTCATAACTCTCGTTGTTATTTTCACTCATAAACATCAATAATGGAGCTTTTTTATCATTTTGACTTTTTTTTTTTTTGACAAAAACAAAATGATATCCATTGATTCAAATCGAGAGATTACATCATTCAATATCGCTAAAAACGTAAAGAATGAATCTGCAAACAAACTCACAGCATCCAAGTTAATAGCATATAACGGCATAATGCCTACAAAAATATATGATAAAATTAAAGTGACCGGAATATTCATAGCCTCCGGATCTGCAACGTTGACGCTCAAATCTTTGATTGAATAATCGATCTTTCAAGATGAATCTAATGAACACCGCAAGAAGACGGGAAATCAAACAGCGCCGCATAAGACGACGAACAACAAACCACCACACTTAGATGATGAAATCACAAAGAAAAAACCTATATCTATGTGAAAATCACTTATTTAAATTGAAATAGAGAAAAAAAGATGAAGAGGGGGTGATTTAAGGTCAAAAGTTGACCAAAAACCACCCCTCAATGAAGAAAATAGAAGAAAGATCATAGAGAGAACTAGGGCCAACTAATTCAATTTTTATCATTTTGACTTGATTTGCATGTATATTTGTGTTTGAACCTTGCACACATGTATACAAGTACGCTATTTATGAATGTCTAAAGGAATTTTAGAAGTCTATTTAGCAAAACATGTCACATACAAGTCATAAAAAAAAACTTTTAAATTTATCAAACTGACTTACTTAAATAAATATAAATATTATTTTTTATTACTATTGCTATTATATTAAATTTTGTAATTTAGATGAAACTATAAATTTGTTTTTTTTAAAGAATGAAATTATAAAATTTTTAACTTTATTTAAGCTAATTAGTCTACATTCATTTGTCTTCGTGAGTGTATCTCAATATTGGCAGAGACAATGCATAATATATGCAAGGTTTGAGGATCGAACCCTGCCCACCACAAAAAAAAGTCTACATCCATTTTTCACGTATTTGATTAGAAATCTACTATAACATACAGTCAAATTAAAATTTGTTACTTGTTCATTCGTCTACGTAACCATGGATCAAGTAGATTATAAAAAAAATAAAATGGATCAAGTGACTTATTTAAATGAGAAATTCATGCCTACAAGACTTTTAAACACACTTTTTTTTTTAGGGAGTTTAAAACACACTTATACATCATATTAAACTTTTAAAATGAGAAATTCATGTCTATAAAAGTATGAGAGGCCGTTGTCAAAAAAAAAAAAAGAGAGACTATGAGAGGCTACATGCCATGCCATGCTTTTAAACAGGGTAATCTTAAACTCTTTAAAGTCTAACTCGGTCCAACTTATTTTCATCATACTTTCGTACATCAAATATTTGTTGGCCGAAAAAGTTCTTTACTTGCTCAATAAATATTCTTACCAAAAAAACAATAATATTCTTTTAAATGTTATTTTTAATTGATAAATAATTTCCTGATTATTGATGCTTTTTTTCCATAAGGACACGTGCTTTAAAGTGTATTTATATATTTTCTTAATTCAGTTACTCCATAAATCTTAAAACATTTAAAGAGTTTTTTTTTTTACCGTAAATAGTTGCAATCTAGTTATTATATCAACATAGAGTACTCATATGAGATAACAAATGATTTCTACAAGATTAACTATAAATTTTAAATTCGTGTGACAAATGATTTCCACAAGATTAACTATAAATTTTAAGTTCAAATCGAATCTTTAGAATGCGGTATTGATAAATCCTTTAAAAGATAATTTTGATACCAATTGCGATTCTATCCAATTTGAGATATTAATCTTGGTAGGTATGCGCATACAATAGAAAATATTTTTTATTTTTAAACTCATTGTGCATATAAATTTATAAAGTTTTGCATATAATAAAAGAAAGTATTTTTCACAATTTTAAGAATAAATATTAAAGAATATTTGCTAGAAGATTCCTTAATCGGAATATATTTATATTTATCTATAATCAACCATCCATCGAACTTAATTCAGCAGAGGGTTAAGAAAGAAAGAAGGAAATTAATATTTTTTTCTTTGAAGGAAAGAAAAAAATTAAATTGATGAATTAAGCTTAATTGGGTTTAATACAGGTAAAGTAAACGTTATTAAAAATCAAAATGTTTAACGCATATGTCGATATCTCCGCTAATATTTGTTTCCCCCCGTTACTTCTCTTCTCCAGCTCACTATTCTTCACGGGAAATCAATGAATTCAAACACGCAAATTATTGATCCTTTTTTTAATTTTCAATTTTGATTACTCTCAACCCCTATCACACATTTCAATTACACCAATGGCCACCGCAGCATTCAAATCCACCACCAAAAGAATCCCCGTCGGAGCTACCTCCGCCGACGACTCCACCTCTTCTTCCTCCTCCTACCACCGCCGTTCTCGTAGCCTCAGTCGACCAGCTCGCCCTCTTTCCTCACGTGACAGTGACTCTGACCGCACTGCGCCTAGAGGGAAATTCGTCAACACTGTCAGAGGCTCCGGCTTCCCGGAGATCAGTCTCGACGATCTCGCTATTGAGTTTTTTGAGTCTGCGAATCGCGGACGAGTTGAATCTAAAAGCTCTGAATCAGAGTCTACTCCCGCCTCGTCGTTGAGAAGAGGGAGGTCTGTTTCGAGGAGGAACTCCGGTCTTGGAGATGATAGACGGAACAGTATTGGCGGTGGTGGAAAAACAACCTCCGATGCGTCTTCGAGAAGAAGAAGATCACTTTCAGTGGTTAGGTGCCAAATTAGTGATTCTGAGGTAACAACTAAAACTTTCATCTTTCCAATTACTGCGTTTGATTTTGATTTTGGAGTTTGAATTATTTTTTTTTGAGGGAATTTTGAATTTGTTGTTCTGTCATTTATTTTAAGAGGGATACGGTCAAAATTCAATGTGTATTCTATTTGTCTGTTTGAATTAGGTGGATAAATAAATTAAAACTAGTGATTTTCCGTTACATTTATGTTAGGACTCATCACTTATTTGCTTCCAAAACAAGGTAATGTTAATTAATAATTACATATTTGGTTGATGAAATTAATCTATTTTAATTTTAATTTTTCATTTAAAGCTTACTGCAAAGAATGTATGATCAGAACGAGAGAAGAGAGAGTTAAACATTGCATTGAAATTGAAGAAGAATGATATAATACTTATGAAGTAATAAGTATACAAACTAAGTGTCTCTCATTCAAAAATATAAAACGAGAGGCACAGTATTAAGCTTAACAGCAAAGCTAATTAACCAATAATTAACCAGAAGCATTTAACTAAGTGGCTTAGCTGGATTTAGTCTTATTGATGTGCTGGATTCAGCTGGGCCAGTAGGACCTGGTGATAGAGTGAACATTTTTTTTCTTCTAATAATTGAAAAAGAGTACTGTTAGCAACACATGCTCAGTGTCTCTCTCACTGGGGTGAAATTCAAGTGTTTTCCATCACTTAGGAGATATGTCCCTCTAAACAGATAATACGGCCGACATAAATTTGTGGAAACTGCGTGCATTTTACACGGTATGTTGCAAGTATTACTTTTGAGAAAATGGATTTGGACCCAATTCCATCTTGTCAACGAATCAATGAATATGATATTGGTAGTGACAAACAGAGACACAATTTGTTTTGAAGATTGCTACGAGACTTGTTGGCTTTTGGATCAAATCCCAACCACAGTTTTGTTCAATTTAATTTGTTACAGTGCCATTAAGCACATTTAATTATAAAATAGTATGATTTATTTATGTGCGTGACTATCTTGCATGATACAGAGTGACCTGGATCGTTCTCATAATTCTAAAAGTCGGGCAAATCCGTCAAATAATGATATTGGGAGCAAGCTAATGCAAAAGCCAGTTGCTTCGGATCAAAGACACGTGCTGAAAAAGTCCCTTAGTCAAAAGGATTTCAGATCATATGATGGCTACTCTGTAAGTGTGAATTTTGTTGTAAAATTGATATTTGTTTGTCTCACCGTGGAACCTTGTAGCAGTAATTTTTGATGTCGAGAAGATGCAAAAGAATAAAAAAAAAAGATAGGTGAAAGTGCAACATGCTATCTATGTTTTTTATTTTTTATTTTTACAATGATATCTATGCTGTCTAGTTAAATTATTCTCACTTTATCATAGCACATTGTATTTTAGTTAACCTGTGATTGTGTCTATGAATTTCAGAGTCATTCTTCAGTTCTTACTGACGACGAAGGAGCAGGTGTTCACTTCAAAAAAAGTGGAAGCGAGAAACTACGAGCAGATCATGCGCAAAAGAAGGTTGCTGAATTACCTCTGTGCAAGTAGTGGCTGAATTTTATGAATTTCACTTCTAATATTCTTCTTGTTTTAAAAACTCTTCAGGTTGGACTCGTTGACATGGCTAATGGATTGCACAAAGCAATGCGGAAAGAATTGAGGCATATGGAAACTGATCTAGTATGTGTAATGTGAATTAGTTTTATATAGATATGTTGGCTTGTATGTTCTCTTCCGAGCACACAATAATCTTATGCACCGAGTTTTTTCCGACATTCTAATGAAACTTTCACTTTTAAGGCGGCGGTGAATTCAAGGGCATCCCCTTTATCCTCGGGTAATCGGTTGCCATCAGATAATTCAGATTCTATTCAGGTTGCTTCTTCGGTCAGAAGGAGCTATGAATCTGAATTGGAACAGGTATTAGAAGTTAATAGCTATTTTTTAAGAAAATGTTAACTCTTCATGTTTTTAACATTTGCATTTTTTTTATAAAAAAATAGAGTAGTTTGAAATTCTGAGCAATGGTGATATTAATTGCAAAATGTTCTAATA
>Ga0315913_1004900_pt1 | contig 16200 bp, 10 predicted proteins | sample MpolsnodulesMG_FD_207736 | JGI IMG/M metagenome (GOLD analysis project Ga0315913, IMG submission 207736) | Medicago polymorpha root nodule microbial communities from Los Angeles, California, United States - small nodules | ecosystem: Host-associated > Plants > Roots > Nodule | place: USA... | reverse complement strand
TGGTTGTAACTTTTTTGGTTATCTCCTAATATTTTTGGATTTTACTGTTGGCCCTCTCTCCAATGGGTCTTTTTTTTTTTTTTTCCTTTCATTATTATTCTTTCTCACCCTAGCCATAGCCAGCTCCTACCCTCCATCACCCTCTTCCACTCTCCTTGTTGCTAGTCTAACAAGTATGGATTGATTTTTCTTGCCCTAGCATAAAATTTTCACGTGACAGATGCACATTGTTCACAGTATAACTTTCCACAAATGGTGTATGATAATTGCAAATTAAGCGATTGTAATACTTTTATTTAAGTAACTAAATTAATGGTTATTACAATTCAGTTTTAAAATAAAGTATATTACGGTTAAATTGTTGGGCATGGTAACTCTAGTCCGTTACCGAAATGGGGAAACAAAGTTGGGGCAGGTAACAAATTAGTCTCTTGGTGGTGGTGGTGGTGGTACCGACTAGTTAAGAGAACTATTTTTACCCTTGATTTTTCAAAAGGGAAAAGATAATGATTAGATAATTGCTTTTTTGACATTAAAAATTTTCTAACAACACAAACACAAGTAAATGACGAAATCACCTCCAACAATAGTTAACTACCGTTGAGAGAACTGGCAGCAGTTAACTACCGCTAAACTCATTTTTTTCAATTTATGATACTGTAGTTGCTTCAGTCCATCATCTTTTCATAACAAAAAAGAAACTAGAAAGCATTAGTAATGAATAATGACGGTATGACACAAATAACATTGGACTAGCTAGCTGTCAACATGAGAGAGAAAGAGAAAAAAGTGGGTTGATTTGATTTAACGTCAATGGCAAAAGAAAGTAAGCATTGGACTAGCTAGCTCTCAAAGAGCAGAAGAATGGGCAAGGAATCTTGACCCATTTTGTTTTCTTTCCAAATGAGGAGGAGGTGCCTCTGCCAACATGATATACAGTGAGCACACATGCACTCAGTGTGTTTGCGTAGAAAACAACATTTTCATGCTCCACGGTAGTTAGGAGCTTTTTTTTTTTTTTTAAGCTTTACTTGTGAACAGTAGTTAACTACCGCCGAACAAAACTAGCAGTAGTTAACTACCATTAGGGGCAACAATGTCATTTCTATGTGTTATTATGAAGTATTTAATGTCAGAATTAACTATCTTAAATAATAAGTTTTTATGAAAAATTGTGTTTCTAACACATTAAAAATTAAAGTAATTGACTTCGTTAATGATTTTTTTAAAATTTGAGATCATTCAAAGTGCCTGGAGATACTCGTTAAAGACTCTTCTTAAAAACCACACCCTTGCATACAAAATGACTTTTTACGGTTTGGATGAAGAAAAAATAACTCCTAGTTATTGAAGACATTAAAATGTCGAACCCAGAGTTATTGAACGCATATAAAAAAGTTGTACGGTTCATGCTCCTTGACATGAAAAATATCAAATACTACTGCAATGACATGATAATCGAAAATTTTAAAAAAAAAATTGATGTTAGAAAATAGATTAGTTGAGTGCAAATGAAAAGATGAGAAAACGAGTTGCTTTTGAAAATGAAATGGGTTAGTGGTGGTTGGTAGAGTGGGAAGGAGCAAAAAACTTGTCAATCAATTATGTGAGTCGTCAGAATGATCGATAATATATTATTGAATACCAAATTTATCTTCGGAGATTTTGGAGGAAAAATTTAATGAAGACGTTATTGTATTATAATTTGGTATAGTGTATGTATAGCCAACTTCTACTCAAATCACACAAGTCGCCAATGAGCTCAGGTAGGCTGCCTATATCAACAAAAAATTCAAGGTATAGCAATGTATGTTGATTTTTGTATACTACAATCACTTAGTGGTAGTAATCTATAGTTGCCAATTGGCGGTCTCCAAGTGCGTAAGCTATTATTTTAGATCACAAGACCAAATGTATAATGTTTAGGCAAACATATAAACTTTTTTTCTAGTAATAATAATAATAAAAAGAAAAACATTTTTTGGGATATATGACTATATAATTTCTCTTTTAATTTTTTACATTTAGTCTTGTAAGAAAAACTTTGTGCCCGTGTAAGATTGCTCCTTTGTTTGTGTGACTAAACTGTATACATTTAGTCTTGTGACTTGTTTGTGCATCTAAACTTGCGAGGGATTAGGTTTCTGAGGTTTGCATCACATGTATAGATTATTGGGTTTTGTAAATTTAATTTGAAACTCTTCCGTATAGTAAATTATTGAATTTTATAAAACCATTGCTTGTGCTACAAAGAAAACAATGTTGATATGTAAATTTCAGTGTTGGAGTACAATAGAAGCAAGGGTCCATTGCATAATTAAAAATGACCGAGAATATGAGTTTATTGTGACTTTAATGGGAGTTCAAAGTACAGAACATAACATAACTGTCTCATGAAACTTCAAGAGATAATAAAAAAACTGAGAATTAGAGATGAAAGAAGCTCATCGCATAGCTCTTTTAAGTTATATATAATAACCCATTTTAGTCGTGAGTCTACTACCATATGTACTTTGTTTTACCTATTTTGAATAAAAATCTTTTTTGGCAATTAAAAAAAAGTGTCTCTATTGTATCACAAGAAAATCCGCACCTCTACGATAAGCATCACCAGCTGTAGGAGGTAAGTTATTCCTCGAAACATTTTTTCTGACTTGGGCATGATTCTCTGCATCATGTTGAAACATCTTCACAAATTCGTCCAGCTCAAGCTTCCTAACTTCTACCTGTTCCTCAGCAATGGGGTTTTTCAGCCCAAGGTAAACAAGGCAAACGACAATCAACACTGCTCCTAAAAAGATGAGGATGGCTGTGAAAACACCAAATGCATATGGTGTATTTGCTGCCCCAGGTATTCCATCAACGTTGATACCAAACAAACCAGTAATGATGGTGAGGACAACGCCGACACCACCAAATACAGCTAAGTTATGAGTCACCCTAAGGCTTCTGTCCTGAATATTTAGCAGATTCACGACAAACATCATGTTAATATAGGGTAATCAGCAATATTAAATAGCCATGAAACCTAATGAATGATCTTATGAGGCCTTAATACCTGCAACCAAGCTCGAACGGTGCTCTGCATAACATCTTGAATGGTAAACAGACGGCCACGGACTGCTTCTTGCTCTTCAATCATTTCCCTTGTGCTCTTTTTTATTCCTTCCAACAAGTTTCTTGCTCCATTCCCTTTCAGATGTTGGAGAAGCTCATAGACGATCTCGTCTCTTGCATGAAGTGACCACTTCACTCTGATAACCTGTAATGAAACCCAAAAGTTGAAAGGAGCTTTCATGTGCAGTGGACTTGATCAGCATGAATTGATCTTAAATCCTAAAAAACTATCAGCCTAGGGCAGATAATATGGCTCACTTTGCCACTGCTAGTGTTTTCAAAAGCCATTGATAAAAATTACGATAACTATATCACTAAAGATTAACTTTGAGTCCACATTGGCCTTTTATTTAAGTTCTAGATACATATCCAACAAATTCACTTTTGCTTTTCGCAAATGATGCTCCTGATTAGAGAATCAAGAGAAGAGATAATGAAAATTTAAATGTGGTGGCAAGCCTTGTAAAAACAAATGGTTTCCGCCTAAGTAGAAGTAAAATAGTAAACAGAATGCAAGTTTGACACAAAATAAATAAAAAATTAAAATGTAGAGTTAAAATACGATAAACATAAAATACTACAAGTCACACATTTTAAGTATCTTAGATCCAACATACAGAGTGTTGGAAAGATAGAGGGAGGTGCCAACCATAGCACCCAAGCAAGATGGATGAAAGGAAAGAATGTTTTATGCGATATGCAACAGAAAAATACCACTCAAACTTTAAAAAATTATGCACAGTTAATAGATCCTTGCAATGTTGTATGGAATTAAATATTGGACAGTAAAAAGCCAACCAAAAAGCAAACTTAATGTTGCAGGATGTGAATATTACAGTGGATGAGTGGTACACAAGACAAGATGAGAGATAGAATTGACAAAGAGAATATTGAAATAGTCCCTATTATAGAGAAGATAGTAGAATCTCGACACAGGTAGTTTGGATTCGTAAGAGAATACCTATAGAAACACCATGAAGTAAATAAAATGGAGGACAACTCGATAGGAATATTAAGAAAAGTACTGGCCAAAGTTTTCAGAGAGCTTTAGAGGTGAACGGTATAACTTTGAACCTAATACATGTAAGGAATTCATGACATCGCCAACCCCACCTAGTGGCAAAAGGCTTTGATATTGTTGTTGTTATTGTAGAGTGTGTTTTGAGCAAAGTCGTGAACCAAAATAGCCTAGCAGTACTTGGCTAAAGTTGAGTAGAACTAGCTCATCTAATTAATGAGCCAACCCCTCAAGCTGGTTTGATCAATTGTCAGCTCTCAAGCCTGATAACTTTAGGCCAGCAGCACACGATCAATTATCAGGTCCTTCAGCGAAAATAACTATTTTATTCAACAATGCCAATGTACATTTTACTCATTAAAATTTAGATTTCCAAACTTATACATCTCAATGGTAATTAGAAGTAGTTTAACAATAAATATGATCAAGCAGAATTGCAGCATCACTTCAATCAAATCATCTTTCATGTTCTTCATGTATCCCCGAAGCTAAATTTTAAAGCCTAAATTGCTTCCACATGACATGACTTTTACACTCCAAAATAAATGTTTTAAATACCTAAGTAAATATATTAGTGCTCTAATTGAGAAGTAACGTTGGAGATAATTACTTGAAATAACCACCGTAATTAACACTCACTAGTAGTATAACTATTCCCTTGTGTGGTCTAGTTTAAACATACAATTACAGTATGCTCTCTCATATCAACTATCAAATGTGATTTTACAGGTGAAGTGCACTATTTGACCTGCAACAGAAAGATTTGTGTGAACTACAACCATCTCACCATTTGAAAATCTAAACCCCCATTTTATTCTCTCGCTGAGTGAAAATTGTCACATAAAAGTAAATTTCTATCCGGGTTATAAAATTAACAAATTGACAAAAGATGTATCTTTTTAGTAGCAAGAGCATACCTGTGCTGATAACTTTCTGATTTCTTGATTTAAAATTATATTAAAAAAATTCAAATCTTCATGGGTTCTCCTAATCAAAGGGAAAATTGTCAATCAAGTGTGGGACAATTTAAAAATTGAAATGACTTGAATTCACAAACATTTCACATAAGAACCTGTTCATAAACTTCAATTCAATCTCATCTGCTGTCCCAAATATAGATTTCCGGAATAACCTGAAAATCTAAATGAAAATCTTGAACCAAAATAGACTTGAAAAGCAGTTTAAGAAAAAATTGCACTGGAATAACAACACTTGTTTGTGCGGTGCTTTTCCATCTGTGTTTGCAAGTCAACTACGGGACACGAGAAAGTTACATGTGTTGTGTTTATAGCATTACAACAGAGACCCACAGAAATAATTTTTACTTAGTATTTTTCCATTTTATGTCCACTATCTTTACATGTTGATGTATAAAAGATATAGTTCTGAACATCAAATAAATTCAAAACCATCCAATGTTTAAGGAAACCATTGCATTAGATTCAGGACAAAACACTGTTATCATTAAATATAGTTCATCTCCATATAATCGAAAGCTTGCATACAACAAAACTATCAGCAAAGGAGAAACACATTTATACTTTATCAATAAGAAACCAAATATGGGCCATTCTATTTTTTTCTCAAAGGAATGAAACCAGATAAATGTAAGTTTGCTCCAGCATATTGCCTTTTCAAAAAACAAAAAATTTGCTCCAGCATATGCATTGTGTGCAGTTTACTTAGTTATTATGTCCCACTCAGTATATTTTCCAAGTTACAAGAGCAAAGATCGGTTTACTTTTCTGTAAAATAACTAAGGAAAAACTTATTTAGCGAACTTAACTGAAGATCAGAAACACATAATGGAACATGAGATCCACATATGTATTGTTTGTTTCGTATATGAGCAAACTAATTATTGAACTTATCAAACATGAATGAAAATGTTGTTATTACCTATCATCCCACCGTGAGAGACGGGAAGCAAGCTGTGCTATAACTTCATGCGCTGTTCTTGGCACATTATATCCTCCAGTAGAAAGAAGCTCCTGACAAAGCAACGCACAAAATTAATGACATCTTTCTAAAAGAATATTAATTTGTGACTAGAGAGACCAATGAAGATAAATGGAAAGCAAGAACAACCTGAACTTCTGTTATGCCGAGAACATTTATCTTTGACACAGGACCTTTTATATGCATTACAGTTACTAGGAAGTTTTGTGCTTGCCAAGACCTAAGTACAATCGGAATATCATCTTCATCAACATGAGGATCGCCCACTGATTGTCCCAAGAGCTCAAATAGCAGCCCTCCTGCAACTCTCACTGGAACCTATAGATAAGAAATAAAGTCAGATCAGTATTTGCATTACACTGAAACCTATAGATAAGAGTAAAGTCAAATTAGTATTTGAGTTAGACTGGTTTCCAAAGAAAAGTTGTGATGAATAACATGGAAATTGTTTCCTTGTCGCAAATGTCATTTGCCATCAGCAGATCCCTTGTATTATCAACTATCTTATTGCTTAAACATTCCCTAAGATTGTTGTAGAACTTTCAAAGGCTAGAGCACAACGACCATACTTGGATTGGATCTAAATGCCGAATATGGTTGTCCTACATAACTAAAGCACAACTAGCATACTGGATTGAATATTAAAAGGCATCAAAAGATAGATATGCTTTTCATGGAGGATACTGAACGGAAGCCTTTATCTGACCCTCATAGTTATTAGAATTGAATTGGATTTAAGTTTTTATATGTTCTACAGTATACTTTGATATTTAAGTTTTTCTTAATAGTTAGGAAGCCCAAAATTCCTATTAGATGAGGATTTTTCTGGGTAAACCAAGGAATCCCCCTCATGCAACTGCAGAAACTAATGCCTTGAGGTAACTGAGATCCATTTAAGGGGTTGACTTCTCCCTACACATGTTTTTCCATAAGCATTGGGCAGGGATGGAACCATCGACCAAATGGTTAGGGGCTCAAGCATCTATCACTTGTGCCACACCATGCTAGTTATTGGACGAGGACTTCATTGCTTAAGCTTATTGGATAAGTCATTCAATGTCTTTTTTGTGGAGGGAGGAAGCCATTGAAGGTCTGTTTGAATAGCTGTAATGCTCTCTCAGACTGAACTGAAGTATCGGTGTTACGAGATTTCAGCAAAATTCTGTGCATTGGTTGTGTGCTCACATCAACACAATCAAACCCTAGGTATGATGCCTAAGGAACCCTAGGTTTTCTATTTATCCTTCCCACTTTCTTTTGGTTTGACTGGTTTTCTACATCTACACAGGATTTTCTTGGCAAACTCACCATATCAACAACTAGAAATCCAAATTCTTACAGGTTACACAATCAGACACCAAAGTTTATATTTCCTTAAATGTCCCCCTACCCTCAGTCCCTCACATATACTGCAACCCTTCGATCAACCTGTTTTCAAACTTAAACGACCCTAGAAAACCCAAATCAAAATATGTTGAAATCACATCTACCACTATTTTCCTATTAATACCAGTAAACTAAGGAAAATAAGACAGAACCCAACAGATCTGTTACTTGTCTAGATACATGACAAAGAAACCACAAGCCACAAACATTCAGGCCATCAACAAAAAAACATAATGCAATTGAAGAATATAACTTCAAACCTTATTTTATAAACACAATCTAATATGTCATCATATGCCAAATGCAAGTGCGTTTAAGTGTGTACTACCAAACTTAGATACAATTAGATTGTTAGATGATTACATTATTAAGACTTGAAATACCAATGCTGGAAATACAAAATACCTCATAGAGAAGGTGCTTCATCCGCTCACTTATAAGTTTGCTTTCATCTCTCAAAGCTAAACCAACAGCAGGATGCATCCATTGAGCATTGCTGAGCCAAGCCTCAACAACAGGGTGACCTGCAGAAACATGGCACCACCATCTAGGCCCAGCTGGACGTTCCCAATAGGGAGCTGCATGATCTGCTACAGTAAAATCATCTTCAGAATCGTCAAATTCAAATTGATGAGAAGACCAGACGGCATCAACCTGAACTGCTTGAACAAGTTCTGAGATTCTGGACCATCCAATTGGCACCCAATGATCACCCGCATGCTCTTCTGGGGAATTAGATTGGCCAACCTGAAAGATTGAGACCTCTTTGTCATCATCAAATGAAGGATGTGAGATCTTCTTTTCATCTGGTCTTGTGGATGAAGCCTCCTTTACACCATTTGAAGGGGCATGGATCTTTGAATATCGGCCGTCAGAATGTGGTCTGTTTGTGATATTTGACGAGGATCTCGACTTAACTGGTCTTTTTTTTCCTCGAACAAACTCAAAAGCACAGATAAGTCCATCTGTCCAAAGGTCACTTCCCGGATTAGGATCTCTACCATGATGATTTTTATAGCTTTCTGGTTGCCACTTGTTTCGTGAAGAATGTGATTGATCTTCTGAATCACTCATTTTCTTCCCTTCATGAATGCAACACAGCTTTTATGTTAGCTTTTCACAGGAAAATACAAACAGAACTAGTGATCTATTCTGCTATTGTAGTTAATTATAGCAGGAGATTCTGCTACATAAAAGTTAGTTGGTTGTACCAACAAACATGTGATTGGAGCAAAAACGCACCCTAAACCCTAAGAACACGAGTTCGATTCCTAGCAAGGGATCACTAAAATCCAACAAACAAATACACAACAAGGTATCAGTACCCAGTAGACGCTTGAACCAGAGATTAGTCTCATAGCCGGTCCAAAAGGCTAAAGCCAAGGGTCGGTTTGGGAGCGGGATTTTGGAGGGGATGACTTATTTTTGTTTTCGAAATCAAGCAAGCTATAAAATGTTTCTAAAATTGAATCAAGAGTGATTGTGATTGAATTGTTATGCTTTTTTTTGTCAAGTAGCCTAGGGGTGAGAGCTCACATATTTTAAACGTGGAGAAGTGGGGTTTCAGGGTTCGAACACCAACCCCCGCATATAATATGCGATATCTCTACAAACTGAGCTAAGCTCACACGGATATTGAATTGTTATATGATCATATATTATAATATTCTTTTAATTTTTTAAAAAATTTCAAATATTAATAAAATATAGATCTAAGTCCTCCAAAACCTTCCCCTTAAAAACCCTGAAAAATCTCACTACCAAACAGACTTAATTCCAGGAAAAAACAAAACTGTTTGATTCTTGCTGTTGGTAATGGTAGTGGTGATGATAATTTAATAAAGTAGTAAATTAATTAATAAGAAAATGCATTGAAAATCAAAAGCAGTATGTGATAATTGTAAAGATGGAGATTAGAGAGAGATTATAAGGTTTATAGTTCGTAAACGAAGATAAGAAAGAAAAGAGGATTACCAGAGTAAGAGTAAAGTAAAGTGGAGAGTGGAGAGTGTAGAAGCTTCTGAATCCTGAAACAAGAGGTTACTAACAAGAATATATACTTTTTTTTTAATTTAATAAAGAGAAAAGAAATCCGAGATGCGCGCGCAGAGACCCAAAATGACGTGCGCGTAAATGCTTGATATTTTTTACGATATTTTGAGTATCTATCTCATATTTACGATGGAAAATACTTAATTCGCCACAAAAGTTTAAATATTTGGTTTGAATACACATACATAATTGAAAAAATTTAGAGAGAAAAAATAGTTAAATAATATTTCTTTTTTAAATAAGTAAATGAAATATACTTCTGTGTGTGGATATCTAAATAATGTGTCTAAATTTTTGTGTTCAAGCAAGTCTTTCTCATTTACGATATGTTTTTTAGTCTTTTTTTTTTATTGTTTTTGTTTAAAATAATTAAATAAATGTTATTTCAAAAGTTGTTATAAATTTGATTGTATAATATCATTTCTCTTTTTTATTATTTGTGATTTGTTTTAGAGAAATGATATGTAAAGAATTGACAATTTTTTAAATAGATCTATCAAGCTCTTATTGTGTTATCTCCATTCCCCATTTATATTGTTTTTGTCATAAAAGAAGAGGGAAAGAAAATATTATCTTAGAAGTTGTCACAAAATATTTTACGTTGCTTTAACTTTTTATCCACTCATCCATTGTAATTTTTTTCATGCAACTCCTCGATGGTAATGTTCTATTAATAACCGCTTTTTAAAATTCCAAAATCTCAAGCTCTTAACGTGTGTGTACGTTTAAATAATTATTTGTAATTTCATCTGTCTTTTAAAAATATAACTGCTTTTTGTATTACTTTTTTAGTTTATATTTTATCTAGATTATATATTTGTCTTTGATAAAAATAAGGGAAATGCTAACCGGTGCCTCCGGGGCACTGATTAAAGATACTAAAAAGGGAAATTATATAGTAATTATTGCATTGAAAACTGTGTAATTAATCCATAAATAAGTCAACAAAGTTTCCTTTTATGGTAATAAATTTCTTTTTTTGTATGCTTAACCAGTGCCCGGAGGCACCGGTTAGCATGACCCTAAAAATAAAAATAAAAGATTATATGTTTGTCTAAAATTGGAGGAATCTCTTAAAGATTTTAATGGAGAATAAATATTATATTTTGTGAGGAGACATGGATGAGAGAAGTTAGGAAAAATATCTCTAATTTTTCCGACAAAAACTCAATGTTATGACTTATGGTGTACTTTACAGCACATAACCTTCATATGTGGTGTAAGCAAGCACCGACCCCAAACTTTATAATAGGGTAGTATTGGCTGCCCAAAATAAAACTAAATCTTCAACAAAGTAAGAGACTCTGCTACATAATATTGTCTTTTGATCCGTATAGCCAATTTAGATATCGTTTGGTTCGGCTTTTTTCAGCTTCTCCACATTTTTGAGGAGAAGTTGGATCAAATACAATATCAATAAAGTACATTCGAAAAAAAATACTTTTTTAGAATGTATAAAATTGAATGGAATGAGTTTTGACCAAAAGTTGTTGAATGCTACTTCAAAAAACTACTTCTCGACAATTTATTTCACAAGCACCTCTCTTCAACTCACGTTGGCGACCGTTTCTTTTATTTTTTCGATATGCTTTTTTCTTCCATTTTTTTATTTTATTTTTTTGAACTGGTCCATTTAAATTTTTTTAAGGAGGGTCCATTTAATTTTATTATCTATTTTTGAAGGAATTTTATTATCTTTTTATCACTTATATATTAATTTCAATTTCTTTTAATTATCACAACCTCGCAGATATTTTTATTCACGCTTTCATTAAATGACACCGAATATTTTTATTCCCTTTCTTCAACCTCGAAAATATACACACACACATTAGCGTTTAGAGTAATACTTTATGTTTGTCTGTTTTTTTGTTACACTAATGCATATAATTTTTTATAGTGTTGCGTAATGCATATAATTATTTTTATAAAATTTTGATTTTAATTAAAAGTACAAGTGTAGTTGCCTAAAAAAATTATACTTATATATATTTTACACATTTGTATTCTAACAAATTATGTATATCTTTTTCTTATTAAAAAAACTAAACATATCTTTTTCAATGACACCAGCAATAACAAATATAATATTATAAATATAAATTCTTATCTTTTTTACTATACTAAAAATATGGTATTCTTATAACAAAATTTATTATAGAGTATAATTGGAAAAGAAAAAACCAACTATTCTCATTATATATACACATACATATACATATTATAGATATATTCTCCAGCTCCACAATTCTTTCACGTTACACTCCCTCAAAAAAAATTCTTTCACGTTGCACAAAATAAACGTCATTGAGTAAACATAGTATTTGTAAAAATACATCTTTTATATTTTAAACATTTTTTCCCTTCAAAAAATATTTTAAACATTTTTTTATTTGGTATGTTAATTCATAATAAATTTAAAGTTTTGTCCTTGTGAGCTTATCTCAGTTGATAAAGATAACGCATAAATATATGCAAGGTCCGGGGTTCGAACCCTGGACACCACCAAAAAAGTAATAAATTCAAAGTTTTGTAAAATATTTTGCCAAACAACTTTTAACTTAAAAATAACTTTAAAACTAAAAAAAATAAAGAAACCAAACAACTTTAACTTCTTCCTTAAAGAGCTTTATTTTAAAGTAGCTTTTAGACCGAAAAACCCTGGTCAAACGGTACCTTAGCCTAACAAAAAAAGTTTGATTGTACCAACAAGGAGGTGATTGGAGTGAATACACGCTCTACACGCTAAGGATAACCCAAGTGCGTTTCCTGATAGGAGATTAGTAAAATCCAACAAATTAATACAACAAGTGATTCACAAACACATAAACTAAAGAGAAATGCTAGCAACACTCATTTTTCAACACTCTCTCTAACACTCACTGTTTTATTAGATGAAATCAATTTATCTCTCACCACTTTGTGTTGATTCAGTTTTCAAAGTGTAAACCTACAATGATTTAAATCAATGAGAGATTGAGTATTAAAGAGAGTGTTCAAAAGAGTGTTGTTAGCATTACTCTAAACTAAATATTAGTCTTATAGCCGATCTAAAAAGGACTAAAGCAATGGAGAGGGCTTATTTTTCTTATAGTTGGTCTAAAAGACTAAATAAAAAAAGGAATGAAGTGTGGTATTTTTTTAAGAAGAATGAAGTGCGGTTGAATTATTATATGAGTACATATCATAATATTTTTTCCGTTTTTAAAATTTTCAAATACATACATTCAAATATAGATGTGAAAAAATTTCAGCAATGACCTAAAGTGCGAAAATGGGTGAATATATAAGTAGTAAATGAGCGAAAATGGGTGAATATATAAGTATTAAATGAATTACATTGCCGAGATGCATTCTAAGGTTCTATATGATAATCGTAAAGATGCAAGATGATAAAGTTTTGAAGTTAGATTTCATCGTTTAAGAATATACAAGCTTCTTAGAGCACCCCACATCCATGTCGTCTACATGTGTGGTATAAATAGACTCCAATCAACATAATATATCAATTCATGTTTCTTAATTATTTAAATCATTCAATTATATTTTCTAAATATTCGTATCATTCATCTAAAATTTTAAAATGGGTCTCATCAAACATCACAGCATCTCTTACATTTATATTTTTTTTTTATTAAGAAAAATAGAAAACCATTGTTGCCAAGTTAGACTACGATGCCAAGTGAAACTCTGACATAATGTTATTGGGAAGTGCAAGGACACTGCTAATAGCAAGCAATATGATACTCATAGTTCGTAAACGAAGAGAAAGGAAGCTGTAACATAATGTTATGGGGAAATGTGAGGACACGACTAATAGCAGTCGATGTGTATGCTTTTAGTCTGTAAACGAATAGAAAGGTTGATGAGAAAGAAAAGACAGTTACCCTAGTAAATTGCGGTAGATGTCTAGATGATTCTCAATTCCTAAATGAAACGGATCACTCAAAATAATATTTTTATGGATAAATAAATAAGTGAAATGCTAACCAATGTTTCATTATTTATTTTTTAAGAATAATTTCTTAATATGAATCGTTAAAGAGTGTCTCAGAAACATTTGTTAACAAGACCCGATAAATAAATAGAAAAGAAACTCTCAGATACACAAAGATTGAAAATGACATGCACGTAAATGGTGAGTATTTTAAATAAATTGATTCTGTAAAATTGATTTTGACCAAAAGTAAGTTGTAGAAAAACTGATTTTTTTTCCGGATACAATCATAAAAATAGTGAGTTGAATTATAAATTATGTGTTAGATTCAATTCTAAAATCAAAACCTATAAATAGAAATGTTCTAGTCCTCATAATTGATTTCCTTAAAAAATATGCCAAACATAATTTTATGGATGTAGGATAGTTTTTTATACTAGAAAAGCACTTTCAAGACATTTTAGAGTGAGACGAAACACTCATCATATTCATAAGATCAGCGATGTTACATACCGCGAAAGATTTTATTTCGAATTGTTCCCGAACCAATATCCAGCCAATGAAAATCTAGGGTTGAGCAGCCATCACGGTAGGTTGGGAGAAAAAATTGGAACACAGTAAATGGTGGTGAGTGGAAATCATGCCACTTGTATCGTGATATTGTCGGGTTGTGTTGGTTCGCTATGAATATCGTTTTCCTTATAAGATATATTTGTCTCCCCCTAAGAAAAGAGGTGTGTTTATCTAAAATAAGACGGGGACTTTTTTTTTTGACAAAAACAAATCGATATTCTTTCATTCAAATTGATAGAGTACATCAGATACAAACATCGCTAAAAGCGTAAAAGATGAATCTGCGAACAAACTCACAACACCTAAGTTAATAGCATACAACGGCAAAATGCTTACAAATAATATAATAAAATTTAAGTCACCGAAACAACCATGCTTCCGAATCTGCAACGTTGACGCTCAAATCATTGATTGAATTTGTAATTGACTGATATCGATATTTCAATAAGAACTAAACGAACACCACGACAAGATGCGAAATCAAATGTCGCATAAAACGACTAACAACACAACGCCGCAATTAGACGGCGAAATCATAAAAACACAAAAAGAGAAACATGATATATGTTAAACTACATACTTAGATTGAAAGAAAAGAGGAAAAAAGACATAGAAGAGTGATTTTAGGTCCAAAAATAACCTAAAACCACCCCTCGATGAATGAAGGGGACAATTTTTAGTTACATCCAAAAAATTGTTTACATTTTGAAATGACCAAAAGACCTTTAAAATGAAATAAATCAAAGTGTATATAAAATTGACTAATACCTCAAATTCGTCCTTGAATTTTAACGAATCGGTCAAGTTCGTCCCTGAATTTTGCGAAATAGCTATTTAGTCCCTGAATTTTACAGGCGTCCATCAAAATGGGCCCTCCGTCCAAAAGCTCCGTTAGTGGCGATGACGTGTCCTCTTGCATGCTGTGTTGTCTTGTACACATGTTAACAAGGCAGCCACGTGTACAAGGACTAAATTGATGGAAATGGTAAAAATTCAAAATGTAACTTTTAAGTGTAATTTTTCCTGTGTCTCCAATTATACCCCTCTATTACCATTGTCTTTCATCCTCACATTTTCACTCAAAGCATCAAACAAGTCCCTAACCTTTCACCTTCCCGCCTAAATCGTCACCCTCTTCCCTTCTCCAAAACCATCATCATCACCGGCGATCAACCTTGGAAAAGATACGGTTTTGAAGTCAGATTTCGTGGGTTGTCAAGGTAACGCCATTCAACTTCGTTTCCCATTCACTCTTGTTCTTTTCTCCCTTTTTTGTGTCTGTTTTTTGTGATTATCGTCTTTAGTTTTAGGCATTACTTTTTCAACTTTTAACTTCATATCATGTTTCATTGATGTTTGATTGCGTTTTTTAGATGTGTAATTTTAGGGTTTTTTGTTAGAAACTTAATAATTTCATGCCTTTATGTTTGGTTACTAAAAATGAAGAACATTATATTAGTACTGAACGAAATCACGTCTTGATTTAAACAATTTTATAAAAAGGGTTTTTTGAGGTTGGTATTGATGTGTGATTTGCATTTTTTATGTTGTTTTGCTTTTGATTTTGACTGATGTTGGCCAAATTCGCAGGATGGAAGACTCCATTACGCTAATCCTGCATCACGGCGGTTGTTTAGAGCGAGATGAGTATCGGAGGCTGCAATACGTCTATGGTGAATTTTGTGTCTGGGAGAAAATGGATGTTGATCAGTTATGCTTGTGGGACATTAAGAAGATGGCGAAACGTTGCAGAGGTTACTTCAAGGTATCTAAACTGTGGTATTGGAAGCCGTATGAAGGTGCTGAAGATGATATAAACATCTGCTTGACTCCATTAACAACTGATAAAGACTTCTGTGATATGGTACAAGTTAAGGACTGATATGATTGATTGTATTTGCAGAGAATGGTTACAATGAGATATGGCATGAGAGGACCAGTGATTTCAAATGACATGCATAAACAAACACCACTGAGGGGTCCTACTCCACAAAATCCAACTGCTCCTGCTCCTGGAGTTATTAGAGTTGCAAATCCAAATTACGAGCCATCCGCTTCTACTCAACCGCAATACATGGAGTTTATACCAACTCCAGGATTTCCAAAGCATTGATGCTTGTTTAAGTTATGCTTTTGGACTAGTTTAATTATTGCATTT
>Ga0315913_1004897_pt1 | contig 16203 bp, 9 predicted proteins | sample MpolsnodulesMG_FD_207736 | JGI IMG/M metagenome (GOLD analysis project Ga0315913, IMG submission 207736) | Medicago polymorpha root nodule microbial communities from Los Angeles, California, United States - small nodules | ecosystem: Host-associated > Plants > Roots > Nodule | place: USA... | reverse complement strand
TGAACAGCATGAATTTTTAAGCACAATGTCCTTCCTCATTTCTTATTTTTTGATGCTTCTCATAGTTAACATTCCAATATCACAATATACATTATTGAAACAACATATATTTATATAAACAGGCTCCACTACAAGAAAATTGTCATTTAGCTTCAGAAATTTTAGCATAAGACCATTTCTGATGCTAATAATGTCAGTTTAGCATCCACAATTTCAAACACAAATGTACTTTCTTTAATTCAAATTTTTTAAGACACTTTGTGTCAGGTTTGGTAGATGCTATAAGCATATTCACTGACGCTATTTTTTCAAATTTAATTATTGATTAGCATCCACAAATTTTGATACTAAATTTTGTTTAATTTTAAATAGCATCCACATATTCTGATGCTATAATTATTAATTTCTTTAAAATTTATTTTTTTACCCAAATTTTCACCCTTTTTTATTTTTTTTTAAAGATTTTCACCCTTTTTTTTATTGTTTTCGATACTCTTCCCCAGTTTTATTTTCATTTCATTAATATTTTTTTTGAATTAATTTCTTTAATATTTTGTTTACACTATCTAAACATAAAAACATGTTTATTTTATACTTAAAAAAATCATCATTTTGTACCAAAAAAAATCATTTAATTAAAACAGGGAATAAAACAAAATCCCACAAATCTTTTTCTTCTATTCTATCTGTTAACTCATTTTGCTCTCTCTATTCACGGCCACCGCAAAACCCTAACAACAAAGAAGGTTGTGTCGCATACATCCGGCAGCTGCGATACCGAACAAGAAAAAGAAAGTTATTTTCTCCCTCTCCTCAACACGAACTTCCGTCTAAACCGAATCATCGTTGATTAGAGAACATTGGAATTCCTCCTCTTCCTATCCCACCACCGTAATGAAATCATCTGACCTATAAACTTAGTTTTTGTCTTCAAAGCATCTTTTATGTTCTTCATTCTCTCTATACTTAGTTCTTTTATCCTTTCCGTTTTTTTGAAACAAACATTGCTCAGAACAGATCCACCGAGTTGGAGACCGTACTGTTGCCGCGTTCATCTTCAGTTTCAATGGTAAGTCTCGTTCTTCCTTTCATTCATTTGTTATGATTCAAAATTTGAAAACCCCCAAATTTCTTTTGAAACCCTGATTTTTTACTTTCTTTCAAATCCGATTTTTGACTTATGTTTGGGTTAATTTCTGGTTAATAAACACGGTTAAATTATCATGATTATGAGTGAAAAATCATAAACCCCAAATTTTAATTTTAGCGCTGATATCTTTGTCACTGTCAAATCCAAATCTGCATTTTTTTTAGGGGTTAAACGGTTGTGCCATATCAAAATATCACCTTACTCAGATTATGTCTCTACAACAAGAAGTGGATTTTTTATTTGATGTCCAAACTCCCATTTTCTTTAAAAATCCTGAAGCTCCATTTTAATATATGTCTATCTTCATATACTGATGTCTAAGGAATTGTGTGTTTATAACAATTAACAAGTTGTTGAGATTTTGAGTCACCTGAACATATGTGAGTGAAGCTCCATTTTAATATATGTCTATCTTTATATACTGATGGATTAATCCTTGTAAACCCTGTGCTTTAGTTAGCGTTTTTAATAAATTTTGTCTTTTAAGAAAAGTTAAGGTATTGAGTTAATATACCTTATGCTTCTTTTGATGGTTTGTTTTGTTCAACATCAGAGGTACACATATATATGTGAATGAATTGCATTTGTTTGCTAATGGCTAGTGTTGAAGTCGTATGATTAGTGAATTTCTAAGAGTGGAAGATTGCAGAGAAGTATGAGTCATGTGTACACATAGAGATTGATTACTAACTATAGTTTAATTTATTTTCATGGTTGGTTGGCATGAGTAATGCATATTGAGCCGTGATGGTACTAGGTTTTCTTTACTTGCACGGTTAGACTCGCTTTCATTACTAGGTTTTCTTTCTTTACCAAGCGTAATGGTACTTTACTCTAATTATTAATTTGGTATTAAATTTTGGAGTTATTATGTGTGTTGGCATGAAATTATGGTTACGCGTATTTGTGCAGAGAAATCAGATTATTTTTGTTTAAAAAAATAGACCTCTTAACTCGGTTAAAGTCGTATCTAATTTCAAAGATACATGTTTTAGCGTCCACAAAGTTAACGATAACGCTGACGAAATTTAGTATTTAAAGTATGATTTTAGCATTTACATTGTGTTGATGCTAAATTTAGCGTCAATTGATTCTGATGCTAAAGTAGCATCTACTTTTAGATGCACTTTAAACAGGCATTTAGCTTCAGTTTTAACATCCATGTTTGTAGATGCTATTTTAGCGTCAGTTGAATGCTAGAGTTTAGCTTCAAGGCTTTTATTGTCGGCACTTTTGTGGATGCTAATCTGATGCTAAAAGTCATTAGCGTCCACTTTTTGCTTGTTTTGTTGCTGATGCTAAAACCTTTTTTTCTTGTAGTGCTCCCTGCATAAGAGAAGCAGAGGAAGGCCAAAACACAACAGATAAAAGTGACTAAGTATATCAGCCACACCCTAAAGAAAACACCAAAACTGAAACCAAATCACACCCTTTTAGGAGCTTACACAATATAAAATATTCATAATTAACTTGTACAAATTTATTAGCATTATCTTAGGGGCAAGCTATTTTAGACATATAAAATGTAGTTAACTAGTACGTATGTTACCTTCCATTGAATTATCACCATCACCATTTTCATAGTTTATATCACCCTTAACTTCTTGTTCCCTATCAAGTTATTCATTTTCGGACTCCTTTGCTTCAAGTTGCTTCTTACAACTTTTAAAGTAATCATCAAGTGACATTGACGGTAGGCATGACAATGAGGCGGAGTGCGGACGAGTTTTACATTCTTCGTCCCTATATCCGGTTCTTAGATACTTACGCGTTACCCTACCCATACTCAACGGGGATGAGAAATTGAACCCTATCCCCGTCCCCGACGCGTTCGGGTATCCCCATCCCCGCATTGAATATTTTTTTAAAGAAAAAATAGAAGTTTTTTTGCAACCCTAGAGAAATGTTGTAATGCATTATCCAGCAATATGCTCATTTTAACATTTGTTAGACCGATTGATTTAGTTGCTCCCTTAAATATCAATGGTACTTATAACACAACAATTATCAAACAAAATAACATTGCATATCAACATAAAGTAATTTTCTGCATTCGTGACGTGTTTGAGTATGAGTTTGGGGTGGGTACCTATATACCCGTTACCTGTCCCGCAATCGTGTTTTGAAATCGGGGAAAACCTAAACTCATACCCCACACGGGTATGGGTTTTGTTGCCATGCCTAATTGACGAACACTTAGGAGTAATCTTTTGTTTTTTGGATGGTCCATGGTCAGCAAGGTCCTTTTGGACTTGGGCAGAAAAATTGTTGCTTAATCCATTGAACATAGAGTGGTCCACTAGTTAATAAAAAATTCACATCAGCCAAATACAAGGCAAGTAAAAACAAAAAATAGCATCATGACATTGTCACTTTACATAGAATTCGACAAAAATAAATGTGGGGAAAAATTATTGTCACATGTTTTGTTAGTTCCTAACAACCGAATTTGATGTAGCACTTACACTTTAGGGTAATCTTTTGCTTCTTGGATGGTCCATGATCAACAAGGTCTTTTTCGAGTTAAGCAGAAAAGTTGTTGCTTAATCCATTGAACATAGAGCGGTCCACTGGTTTGGCTTTGGAATAGAATGTATGGAAGTGATTCGATGAGATGAAGTGATTCAGTGAGATGAAGTGGTCCTGATGAACAACAATTATGTTGAACACCAATGTGAGGAAGCGGTTGTGAGATGAGATAAAGTGATTTGATGAGATGAAATGATGTTGATGAACAATGATTGCGAGAAAGAGATTGTGTTGAAGTGATTCGGTGAAGTGCTTATAATAGAGGGAAGCGATTGTGCTGAAGTGATTCTGTGAAGTGCTTGTGTGTTGTGAAGCTCCGATACTTCAAAATGGATGACGTATCGTATCCCCTGCATATCCTGCACCGATACCTGCCCGATACTTCCCGATACGTATCATGAGAGTATCTGAAGATTAAATTTTATTTTTTTAAAAAATAATTATCCGATACTTCCCAATACGTATCAGGAGAGTATCCGATAATTATCATGCACTGATACCTGCCCCAATATTTCCCAATTAATGTTAACTAAAATAACTTAACTCTTGAGTACTGATGTGTTCTTTTTTGGATATAGTGCTTCTTTTTTGGATTGATAAAGTATAGCACTAACGGATATAGTATAGCACTGATGGTGCTCTTTTTGGGATATATTGTGTATGTAATTGACTAATCATCACTCTCTTAATCGTCAATATTATTTATATTTATGTTGATGTGCTACAAGCCTATGACTGGTTTCTTTTGTTTGTTAATATATTTGCATATTAAAAAAATGGTTATAATTATAGTGTACATTTAATTATATAATTTTTTTTATTAACGTATCCCAGCTGTATCGTATCTTGATTTTTGAAATTTTTCCGTATTGGCGAATCGGTGTAGTATCGTATCCGTGTCGTATCTCGTATCCGGGCTTCACAGTTTGTGTGTGTGTGAGATAAAAAAGGATAAGGTATTCTTTAAAAGTCATCTGAATCGTAAGATAAAAAAAATGTTTAATTTGATTCGGTTGATTTTGAAATAAAAAAATTGAACAAAACGAAGCATATCAATTTTGTTTTGGTTGATTCGGCCAGTTGTGAAAGAACAGCGTAATTTAAAAAATTAGTCAACAATTTTGATTATATTTGTTGCAACCATTTTTTAGCGAGAAGGTGCATCAATAAAAAAATTGCATGAACACATCAAATTTGGTTTTCGATCTTTGTTGGTTCAGTTTACGATTTTTCATTAAGTTGGTTCAATTTTAAACACCTCATAAGACCACGTAATCAGACTATGAGGCTTTTCTCTTCGTTACATTTAACCCCAAAAGAGAAGTTACGAACAAGAAGAAAAGAGATGACAGATAGGAAAAGTAAACAGTAAATTCATTTTTTAAAAGAAAACAACAATTTAAAGCTTAATTGGAGGTAATGAAAATTTCTATAGGCTCTCTTAATTGGAGGTAACGAAAATTTACATCCAATAAATTCACTTTACATAGAGTTCAACATCCAATAATAACCACGTAATGCAACATTGTTATTATGGTTTTTTTCCCTAATTTCTATAGGCTCTCTTAATTGGAGGTAACGAAAATTTAAAGCTTTGTTTGAGAGTGAGGAGGGGAGGGAAAAAGAGTGTTTTAGAGGTTGAAATTATATAGAAAAATTGGAAAATCTTTCACATTTTTTAAAAAGAGTAATTTTTTAGAGAATGATAAACTAATGATTATGATTAATATATTTTTAATTTTAAGAATATTATAACAACATAGATTGAATACATTTTTTGAGTTTCACAAATGCAGAGATTATGTATTATGAATAAAAAAATTAACATCCAAAACTCTTTACTCCCAATGTCTTCTATTTCTTACAATTATTCATTCTTTCTTTTTTTTTTTCTTTCTAAATTAAACACTCTCCTCTTCTCCCCTCTAGATTTTCAAACAAAACCTTTATATATATATATATATATATATATATATATCTCATAGTCGAGTGTCATATTGTTAGCATTAGAATGGTTTTATTAATCAATGTTATGTGACCTGGAACACTCTAAGCTTCATTTTACGCTGTCATAATGCTTTGCCAAGCAATTGATTAACAAACACACACGTATTTCCATCTTCACTTTATTTCCTTCTTCTTTTGCGGTGGACAAGGACCCGTTTATATCGCCTTAAAAGCTCCATTATGTACCTTTATTCCAACTACAAAATCATCAACAATCCCTTATTAAAACTATCCCGTTCGTTCAAGGTACATATATTTCCCATCATAAAGCAACATATTACATTTTTTTTAACACAAATCTTTATCCTTTGTAGCAAAAACATTCTCGATAACATTCTTTGTTTGAGACTTTGGTGTAAAAGAGAATGGAGGACAAAATGTCAATATTACCTGCTAGTTTTTTGTTTTTTCTCTCACCATATGATACTGGTTCTTACGGATAGCACTTGGGTGACATAACTTTTGATGACCAGGTTCAGCAAAACCAGTTACACCATCAGGCAACTTCTTCTTCTTGTCTGCACCAATTGTTACCGTTACATCTTCCCATATCATCACCATGACCTTGATTTCTATATATATATAAATATATATGAACTAAAAATATTTGTATTGTGGCTGCTTTCTTCTTTCTATTCCTTTATCAGGTTTATTCTGCTTTCCCATTCCGTGTATATATTTATCATTAAGATGTCGTACTCATTACAAACAGTACAATCTGTACTATAATAAAGCATGCAACGTATTGTTTTACTACACAATAATGCATGTAACATAATAATGTTCCACGTGAGTGTTACATTGTTTTTGCCAAATTTTTCTTTTTCACTTTCACCTCTTTTTAATTCTTTCATTCTAGGTAAGTCGTGGGAGAAAACACATTTGGGTTGTACCATACTGTAATATTTGTTTATCAAATGTCTGTCACAACTGAGCACATGCATGTCACTCGATCTCCATTTTCATTTGCATGGGAAACCCTCAGTTTTCATTGCATAATATAAGATGTTCTGATAATGTTTAACTATAAGTGTTTAATTACTTATGGACAAGGCCGAACCGGTCCTAAGATTTTTGGTGCTTGTGTGAATCTATAATGTTGTGTCTTTTTAGTTATTCGAATGTTTTTCTTCTTTTATTTTGTCGTAAAAGATTCATTCGTAATCAAAATTCTATAAAAATATAGTTTCAATACAATTAATTGAAGTGGGTTAAAATTAAATTATGTATGCGGTACTAATTACTAAGTAAAAATAATAATTTTGCTACCCCTAAAAAATGTTGCCATGGGTGGTCGTCCCTCCCGTCAATGCTCAGAGCCACCCCTACTTATGTAGAAATGAGACCCACATCTGATCAGAGCAATACTCTCCATCCCAAATTATAAGACGCTTTGAAGAAAAAATATTGTGTCAAATTATAAGTCAATTTACAATATCAATGAAACATTAATGTTGTTTTATCAAATTATAGCTTTAACTTTTTTTTTACATAAAGAAACTTATAACTTTTCATTATTGATCAAAGTGGTAATATAATGTGGAATGTTAAGCTTTATCTCGAGACTAGCATGATGTGATGCTTCCCTGGCTAGACTATGAGCAATACCATTGGTTTGTCCCTTGATGAACTTTACATCAGAGTTTGCTAAATCAGTGGCCAACACATGTCTACAGTTTGCTAAATCAATGGCCAACAAGTGTCTACAATCATTACTTATTGCCATGAAATCAGAAACACCATCCCTTCCATATATGCTATCTGTCACTCCCTCCGTCTCTAAATTATAGTCGTTTAAGGTTTGTGCACGATTATTAAGGAAATGATTGATTGTGTTGATTTCAATGGTAAAATTAATATCATTTACTAAAATACCCTTATCGATTGTAGTTAGTGGAATAGTTAAGTTGGATGAAATTCAATAAATAAGGGTATAATAATGGGAAAAAATAATAAATGCTGCATTGGTATTCTAAAGTGACAATTCTTTTGAGAAAAAGAAAAAATGCTAAAAAGACTATTATTGTGAGACGGAGGGAGTACAGCTTTAGAGCCCGTCTCTAAATCTATATTCATCATACTGAGCTCTCTTGCCCATTGTATTGCAAATAAAAGACATATGGCTTCACCCATATCGACATCGATTATAGGAGTAATCCACTCAGTTTTTGCTATAACAAAATTTCCTTTTGCATCTCGTATACAAGCTCCAAGGACGACATTAACATTACATTTAAATCTCCCTACAATTGGCTTAGTCCATTTTACAATCTCGCTTTGCACAGTGTTAGAAGGACCACAATTTCGCACTTCTTACATGCTTCCAACAACTAAAAAAAGCTTCAGCTCGGTCACTAATTTGTTGCACCGTTTCCACAACACTATTCCACACCTTGTCATTTCTATGTTTCCATATTGCTCCATAAAATGACCCCAAATTTTTGTTTTTGAGGAATATCTAGCTGTTGAAGTATAGCAAATATCATTTCCGAACAAGAAGACGTGAGGAGCCCAACTTGTTGAATAGGTCTTAACTGTTTATTACTCTTTTTTCTATCAATTCTTTAATTTATATTTTCCCTATCATTTATTAAGGGATAATTTTGTAAAGCAACACACAATAGTATTTGTACAACCATTTTGGTACAACTTTTGAAAGTCTCAAATAAGAGAAATGATATTTGTACAACCATTTTGGTACAACTTTTGTACAACTTTCTCTCTCATACTCACATTATGTTTTTATTCTCTCTTACTTTTTCTCTCCCTATTCTTTTTGACCAATAAGAAGAAAGAACAACAAAGTTGTCTCAAAGGTTGTACCAAAATGGTTGTTAAAATATCACTACTCCTCAAATAAATATCACATTGATATGCGGGTCCATATATTTTTAATATTAAAAAATAAAGTGTAATGATATATAGTTATTGATAGATGACTAGCGAGTCTCGTTTAAAAACTTTGTATAAGATACTCCATCCGTTTCAAAATGAGTGTCATTTTAGCCAAAAAAAATTGTTTTAAAATGAATGTCACTTTACATTTCCAATACAACTTTAATTTTTTTCTTCCAACTTTACCCTCAATAAATACTACAACTTTTCTCTTTTACACAATTTTCAATGCAACTTTATGTTTGTCTTGTTCTTATAAAGCAAGGTTATTTTAGTAAAGTTGGTATGACATTTGACTAATTCATTTCATTCTTTAATCTGTGTGCAATTAGCTAAAGCGACACTCATTTTAAAACAGAGAGGGTACTAAGGGTTGAGTGCTTATTGATAGATGGTGTAATGGACGCGAGTTTTCTGTCCAAGAAAAAAAAAAATGGTGTAATAAATCGACTTTGCCAGGCTAACCTTCACTTTGTTTTTGTAGGAAATTTATACAAAAGATGTTTACAAAATTACATCCACATCGATTTAAATAAAAATTGTAATCCGAACCAAAATAAATAAATCCCAATACAATTTAATTTTATTGAACTTTTTTATCTCTTATAAAAAATCATTTGGATTGAATCAACTTTTGAATTCATCTTAAAACAAAACCGTATGTACATAGATTATAATATGCACTTTTTTTTTTTTGACAAATGATTACAATATGCTCTGTTTAACTCTTATATATTTCGCATATTTGTTACTCCACTTTCTAGCGTAAATATTTGGTTCATTATACATCCGTATAAACAGGTCCGATTCAAACAGCACTTAATTGATCAGATCCTGTTTTCATATGTAGTTCGAATGTTTTTTTATCTCAAAGCTGGATGTTATTTTCATATGTAGATCGAATATTTTTTATCTCAAAGTCAATCCAAATCAAAACGCGAACACCTCTAATCCTAAACGATCCACCGGCATTACTTTCTAGCTATGCTAATATGCATGCTCTAAGGTTCTGCATAGTTATGGGGTATATTGGTTATCAATCTTGTCGAGACCGGAGGCAGGAATGTGGCATATTACACACACCCACGGGAAAGAAGCTCAAACTATTGCTAAATCCATGGTTATTTGTTAGAGCAAAAATTGCCATAACATGTGGGAGACAAATAAGAGGAATCATATATATCGTTTTATACAGGTTTGGCAGCGGGGACATCATCAAGAATAAAAGGTCCTAGTTTACCAGCCCTGAATAGAGTAAGGAACTTTTTGGATACCATTAACCGTGCTTCTGAAGCTTTGTGAGGTATCTTTAATGCCTTCTGCAGTGCACCAAACTGCTGGTCAATCAGGTTTTCTAGGTCACTCTCATCTTTTACGTTGCCGTCAAATTCTGCTAGAGTCGAATAGAGTGCATTCTGAACTCCCACCACAACATCCTATGATAGAATAAGAACAAATGAGTCAGAAACGACAAAACAAAAATAAATCACAATAATAGGATAGCTATTCGCATTGATATACTGTCCAAGACCCATCATCACAAACTTGCAACATTAAATGTGAGAAACGTAATTCAACAGAACCTTTCTAAGGTTCACCAACCTAAAAAGACTAAATTATTTGCAATTACAGACAAAACAAAGAGCATATATATGAAACACACTCGAACATGTGTTCGACCCACAACAACAAATTGTTCTTTTCACGTTGAGCTATTAACAAAAATGATGCTACATCAGTAGATATCCCCTACTTATGTAAATAAAAGTATTGTAAAGCATTTGTAAAAAGTAAAAACTAAGGTTTTTAATTACTACAATAAGCTTTTAAAAGTTTTTCAAATAGGCAAAACAGATCAAAACCTTTTAGATTTTACACTATCAGTCAATTTAAATTAAATCCGACAAAGCAATTAACCTAACATCATTCAAGACAACAATACATGATAAAATAATCCAGGACAGAACACCTATGGGCTTAAACATCTTAAAAAAGATCCCCTTCATATGGATTTAAAACACTTGGAAAATGTAATATTTGGAATTTGACAACCACAGTGTGAACATTTCCAGCATGGGTAGTTCAAAGTGTCAATTCCATTATTGCTATTTGTTACCTCCACATATACTATGTCAGATCTATTAGGCGAACCTCTCCTTTGCTTAAGATTTTTCAGGTTGTATCGATCATTTTCCTTGGCTTCATAGTTAATCCCATCAACTCGCCTGTTGTTTATGTGTTTCCAGTGAAGTGGAGTACCCCGGGTATTTAAAACTGCCAAGAAGTACTGAGCAATACGCTCCTCACCCACCACTGAATCTTTAACAGACCCTGTCAATGAAACGGCCAAGTTTACATGACAAAGTATACACAGACAAGTGTTGCAAATTATATCATATAATGAAACCCAACAGATGCAGATGGGGTATTTAAATGCCAAAATTGTTCTGTGAAAATAAAGTAATAACAATGAGAGATTTAAAGACAAAAGTAAGAACAATCAAGATCTAACCAGACTGCTAGTTTTTGAGATGGTTTATTAATAGAATGATGAAATATGCCATATCAAGAGGGTTGGGTAGCTCAACTTGTTTGAGCTAAGGGTTAAAGGAGTTGGAGGTCCCAGGTCCAAACTCTAAGGCAAAGGAGGAAAATACTAACCTAATTACTAACATTGGTCATTTCAAAAACAAAACAAAAATGCCATATCCACGGACCATCTAATTGACAATCATAAACGTCATTAAAAGAAAAAACACCTTTTCAAATTACGCAGTGGTTTGAAATGTCATAATTTGTTTTTCTTTTAAAATAAGTTTATTATCCCAGAGTGTCCTTAATGTCATTGAAAATGCCTCCTCAATAGAGTTTAATTGACCCAGAGTGCCCTTAACGCCTATTTATGTTTAAGAATCAAGAGTAAGATACTGCTGAATGATTTTCCTCTTTTGGCACAAAGTATTATTCACACATTAAAACCAGCTATGTGCTGATGTTATCATGATGATTATTTAAAACCTCAACAATTATTAAATTTTAGAAGTGAAATTCAGTAGTGTTTCTAAATGACAGTTTCAGGTACCACATATGCAATATGACAATTTCAACAACATGATAGGGAACCATCCTCCTATCACTTTGTCACCAAAAATTGGGTAATAGGGACCAATACATTGATAATATAAAATACAAGTAATTTAAACAAAATCTCAATAAATAAATGGGACTACAAGTAATTACCAATCAATAAACAATTGTTACCTAGCAAGTTAAATAAAACAGTAATCTTAACTTCAAAATTAAAGCCACGGAAATGAGAACAGATCGGCAGTACAAATGTTAATGGAATTTGGAAGCATGTTTAACGAATAAAACACCAAATTCAAATTGTAACCTTGTGAGCTTACAAAATGCAAACAAGAACAGAAAACACCAAATAATGTGTTTGCAAGCAAAAAATGTGAACAAGAGACAGCACAAATAACAAACAATAATTGAGAAATTATTTATTAAAAAAGTCAACTACTACCATTGTAACATTAATATCAAGTCTCATTCATAATAACTTTATGGGTCTTGCTAACTAGTGCCCCTGAAACACTTTTAAGGATTCTAAAGTAAGAAATTACTCCCTCCGTTACAAAATACAAGTTCAATTTTTGCAATGTGCACTATTCACTTGACTTACTTCGACCATACTTTTTAACTAATGTATAAATACAAATATTAGCATGTAAGATATTGTTTGATTTGTCTCAACAAATATTTTCAAAATATTAAATTTTTACAATTTTTTACTTTAGATAATTAAAGATATTAACGATCAAAATTGTGTCTTGGCATATGTGAAGTGGTTGACTCGGACATGTATTTTGAAACGGATGGAGTATTTATTAAAAAAGTCAAATACTACTATTTCCAATGCATTGAATATACAAATTTTCATAAAGACTTACTATTTAAGGTCCTTAAAGAGTGTCCCGGGGGCACTCGTTAGCATTTTCCTAACGTTATAAGGTACTCCCTCCAGTCCTATTTATAAGAAACATTTGACTTTTTTAATTCATTGCATAAATGATGTATTTGGTCTATATTCTAGACAAGATACATCAATTACTCAATGAACCTAAAAAGTTAATTTTTTCTTATAATAGGACCGGAGGGAGTAATCATTTCAGCTTTTTACCTATTTGAAAATTATATTGCAAACTGATGAGAAACAGATAGGTACAATAAAAAACAAATTAAATCGTCTACCAAATTCCATTTCATAATTCAGTGTCCACAACAGAGGTCTAAACATGCTTTGAACAAATCTACAGGAATCAAACATGTGAAAATTAACAAATACAATTTCAGCACTTCCTTTTAAAAAATAAAGTGATGCATTAATAACAAGAAATGTTAAATTTTACTAGATAACTTCAATCAATTGATACAGTACCTGCAAGAGCAAGCTTTAACCCTGTCTCTATGTCTGAGATACTTGGAACCAGAACCCCTGGGGTATCTAGGACGTATATGCTCGGCTTGTTTGCTATCTGAAACATCATGTCAAAGAAATTCATGGTTTCATTATAGGCAGTAGTGCCATCAACGTAAAATAGAAACAGATGGCAAACTAATAATAAAAACAAAATCAAGGAGAAGGATAGAATAAGCAGCCTTTTGTCTCCGTATACTCTTCAAATAATATTTCATCATATTTTAAATATTCAATCTATTACCACAAATTCTCAGGATTAGGGAAGGACTAAAATTAAATCTCTGGAGGAATTCTAACTAAACAAAAAATACAATTGTTTTCCCAAACATAATAATGACCAGGTGTGCAGTACTCTTTGGAATACGCAAACAAATTGTAGTTTGGCACAATGCTATCAATGCCAAATATACATCAATTATGCATTCAGCATAATGACCTTAAAACTAAACATTTTTTAACTACCAAGACCTAAACTTCATTAAATTTTGATGATTACATTTACAAGTTGTACTTTTTTTTTTTTGAAAGAATTTACTAGTTGTACTTAGTAATGCTTTATTACACAAATATATCTTATGCCCTTTCAAATCATTATTCATGAAACTTTCAGTTCATAAGTCAGTTCAAAATAACCTTGATAGCAAACAATCAACAAGAATCCAAAGCCAACGATATGCAACAAAGTCACCGAGTGAATAATGAGACAACAGAAACAGAGATTACCATACCTTAAATCCTGCAATATCTTGAGTGACACCAGGTAGTGGACCAACAGCAGCTCGCTTCATCCTCTCCTGCACTAAGAAAGCAAATCAAAACATGTTACTACTGACACGTTTGATAAAAAAAATCTTGTTTGATCAACTTATTTAGTAAAAAAAAATTGTTTCTTCTTTTCTTATTTTTAAAACCAAACATTTTAAATGGAATGAGCCCTTGTGAGATTGTTTGGGAGGCTTATGACATTTACATTATTTCCATAAGCCGTCCAGGATAGCTTATGAAAACAGTTTGAAGACTTTATTTTATCATTTCTTGTAGAAATAACTTATAATTAAGCATTTATATGACAAGTGTTTATGCTATAAGCGCTTGGTTAAGTTGTTAATCCAAATAGGGTCATGTTAAAAAAAAACAGTTTTTCAATTTTACAAAATTGAAAAACCAAAGCATAATCAAACAAGCCAGTCAAATTGGAAATGACAATGACAACAAGATTATCAAAAACCCTTACCGGGAAAGCGAGAATGTGCAATTTGATGAATAGAATTAATCAAACAAGATTTGCCAACATTAGGAACACCAACCACCATAACAAGTAAAGTAGGTTCTTTTGAAATCGCTTCCTTCAATTTCAACTCCACAAGTTCCAGAAGCTTCGTAACAGAACTTTTACTATGAGCATTTATAGGAATGCAATCTTGCTTACACGACTCAAAATAATTCACCCATTTCTACACCGTAATCAAACAATAATCACAATTAATCAATAATTTAGGCAAATCATTAACAAAAAATAGATTGTTAATTAGTTAACGGTCAGCTACGAAGCATCAACACATACACCAAACACTGACACGTCCACATCAATTATATGTGATACGTGTCGGGTTCGAGGACACTGCATTTGATTAGAAGTGTCGGTGTTACGAGAAAATGATTATTACATGCATGATGTTGGGGTTGGCTAAGTCTTTTTTGTTGAGTGCAACGACACGTCGTTTCAACGAAAGGTGAGGTTGAAGATCGGAATTGACGGAGGAAATAGGAATACGAGCGTCTCTGACTTCAATGACAAGGTTGGCGAGTTTAAGACGGTTACGGATGGCGCGTGTGGCGGCAGCCATGTGTCCTGGAAACCAATTGATGAGTCCTCCACCGGTGTTGAAGTCCATTTCTCCTAAACCTTTCTTCAACAACCCCTTCAATGCCCCCATTTTCTTCTTCTCTGCCGGCGAACAAACTGAAAACCCAGAATTTATGATTATAACTGTCAACAAACTGATGGCCCAATATAAAAGTGAGTTTTTAGTGAAACAAAGTTATCAATAATAAACTATGCATACTCAACAAACAATATCACCTTGCAACCACATTACAGTAATTAAAAACAAGTTCTACTCAAATTCAACATAAGCAGATTCATTGTAACATTTCAACAAACACCTTGTGTACAAAACTCAATCATATACCAAAATAATAACTATATACTAATGAACACTATCAACAGAAACTAGTCCACACAGCAATTAGTTTCGCATTAAAAAATGTGTTTAACGACAAAATTAACAAAACTCAAACAACAAGGAAATAAAGAAGTTATAACAAGAATGAAGAAATGAATAAGCATGAAAATTACAAATGAAAGAGAAGTGCAATGGCTTTGCGTTCTTTACTAAAACATTCAGAGTTCTGTAGCATTCAGTAGCAATCGAAAACTAAAAAAATTCAATTTCACATTACTAAAGAACATGTAATGATAAAAACACAACTAAAGAACATGTAATCATCAAATCAGAATCAGAATCAGAATTGAAGGAAATTATATTCAATATCACATTACCTTACAAGTTACAACAATTAGGGTTTGTGGAGAGAGATGGATGAAGATAGCTCTCTAAACTAAAGAATCAATACAGAAGATTGAGGATGGAGAAGGAGAAGAGTGGTCGCGGCTCGCCGGCGGTGGTGTGGTGGTGGATGTTGTTCGGTGGCTTTGCTTTTTGGCTGGGGGAAGAAAAAAGAGAAAGGGGAAGAGGAAATGAAATTCAGTTGGTAATATTCATATTAATCAAGGGCATTATAGTAATTTCCAGTGTATAAAAAAGTTTTTTTTTTTTTAATAGATACTTTTTTGTATATAAAAAAAAAAAAGATAAACTGTTTTATTTCTTGTCTTTGTCTTCACTTTATTCAATATTTTTGAACAATCAAAAATGGAACTTATATATTAACAAGGAGGAAGGTCATCCAAGCACAAGGAGTGCGAAGGAGCTCCCAAATAATTACAAAAGAATAATGTCAATGAAAGAGAGGTAAGTTCCAGACAAGCCAAAGGACTTGACCACCACAAATGGAGACCAAAAACAAATACAACATTATTAGCTTGTAGCCACCAAAGAGAGCACCGCTTTAC
>Ga0315913_1004895_pt1 | contig 16206 bp, 7 predicted proteins | sample MpolsnodulesMG_FD_207736 | JGI IMG/M metagenome (GOLD analysis project Ga0315913, IMG submission 207736) | Medicago polymorpha root nodule microbial communities from Los Angeles, California, United States - small nodules | ecosystem: Host-associated > Plants > Roots > Nodule | place: USA... | reverse complement strand
TTGGCCCTGTCAGAAGATTCAACTGTTACTGGAGAGTCTAAATTTACCGCACTCGGAGCTGATTCTCTTGACACGGTATATTTATATTTATTATCTACTAATTACTGTAGTGGAAAATTGCAAATTTGCAATACTTAATCATTCAAACAAAATTAACTTTTCAGTTTTTGCTATTGTTGATTGTATTTATTAGCCGCTTGATATTTGAACTATACATACACATGTCTTGATGTTAATTAGATATTTTTTTCCCTTCGTGTTATTTTTGTCTCTCTTCTCATGATTTGTTGGAGCAAGAGGTTTTTTACAATGAGAGTGTCGATGCATTGTATAAAAAACAAGCGCTTCTAAGCCCTCATATTTGATCGTGGCGTGAATTTCCATAATTTCTACAAACACTTTCAGTTAATTAGTTATTTTATCTTTTTATTTTGCTTCTAATTTAGTTATACTGATTTGCTTAGTCTAACTAATCAGGACTCTTGACATTCAAATTTAAAATAGAATGATCTTTGATGTGAAGAGACAAGCATATTTAATTTAATGAAAAAGACTATATCAGTGCTAAATTCCCATAATCTTTCAGGTTTGATGAAGATGTGGCTCTTTGAAGTTTTATTGAAATTTGTCGAGATTAAGTTGGATCAAACATGGGGCCTTAAACAAAATTATATTTCTCTGCAACGATAAATGTTTGCTGAATTCATAGAGACAACTTGATGAATTTTGTACTATCATGAAAAATGTTTTTATATGTCACTGTGTGTGTGTGAAGTATTTGAGGCCCATTATCATTGTTTTTATATGTCATACTCCTGCCATGAGTTAGACGTATTTGGGTTGGTCTAAATGGGTTGCTTTCAACTCCTGCAGTATCTGCTGTATACGTGAAAGAGTTGGGGTTGATGTAAGTAGTGTCTTCTGTAATTTACTTCTCTTTATTCTTCCTTCTCTCTTTGTATAGTTTTTTTTTTTTTTTATCCTAGGTAGTTCATGATTTTTAGCCTTACAAGCAAAGGTAACATTTTTTCTCCTGAATTAGAGAAAAATAGTGGATTAAACAAATGTTATTTACAGGGATCCAGGGCAACAGGAGCATTTATACTGACAACAAGTCACAACCCTGGCGGTCCTAATGAGGTGAGTACTGCTGTGTTTTATTCTTAATCATATTTGGAGGAATACATTTTATCAGTGATTATGATGATATCTGGTATAATGATTTCATTTGTGACTCTCACACATTCTATTCATATCTATTTTTTCTTCATATCAGTTTATGATTAAACATATGTATTCTTCCTTCATATCTAGCTTGGACGATGAAATGAAAAGTTATAATACCGGTTTACTCTTTTCAAATTCCCCATAAACTTTCAAAAGGCCTAACGGTAGTTAGTGGGTCTTAGATGATAACAATTTGTTTAGTATGATTATGATCTGATTGGTATGTTAAGACTAAATGGGAAGATATGCTGAGAAAGCGAAGTCTTCAGTGCCTAGCTTGATTTGGTCTGACGTTGAAATCTTGTGTTCATGTGGTCACAAAAACATTACTTAGTCCCTCCGTCAAAACAAAAAACAAAAATGCAGATAAGCTTATTGCTGTGGTGAATCACATTTCAGTTTTGGATAATTGAAAATGATTCTGAAATTGAACATAGGAGATATCAATTTATTCTGGATATCAATTAGACATAACATGAAGTTAAAAAAGTTATATTTAGTGTTATAAATCTCCAGCTATAATGGGTTTAGGAAACAATTGGACCCACTATTGATCTAATGCAAGTAGTTTTACTTTTCATTTGGAAGAGAGGCTTAATCCGTGACTCAAACCCATGATCTCTTAGTCATACTGCTGCAACTTCAATCTTTGTGTTATGGCTCCACTTCACTTCACATAATCCAACTTAATAAGATGAATATTTTCAAAGGTATGTGTTGAGTAGTTGGATGTTAGGCTAGGTTAAATAAATAAAATCAATGACCTGATTCAGATGCAAAATTTTTGTATGATATTATATTGAGATCTTGAGGTATTGGGGTGTGTTTTTGATTACGTGTTTTTTTTTGTACAATGCTGAGCTTTCAGCATATCTACTTGGCCTAGGGAGTGGGCAGCTTCTGGTGCAAAGTCAGGAAGATGTTTATGTTAATGTATTTCCCAAAGGCTATTTAACCTTGGAGGCATTTGGTGATTAATTTTCTGCAGAATTCTTGTTGTATGGTCTCTATCCTTTAATTGCTTAATTTCTGCTCTATAGAGTGGTTATTGCTACACTCCGCTTATTCTCATGTACAAGTGGCTGGTTTTGTTTTTGTTTTGATTTTATTAGCCGATGGTAAGATTTGTTTCTTTTGATCAAATTTAGGTAGACTTTTTGTTGTTATTGTGTTTGATTTCCATGGAATTTAAATTTCTAATTCAATTTACAATAGAAACTATTTGTTCTGTGAAATATTTTAACACTCAAGTGTTCATATGAAAGATTGCAGGTAAAGAGCTCAATGGACATTGACCGACTTCTAAACATTTTACTACAGTTCCGTACTTACTTTGCTCTGAAATCTTAACAGATTCGATATGCCTATGAGTTGCTGACAAATCCTTTATGGAAAAGAGACTGACTTATTTGGCATTGATGAACAACTTGTGAGTACTTTTGCATTACTTAAAACTTGAGTTTGTTCTTTACAATTTGTTCCAAGAGTGTGTGTTTCGTTCTTGATATATTGTCGACTCAAATTTTTCTCAACTAAATAAATTTTTTTTTTTTATGCTAGCATATCATTGAGTGTGCCATCAAGCGTTATGCTGGAAAAAGCATTTCAGAATTGGACCTCCCTTTACTACACACCCCTTCCTCTGGTTAGTCAATCCCTTCATCATAAATGACAGGAATTGTTTGTTGAATGTTCTTAAAGGATTTGTGACATGGAAATATTTTGATGCATACAATATTTATTACCTCTCAGAGTCTATTGATCATTCTACTAAAGTCCTTACTGCAAGTGATTTCAACCCTATATTTCCAGATTCAAAGCCATGGCTAATTCAGGTATGTACAGTGTAGGATATGCTGATATATTGCAACTAATGATATCCATTTGTGAAATTGTATTGATTGTCTTCAAATTATGGCTATGCCTAGCCGATTTCAAAAATCTAGACCATGGGGGTGAGGGAGGTAAAGAGCTCAATGGACATTTACTGACTTCTAAACATTTTAATGAATAAAAAATCAGTTCACTTACAAACTATTAGGTTGTTGATTTCCAAAGCTTACCACTCTTGCCATGTTTATAACTCTTGATTCCTCCCTTTATCATTGGTGTAGTCTTCTTCATCTACATTTGTGGGGAAACTGCAATCATACATATGTCACTTCTCACAGATTTCTTCAACTTCTTTTTTCATTGAAATATGTTGGAATTGTTACTAACCTAATTTCTGGGCAGGTATAGCTAGGATAAGTCATTGTAATCTCTTACTCCATTGAATTAATTTTAAGTTAGTTCTAATATGCACTCATGGTGAAAATATGATGTGTTGATACTTGATAAGCCTTTTTCGCACATACTGTTTTGTTATTCATAACTGTCTATTTACCCTCTCATATCTCTAACATTAAAACAAAAATGGGTGCATGGAAGCATTGCCGGTTCGCTCCTGGGATGTAGTCTAGCTTTTGGAATGTTCAACAACAACCATGACAATTTTAAGGCCTCCCATAATAGTGCAAGTGGGCAACCAGCCAATATATATTTTATTATGTAATTTATTTATGTTGTGTGTCTTTATTTTAATAAGACCATTTTTTAATAAAAATGATGATTAGTTTCATTTCATGTACTATGTTTGCAGGACAATAGCAGTGGGCATTGGATAGTAGTCATTACAAAATCAATTATCTATGTTGATAATGCAGAAGACATTAAAATATGTAAGGTTAAGAGAAAAGGATAAATTGAAGTGAGAGTTCTATTATGTTTACATATATAGAATAGTAAAAGCGATATTCCATATTGAGTCACACTATCAACTTTGCTCTACCAATTTGACATGAAACTGTCAAATGTAGAAAACCATGAAGAGTTAGTTTTCTTAACTATTTGTAACTGTGTTTAATGGAAAAGATCTTTGTAATAGTAATTGTGTTTAATGGACTAGATCTTTGTAATAGATTAGAGGGCTTTAGAAATATTTGATTGTTCTCTAGGAAATTGGTAATATTTGTTGAGGTGATGAGTTAGGTAAGCATTGGAAAAAAATCTTGATCACTCATCCAAAAAAATGTACCAATTGTTTTTTTGTTTGTTTGTTTATTACGCGGTTAAAAAAATGCTAACAAATAACCCAGACACATGCAAACCAAATAACCTTCAAGAATGAATAAGATGATCGCGACATGCCCGCCAAATAACTAAACTGAATAAAGTGGTCACGAATCACATAGGAAGAAACCGAAGAAATTTGAAGCCACTGAAATGTTTATGTTTTGTTAATTAATTTGTTCAAGTGTGAAGGATACTTCTATTTCTTTACGTTGAAGTCCAATTAAAAAATGTATTTTGCTTGCTATTCTCTCCTTTTTTGTTTATAAGCCTGATAGTTTAATGTTTTAGTTGCGACTCAAATTCAAATACTAAGCAATAAACAATTTTTTTAAAATATAACTTATTCAAACATATCATGTATGTAAGGATATAATCGGCGAATCTATTTGTTCTCTCCTTTTTAATTTATAAACCTATAAATTTGACAATTTATCGTATTAATAGCAACTCAAGTTCAAATAATAATAAGCTTTAGTAGTAAACAAATTTTTTTTAAATACAACTCATTCAATCATATAACAGAATTTTAAAAAAATATTTAACCCGTGCTCTCGACATTGTTTCAGAGAGGCTTTGTACTGGCCAGGATATGTGAGTTTGAAGCTGATCTTGGTTGGTATTATCAAGCCTGCACCAGTGGCGAAGCCAGAAATTTTATAGAGCCTGGGCAAAAAATTTATCGCAAAACGTTACTTTCTTCCTGCGAATAATTTCACATTTCCTGCGGATAATTTCACATTTTCTACAAATATCCGCAGGAAAAGCTAAAAGTCCTAGTAATGGCTGGGCTTGCAACAAAGGAAGTTGGAGCTGAGCCTGGGCTAGTGCCCAGGCTAGCTGGGGGGTGGCTCCGCCCCTGGCCTGCACCAAGTGTGCGTTGAGGTTTACCACTGCGGCTGGGACTATCTACTGTGACAAATGCAAAATGCCCTGAAATGTTGTTCCTAGGTAAGAAGCTATAGTACGGTTTATATACATACTATTTGTTTGGTTGTTTTTTACAATATTGCTAATTGAGGAGTTTAAATTTGGCGGGTTTAAGGTTCACGTTCAAGTGATCGACAACACTGGATCAACTACGTTTATTTTGTTTGATCAAGTTGTTTCTTAGTTTCTAGAAAGAGGTGTTCAAGACTTGCTCTATGCAATGCAGAATATATGCGCTTTTGTTTTGAATCGCACATACGCATACTATGATACATTGCTTACTCACTTGCCAACTTGCTAATAATTTTGTATATGGGTTGTGACATTTAAGGTGGAAGTCAGTGATGCCAATTTATTTCGCAATTCATCTTAATTATTATGATGTTTTCCTGATCTCATGAACAAAATATATGCTCTTTTCATGAATCAAGACTTGGTAAGGCTTTTATAAATATTTTGATAAAAATTTATAATGTTTGTGCAATATTCCTTAATTTGTTCATTTTTCCTTTGGAACAATTTTTACAAGATACGTTATTTAACCCGTGCTATAGGAAATATTTATTGGCACCAAAGGAAATTTCATTCATGTGTTAAATAGATGGTAGCACAAAGACTAACTACCTAGCTAATTCCAAAAGGAGAAAGTACATTAAGCGGTCTTTCTTCATTGTTCCACAGACACTTTAGTATAAAATTTAATCCCTTGATTGATGGCCACTTTGCAAATAATCTTCCAGATGACTCCCTTCGTCTCGAAATAACTGAGCTAGTTGATTGTTTCATATATGTCAATGCATAATTTTGATCGTTAATATCTTTAATTACTTATTAGTAAAAAAAAAAAATTAAAAATAGTATTCAAGACAAATCTATATCTTATATGCTATTGTTTACTGTGGACAATAGTAAAAAAATATAATTAAAATATATTAGGTGAATAATGCATATTGTCAAACAAGATCAATCATTTTAAGATGGAGAGTACCTATAGACTAAAATAAGTATTTTTTTTAAACAAAACTAAAATAAATATATTACTGATTCGTTTTTTGTTTTTTTTTTTCTGTTTATATTCCCGGACCCTGCGTATGCGGGAGCTTCAGTGCACTGGGTTGCCCTTTTTTATTGAGTAATTTGTTATTAACTTCACCATTTATTCAATGAGATGGAGACATTGAGCAAAAGTCTTCACTCCTACACGGCACATCACATTCCAACAATGAGGAAAAAGTTGAATAACTAACGTGAACTTTACGAAGAAATAAACGAACGTGGAATTAATTACTTGCAGGAAATGTACATGATTTTATAATTTGTGGTTGGAGATAACACAATTCCATAAAACTCGTCTATGAGATAACTATTATCTCGCTTATAAATATTTATTCAGATCATCTTTCAACTAACGTAAAGTTTAAGCTTAAATAATTTCATTTCAGAAAGAATAAAAGGTTGGGTCAATAACGATTACGGTCATCCCATGGGAACCAAGCCTCTAAAGTCAGTCACTGATACTTGTTTTTATGCGTAATTTCTACATGACCATACTATATTTATATGATGACCATAAGACACAATAACAACATAACATAATACCAATGGCCTCCTCACTAAACTTCTTCACTTTTCTCATCTTGTTTTTCCATTTTCAACATTCATCATCATTCTCCCTCTCAGTGGAAAAACCCGAACAAGACATTATAATGTCACCCAAAGGCACATTCACCGCAGGCTTTTATCCCGTAGGTGAAAATGCTTATTCCTTCGCTATATGGTTCACCCAAAAACATAAAAATCTTAACAACGCAACCATTGTTTGGATGGCAAATCGTGACCAACCAGTTAATGGAAAGCGTTCAACACTTTCCCTTCTTAAAACCGGCAACCTAGTATTAATCGACGCATCCTATTCCAATGTTTGGTCCACAAACACAAACTCATCCAAACCACTTGAGTTGTTTCTCTATGACACGGGAAATCTCGTTCTCAGAGTGCACAATGCAGATGGTTTGATTTTGTGGCAAAGTTTTGATTTTCCAACAGATACCCTCCTTCCTGATCAAAGTTTCACAAGGTACATGAACCTTGTTTCCTCCAAAATGGACAACAAATATTCATCAGGCTTCTACAAGCTATTTTTTGACAATGACAACATCCTACATCTTCTCTACGATGGCCCTCAAGTTTCAAGTATTTACTGGCCAGATCCTTCGCTTAAGAGTTGGGATGTCGGTAGATCCTCATATAATAGTACTAGGATTGCAAAATTAGATGTTTTAGGGAACTTCAGTTCTTCCGATGATTTTACTTTAAAGGCTAGTGATTATGGTATTGTGCTCCAACGAAGATTGACCCTTGAATTTGATGGTAATGTTCGTGTTTATAGCCGAAAACATGGACAAGAAAAGTGGTCCATTTCAGGGCAATTCCATCAACAACCTTTCAAAATACATGGAATTTGTGGACCTAATAGCTTTTGCATTAACAATCCAATAACCGGTAGAAAGTGCATGTGTCTTCCTGGTTATAGTAGGATCGATAATCAAGATTGGTCACAAGGGTGCAAACCAAGCTTCCAACTTTCATGCAACAACAAAACAGGGTTGGAGACTCGCTTCCAACGCTTACCCCATGTTGAGTTTTATGGATATGATTATCACTACAAAGCTAATTACACATATAAACAATGTAAGCATTTTTGCTTGCAAATGTGCAATTGTGTGGGCTTCCAGTATCGCTCGAATTATTCCCAAGGTATGCCGTACTGCTATCCTAAAACACAATTACTAAATGGGTTTAGTTCACCAGATTTTCGAGCGTCATTCTTTTTGCGGTTGCCAAAAAGAAATCATGTTTTTTTCCAAGAGAATATTATAAAAAATGGCACCTTGGTTTGTTCCATAAATAATGGAACAAAACAAATAAGAAGATCATATATCGAAGGCAAAGTCAATGGATCAATAAAGTTAATGATTTGGTTTGCGAGTAGCTTGGGTGTAATTGAGGCATTGTGCTTCTTTATGGTAGGAGGCTTCTTATTTAAGAATAAGAAACACTCTATTAGAGACAAACAAGACTACATTCTTGCAGGAGCAACAGGATTTCGAAAATTCACTTACTCTGAACTAAAACTAGCAACAAAAGGTTTTAGTGAAGAGATTGGAAAGGGTGCTGGCGGAACTGTGTATAAGGGATTTTTATCTAATAATCGAGTTGTGGCTATAAAGAGACTGCATCAAGTGAATCAAGGGGAGAATGAGTTTCTTGCTGAAGTAACCCTCATTAGAAGGCTCAACCACATGAACTTAATTGACATGATGGGGTATTGTGCCGAGGGAAAACACAGATTGTTGGTTTTTGAGTACATGGAAAAGGGTTCTTTAGCTGAGAATTTGTCATCAAATGCAATTAATTGGGGTAAAAGGTATAAAATTGCTCTAGGAACTGCAAAAGGTCTTGCCTATTTACATGAAGAATGTTTGGAGTGGATTTTGCATTGTGACATAAAGCCGCAAAACATACTAATTGACTCTGATTACCAACCCAAGATAGCGTATTTTGGATTGTCTAAGCTACTACATAGGAACAATCTTGATAATTCGAATTTTTCAAGGATGAGAGGAACAAGAGGTTACATGGCACCTGAATGGGTTTTCAACTTGCCAATCACTTCCAAGGTGGATGTTTATAGTTATGGAATTGTAGTGTTGGAGATGATTACGGGAAAGAGTCCAACAACATGTATCCAAATCACAGATGATGGAATAGTGTCACATAATGAGAGGTTAGTAACATGGGTGAGAGAGAAAAGAAGGAAAGTATCAGAAGTGGGATGTTGGGTTGAACAAATAGTTGACCCTGCATTGGAATTAAATTATGACTTTGCTCAATTGGAGACTCTGGCAGTGGTGGCTTTGGCTTGTGTAGAGGAAGAGAAAAATGTGAGACCCACCATGAGTCAAGTTGTTGAGAGGCTCCAAAGTCATGAACATGATTCTTGATTGTTTGCACAAAGAAGAGTCATGTGTATAATGGCTGTTAGTTCTCCAATATATCTTTATTGAACAATATTTTCTTAATCACAATCACAAATAAAAAATATTTAGATGCAATCACAAATGGAAAAAATTAAAAGAAAAATAAATTAGTCACATCATTTTTTAATTTTATCTTTAAATTTTTCTTATTTGTGTATGTGCAACTAAATTTTTTTATCTGTGTTTGTGACCAACTAAGACTTACTCAATATTGATACCTAAAGTTTTGAATGAACGATGGGAGAGTGAAACTAGTTAGAATGTTAGATTTCTCATAAAATGAAATAAGTATAAGAAGTAAGAATATCAAGTAGCCCCTAAATTAAATCTCCTAGTGTTGATATTGTTTTGTTTTCTCAACGTTATTCCACCCTGCTTAACATTGTATTAGCCATGATCTATACGAGAGTGTGTTTGCTCGATAAGTAAAAACGATGTTGTGTGTTGATATAGACGTGGGTGCTTAGATACGGATCCGGATTCTATAACTTTTGGACAGTTATGTGACTTTGCTCAATATTCACTCTTGGTTTAATCTTTTGGTTCGGATTTTGACACAGGTTCCAACCTTGTTTGTATTAAAAAACAAAAACAAAAGTAAGATTGAGATCAATCACAAGACCCACTACACATATCATATCACACAACCCATAGTAATGACCCATCACCCCTTCCACAAACCTCCACCTTCATACCGCCGTTGACCACTGCGTGTCGCCGCTCTGCTTGTCGCACGCCGCCCCTCTCCCTGTCGCCGTCGTCTTGTTTAGAATTTACTCGATAAAAATCAATGCTTACTGATATATTTAAAAATAATTCATTTTCACTCTAATGTCTCAATCTTTTTTCTGTCAAAATGATTCTGGTCTAACACATGGAATGAATTTTTGAGATACTAGAGAATATAATTTAGAAATTCATAACCATTTTAATACCCCCTTTTAACTTCCATTTTAATATCCCATTTCAAGCTGGAAAAAACTTTATTATTAAACATAACTAAATTAAGAATAAAAGGCTTTGCTAAATCAATTATTGGAATCAACTTGTACCGCTATTTCAACACCAACAATTAGGTGACAAGCAAAGCAATTTCAAGTAAACAGAATAGACAAATTGCATTTTCAATTAAGTAGTGAATATTAAATCATCCAATCATTTTTTTTCTTTTTCGTCCAATCATATTTAACATGCTAGTTAATTATACGCACATAACATAAATATAAAAATAGAAAATATAATTAAGCATACAATCCATTTATACATACTATATCCAACCCATAAACAAAGAGTCAAGGGTGTGGACTTCACACAACTAATCAATCTACATTATTCTACAACATCAAAAAATGCAATCATCCCATACAGAAGGAATAAGAGATCCTGCAAAAATAAAAATTAAATTTAGTACTTGGAAACAACATCAAAGCAGTGCAATTTCCATGGAATAAACCTCACAAGGAAACACTGGTAATTATAAAGCTTATACATCAAGACTTAAAATATTCATGAAGACTTAATTGAACTATAACCAAAAAGTAAGAAAGAACACAAGTACCTGCTCATCATTCATCCACTTTAGAGCAACTAGACAGGTTCATTCACTGCTTCCACCACATGAAGGCTTTCAAGATCAAAGTGTTCAAGAATCTGGAGTAAGTTTCTCTCCAAGACGATATTAACAATATTGAGCCTACCAAGCCAACGAAACTAGTGAAGAATCCTATCCCCATGCTCATGTATAAAGCTTCCAAAAATATTGAATTCTCGTCTCTTGAATTTGTTGTTGGCACTTGATGTTCAGTTGGCTCTTCTTCTGGACATTTAATACCAAGTGGTTCTCCACAGAGATTGGAATTTCCTCCAAAACATGCAGCATTGAAACTCTGCAACTGTATTCCAGTTGGAATCTTCCCATAGAGCAGATTGTTTGACAAATCCAACATAGTGAGGCGATCAATATGAGCTAGACTGGAAGGAATTCTTCCTGACAAATGATTACTTGATAGATCAAGAAATTCAAGTGATTTGAAGTTTCCTATGTTTGAAATTATTTCCCCACTAAGATTGTTCCTTGACAAATTTAAGGAAATCAATCCAACTAAATACTCCATTTCAGTTGGTATTTCCCCTAAAAGATGGTTGCTTGAGAGATCAATGCTTTTTAAAAACATATCTGCATTTTTGTAGGGTTGGTCTGCACCTTTCCACATCAAGAATAGGTTGAAATAATATGGTACAAAAAAGGAATTGTTCTTTGTTTTGATTGTATACGAATGATATGGTGACGTAGCTGAGTTCTTGTCGTCATGATTCATGGAAGTAAAATTCTTCACACATGTTGGGATTCCTCCTGATAAGTTATTTAGGGAAAGATCCAATACTCTAAGGTTTCTCAAATAACAAAGATTTGAAGGTATACTTCCATAGAAGTTATTGAACCGAAGGCTTAATATTATTAATTGGTGTAAGCTCTCTCCAATCCATGAAGGTAATGGACCATGAAACATATTTTCTCCAAGGTCCAACAAAGCCAACTTGTTTGAGCAATTCTTCAATGAGGAAGTAAGTTGTCCACTCAAACTATTATTTCTTAAAATCAAAGCCTCCATGTTAACAAGAGCACCCATTGAGGAGGGAATATTTCCCCACAAGTTGTTATTGCTCAAGTCAACATAGTGTAATGATGCTAAATTATTCCAACAATCAGGCAACTCGTCCTTTAATTGATTGTTTGATATATCCAACATCACCAAAATGTTAGGCTTACTTTTGCTGCATATAAAGGAAGTTAAATCTGAAAATTTATTATTGGAGAGATGTAGTCCTAGGGCTTGTAGTAAAAAAATAGGAATGGAACCTTCGAGTTGATTTGAACTCAAATCTAGTTCAAGATAATTGGTTAGATTGAGTTCCATATCTGGAATCCTACCACTGAGATTGTTGTTTGAAATGTTTAATAGGTCCAGTGTTTGCAATTTGCCCCAAAACCATTGAGGTATTTGCGCCAAATTACTTACATTTGAAAGGGAAAGCTCAGATAAGTAGTTTTGTGTTTGGAGCCAATTAGGAAATCTAGAATTCAGGTTGCAAGACGTTAGACACAAATAACTTAATTGAAACGGAGGAACCCAATTATCACTAATCTTCACATTCAACAAATTGTAAGACAAATCTAGGCCTTCCAATTTCGAGAGGTTGGTGAAATGGGATTCAGAGACGACACCTTCAAAAGAGTTTACTCCCAGGTCCAAAAACTCTAAATCCGTAAGTGATCCCATGCTTGCAGGTATTTCTCCACTTAATTTATTGCCAATAAGAGACAACCGTCTCAAAGATGAGGGAATGGAAAAGTCAGGTAACAAACCCGAAATTGTATTGTTTGATAACCATAACACTTGTAATGAGGATACATTTCCAATGCACTAAGAATTGTTATTATGGGTGATAAAACCTAAATCTCCACTTAAGTGGTTATGAAAAGCTGCAAATGTTTGCAAGGTGCATATACTCCCAATGGATTTTGGGATCTTTCCTTCTAGACTGTTGTCTGAGAGTTCGAGATTCACAAGTGAATGCATTATGTTGCCAAAATCATCAGGAATAGTACCTCTTATAAAGTTATTAGAAAGGTAGAGGTCTTGAAGATTAGAGGTGTAGTTAAGCACCAAGTGGAATATCATCGATGACGTCAAGTAATTCGAAGACAGATCAAGAACAGTAAGAGAAACAGAAGAGTTCAAATGGGCATCAGATAAAGGAAAAAGATTGGCATCATGAATGCCACAATCAGTTAGATACAACTGTTCAAGGCTTGGAAGCTTCAATAAGAATTGTAGGGCATGAGAAAAATAGTTGAGAATTAGAACATAAGTCAAGTCAATTTTTCTCAATGAAGGGAGGTTTGATAGCCATTCAATATTGCCTTGACTTTGGCTATTGATTTCGAGATGAGAATTGAAACCGAGTATAAGGTATTCTATCAATGTAATATTCTCGATTTGGGGAGGGATTGTTCCAATGAGCATGTTGTGACTAAGATCAACATGTAGCAACTTTGAGAGATTCCCTAATTGAAAAGGGATTCCTCCAATGAGTTCATTGTGGCTGAGATCAAGGTGTCGCAATTGTGAGAGTTTTCCAAGTTGAGAAGGAATCTTCTCATTAAAAAAGCCATTTGAGAGATTAAGGTATCGTAAATTGATGAAGGAGCCAATAAAATTTGGGATATGACCTCTAATCATCAATGAACTAAGGTCTAGATATGTTAGATGTTGCAACTCAGTTATTGAAGGATTGATTTCACCATTTAAATACAAACCATGCAAATCAAGTCTTTGAACATAACCTGTTTCGTTGTTGCATAAGACTCCCATCCATTTGCAGCAATCTGCATTTTGATCATCCTTCCATGTGGACAAAATACCATACTCATCTTGAAGGCCTTGTTTGAACGTGAGGAGTGCATGTCTCTCGCTCTCTTTGCACTTCTTGTCTACGTTCTCCATTGTTGAGTTGAACCCAACAATGAAGGACAACACCAACAATACATAGAATATAAGAATAATATAGTTTCTCATCATAATTTCAACAACAAAATAAAGATGGGTTTCTCTAATGGATACTATCTACGAGTTAAACAAACACTTATATACAAAGAATTGTGTTCAAAAAAAGGTGTTTTCATCATTCTTTTGTTTTAATAAATTACATTTGTTGCTTGACCATTGGATGACATTTGTTTCCCATTACCATTACCTACGTTATCTTTTGATGATCATGATTTTTTCATCTTACATTCCACTAAACCTTTTTACCATGCTTGTTAATTCTCAAACTTTTTATCCATGATCGTTCGTAAGACCTTTGATATTATGAATGATACAATAAAGTTTTGCACTTTTAATTTGACAATGTTTTTCATCTTACATTTTTGTTGCAAAAGATTCAATCATAAATAAGTTTGTCGAAATAAATATTTTCAACATAATTAATCAAGGTTAGTTAACAAAAAAATCATATTTACATTACTAACTACCGAGTAAAAAGTAATTAAAAAAAACTACTGAGTAAAAATAATAATTTTGTTACCTTTAAAAAATTATGTCCTTGATTGTAGCCCCTCCCACTGATGCTCAAGCCACCCCTCCTTTTATCCTATGTTAATTTAATGCTCAAATTATATTACAGTCAAAGATAAGATTTTAAAAGTTAATTCCACTTTGGACCAACTACAAAGAACCTTTTTTTTTTAAGTATACAAAGAACCTGTATGTTTGAAAATATTAACCGAGATACCAACCATTTAAAGCAAGAAGAAAAGTGCAAAGGAAATAGCAGGGAAAATGACCATAAAAATCTTATTTTCCCAAGGAAATAGCAGTAGAGAAAATGACTCGGGACATATTTTCTCAAGGAAATAGCATGGAAAAAATTATCCAAAAAATATTATTTTCATACTATATAGTTTTTCTTTAATGACAATAATTTCATATATAGTATGGATTCCCTCCGGCCACTATTATAAGCGCGATGTTTTTGGATCTTTTTATACTTGATTTCTAGCCCTTAGAGGGCTTTGCTCATAAATTAAACTAGCTTTGACCCTCTTTGGTTTTTCTAACAAGTGTTGCACTAACAGCTTCAGCAACAACATAAAGATATAAGTAGGGTTTCACCTTGTTTGGGTCTTGAGAGCACATGAGGTCTTGATAACGAATGTCTGTCATGTGTGAGAGCAATTTCACATAGAACCACTTGAAGGCTGCCTCTTTTCTGATCGAGGTGCTTGAAGAAAGCGAGGGCAAGTTAAGCAAATTTCACAGTGAAATGGGATAGTCCCGTTAGCATCACATTGATTGTTTGGATGTGCTTTTTCGAGGTTGGACATTAATCAAACGCTCGATATTTGTCTGGATTTGCTTCATTCCCACATTATATTTGGTAAAAACCTAAGAATTTTCCTACTCGAACGCCAAAAGTGTGTTTTTACGTCTCCGCTTATAAGAATTGTTTGATACTACTTATATCAACAAGATGCATATTCTTTTTGGTAGCCCAAACCATAAGAACTACATTAAAGCGTGCTTGACTTAGAGTAGTCTTAGGATGGGTGACCTTCTGGGAAGTTTCTCGGAAAGCGTGTGAGTAAGGACAAAGCACGTTGAAAAGACTCGTATTGGTTTGTGGGGCCAGTCGAAAATCCTGAAATCAGTATGGGATGTTACATCTCTCCCTCTCTTTAAGAATCATATAGTTTCTCAACATAATTTCAACAACAAAATAAAGATGGGATTCTCTAATGGCTATTATCTTCGAGTTAAACAAACACATATATACAAATAAAATTTTTGTGTTACAATATACAAATAATTGAGTTCAAGAAAAGTGTTTTCATCATTCTTTTGTTTTAATAAATTTCATTTGTTGTTTGACCATTGGATGACATTTCTCTTCCATTACCATTGCCCACGTTATCTTTTGATCATGATTTTATTTTTTACTAAATCTTTTTATCATGGTTTTTTTTCTAAATCTTTTTATCATGACTGTGAATTCTCTAACTTTTTATCCATGGTCGGCCCTAAAACTTTTGATGCTCTGAATGAATCAATAATGTTGTGCACTTTTAGTTTGTCAATGTTTTTCTTCTTACATTTTTGTTGCAAAAGATTCAATCATAAATAAGTTTGTCTATATAAATATTTTCAACATAATTAATCAAGGCCAGTTAACAAAAAAAATGATGTATATACTACTAACTACTAAGTCAAAATAATAATTTTGTTACCTCTAAAAAGTTATGTCCTGGATTTTCGTCCCTCCCACCCATGCCCTCCCCCCCTCCCTCCTTTTATCCTATATTAATTTAATGCTCAAATTATTTTACAGTCAAAGA
>Ga0315913_1004894_pt1 | contig 16207 bp, 17 predicted proteins | sample MpolsnodulesMG_FD_207736 | JGI IMG/M metagenome (GOLD analysis project Ga0315913, IMG submission 207736) | Medicago polymorpha root nodule microbial communities from Los Angeles, California, United States - small nodules | ecosystem: Host-associated > Plants > Roots > Nodule | place: USA... | reverse complement strand
AAATCGCGTCACGGTGGTGAAAATCGTGACACGATTTGTTGCCTTCAGTTCTTCTGATTTTCTTGCTTTTAACACCCCTAATCACCTCATGTTGCCTCAGAACTCTATCAAAATGTCAAAATAACTCCTAAAAATTACATAATGACAGCATGTCATCAACTACTTTGGGATAGAGATCTTTGGAATGCAACATCTCACGACACCTCTCAAGAGCCCAATTAACGTTGTCTTGCCTCTCAGACATCATATAAGCAAAAGCAATAGAGAAGGTTTTCTTGGTAGACGTGTTACCCACAAACTCAAGCAATGGAAGATGATACTTGTTTGTCTTGTATGTGGAATCCAACACTAGCACCGTGGAGAACATGTTAAACAACTTGATAGAATTTGGATGTGCTCAAAAAACATCACTGACATCATCATAATAACGATACTTTCTACAATGATACACGTAACCATTATCAACCAAAGACTTCAAGAGATGTTGCACGTCATTCCTTGTACCCCTAATGGACAGCCTATACCTGTGACATGCATTATAAACGTGTTTGATGGTAGTTGAAGTGGTACGGTTCCTCTTTCGTAAGTTGGTAAGCATTTGTCTCGGAGGAATGTTTGAATCCACCATCTCTTGAAGGTGAACACGTTCATTTGGGTTTAGACGACCGGCGGTTTTATGACCTTTCAACACATTTGCCATGTCATGGTTATGTCTACCATCACCAACTTTGAGACTCCAATCACCATCAGTCAACAAGTAACCTCTCAGCCGAAACAGACACTCACATTTAACCGAACCAGCTATCTCGCGCCGACTCTTTCTCTTGTACTCTGTGTATGAACCTCCCCTTTCACATATCAAAGCAACAAATGCGCTTCTTCCATTGCCACCGTTATCGGATTTACCAATAACAGTGGAAAAATCGAGCTTCATAGCTTTCTCTCGAACTCACTCTAACAAATCATTCTGTGTTGCAAACTTGTATGTAGTGGTAAAATGTTCTCGCTAATCAATACAAACAACAGGAATAGGAGGAGAAGCATCCTCTACTTTTGTATCGCCTAAAAAAATTTCAAGTTTCGGTGGTGGTGGTAGGGGATTCTCGGATTTGGCATTTCCGGAATCATGCACATCTTTAAGTAAAAGAACCAGCAACACGATAGGATGTTCAATCTCAGCTAGATCATCATTTGGGGCATCAACCGGAACAACCATAACTGAAAACAATGTGAAGCAGAGTCAGAAAATGAACACAGTTTCTGTACTAGTGCTATTCAGATTCCTAAATCTGAAACACATGAATCCAGTCCGGATCAATCCAGTACAGATCATATGACGTGATCAAAAGGAAATCGCCTAAAAAACGAATGGGGGAAAGTTTATATACACATTACCTTTGCATTCGGACGAAAATGATGATGTTAACCCCCCTTTATGGCCAGATTGCTGCTCCAAACCATATTTCCGCCCTAAATGGTGTGTTTTTTTAGAGGTGTAGGGAGTGTTTGTGATAAAGGGGTTGTGCTTCAACTAGGTTATGGAGAACTATATATAACCTAGTAGTCCGGATTTCGCTTTCCAGAAGAAAAAAAACGTCTATTTTTCCCGCTCACTTCATATGCAGGGTGTTCAGAAATTATAATCCAGAATACCATTATTCTGTCCGGATTATAATTTTCGAAACTGCAAGCACCCTGAACATGTTCAAGTTTCACAAATGACATGGTGTAGTGTGCTTTTCTGATCATTTCGAAATATATTATCCGCAAACTGTCCGAATTATATAATTCGAAAAAAGGGTAGTTTGGTCCAAATCGCAGGGCGCGCGAGAAGACAGCAAGGTGGGAAAAGTAAATCTCTTTATAAATTGGTGTCAACTTTGAAAGATCCCTTCAATTATTTATTAAATGTACATTCGAAGTTAATATAAATTTTCTTTACTATTAAATGATTTAAAGAAATTCTTCTTCTTTTTTGGAAGAAAATTATAGGATACTTTTTGTAAGATAGTTTTTGTAAGATTAAGTGGTATGTATTACACTAATATTCATCACTAATTGATGTTTGACCCTTTTTAAATAAAAAATAATAATTACGTAATTTTTTATTTTGATTAGTGTAAAACAATTTACAGCACCCTTTCATCACTAATTGTAATATAAGATGAGATCCAATTCTTTCGACCCTTTTCTTTTTCATAAAATAATAGAAATATTCAAGATAAAACACATCAAGATATTTAAAGAAGGGTCTTATTAAAAAAATCATATATTTCAATTTTCAATATATTGATTACATTAATAAATCATATATTTCAATTTTCAATGTATTGATTACACATATTTTCATAAAAAGTTACACTTTAAAAGTTTTAAAGATTACCCATGCAGCACTTGTTAACCTTTCTCTTAAAATTATGATAATTTCTAAAGAATAGTATTTCGAAAGAAAACAGAAAGACTGTTAAATCTGTCCTCGATTAAAACAAAGTGACAAGGAGAGAATATAAAGTACTCACCCACAATAAGTGACTCTGTAAAATAAAAAAATAAAAAAACTCAAAATGAATGACTCATTTCAATCTTCTATTGAATTAATTACTTTTTTCAGTTATAAACTCTAATCAATATTAATTTAATCACTTTCAATTCAATATCTTTCAGTTACATTTACGATAATGGTTAAAGATTATCACCTTTTTATAAAATAATATTAATTTGAACATGCAGAGTGTGCTACTTAACATACTTCACGTCTTATTTTATATGCTCATTCATACTAAACAATGTGCTTCAGTTTTCATGGCCGTTTGACTTATAGGAGGAATGCATGCATATATAGCAATATTACCAATACCAAGTCGTAGCAGAGAAGAAAGTTGAATTAATTCAATACATTTACCAACAGATATTCGGCCACCTAGTCTAGCTACATAGCACTTCTAGTGAAGGAAAAGGCATCTAATCATCTACTATGAGGTGAGGAATTCCTATTTACACAATAAAGGAGGCAACTGGTAATTTAAACACAAGATTGACAAGAGGGGACGAGAGAATATCAGTTTGAAAACCATTAAATAAGAAATAAAACTGCAACACAAGCTCTGTACATTGAAAGCAATGTATATTATGTATCCAATGGATGAATTTTAGGACTCCCGATATTTGAGTAGATCAAATGAGAGAGTACTCGAACAGCTGCAAAAACGCAAAATCAGTATACAATCCAGCATATCTTGAAGAAACTAGGTAAATAGAATATATTTATACCATCAACTTATTATAGTAAAGGAAAAAAGTACACTTTAATATCATTTCATGATGTGAAGAAGTTTACCCTCTTTCAGAGTCCCTGTAAACCCCAACTAACGCTTCAGCTTTGTCATAGAAGCTGTCTTTCAGAGATATTACAATACTCTGAAAACCAGATCCGGCATCAGCATCCTGATTAGTCCTTGCTCCTTCACAAGATTTTGAACGAATGAAGCCAGCAACCTTTGCTACATTCAAGTTGTCCAATGCAGCATCAACTTCATCCAGTATGAAAAATGGTGAAGGCCTATAACTGAAAATATAAGGAAGTGGGAACCGTGTTAATGGACATGTAGACCAAATCTCCATTAAACTATTTCAGGCAAAGATGTGTCAGTCTATTACTTGAATGAACTCTTACCAAAATTTAAACAAGAACTATCTAAAATATTATTGTTTTAACATATTTTGTCTTCATGTTTGCATATACAAATCTTTGAAAACAGAAAACAAAGTAAAAACAATGGATGGTTTTATGATTGGGAGCCCCTAATATGCACCTGTTAGAGTAAGGTTCATGGGTACATTGAAAAACACCGGATATTACCGGTTGGCACATTAAGGAAAGAAAAAAAATTATTACTTTATACAGATGCACCCCTCTTCTTCCTCTTCTATTCCCATCACCACACCCAATTGCCCCTGTTGCCGTCATTAATACAACCACTACCAATGTCAGTGACCATGTTTATTGTGAGATGTTTGTTCATAACATGGATTAAATCTATTTATTTGGATTTATATGATTGACTATTCTCAGTGAAATGTTGTCTTGCTTAGATCATGATTATGTATTGAATCAACCTGGTAGAAGACTTTTCAAGCAATTTTGAATGATCCAGAAAACTTTTACTTGTTATGACCCAGATTTTACTTGTTGACTCTTCTTTATTCTTTAACTTCACATGCAACAAGTAACCAGTTAAGCTATCAGTAAACATAATTTCTATTTATTCCTCCTGTAAAAATCAATTCTTCATCCCTAAACCACAAATATGTATTAAAACCGTACTCCTTAATTATAACCATGTACATTCTTATCTGAGTCCTGCGTGTTATAGAGAATCTTCCGAAGCCGTAGAGAGCTCTCACTTTCTCCACGATCCACCAATCTCTTCAGTTTCCTCTAAATCATCTTCCTCTCCACATCGCCACCTATTCTTGTCGTCTAGTACCCGTCACAGAGAGAACTTCGTCCTGGTGGCTAACGTCGAGTAATTCTACCATTCGGTGGCAAAGAAAGTTCTTATTAGCTGACTAGGCAATACAAAGAAGCAGACGCCATTGGTTGAGGTAGAAGAATTTAGGAGCATGATGCCTCCGCACGAGTTTCTAATGAAATTGGATTTTTCACACATGTCTCCGCTCGAGTTACACAAACACGGATGTAATACAACCCCCCAATTCCCATAGCAACACCGAATGGCTGGAATTTTATAAGAACATTTGGGTTTGTTGCACATGGGTAGATGATTGTAGCAGAAAAAAGGGAATATAATTGGACAAAGATAAGATTAAAAAAAAAAGTTAAAGTTATAACTGGTGGCTATATTAGGTTCAATACAATGGGTTCACCGGTGGACCTTTTTAAAAGGGACCATATTAGGGGCACCCTTTATGATTAAGGTAAAAAAACAAAATATATTTTCTCAAACCAAATATGCTCAACTAGAAAGATATCTTAAACTTTACAAGTACAAACAACTCTACCTGTGGATGGAGAACAGCAATGCAAGCGCAGCAACAGTCTTTTCGCCACCAGATAGTTGTTCCATGTCGCGGAACCGCTTTGTTGGTGGCATAGCAGTGTACTTCATGCCGTGCAGAAATGGATCGTCTTCATTTTCCAAATTTAGATATGCTGTTCCACCCAGAGGATGTGTGTTGCTCTTTGTAAGTTGTTTGTAAATTTTATCTATATTACCAGCGATATGGTTGAAAGCATCCATGAACTTATCATATCTGCATTCAACATATAAATAAACACTGGTCTCACAAAAAGGCAGATGACAAACAATGGCATATAAATATAGTTAATTATAAAAATTATACATCTTTTCTTTTAGTTCCTTGTTTTCCTTTTTTTTTGTGTTAACCCTCTGGTTCCCAAGGGAAAGAACTGTTCCATCATAGTAAAAACAGCTTTATATTGTTTTTCCTGCAAGGCTTTAAATATAGGAAACAAAATGAAAACAATGTGGTATTTTTATAATTAAAACTAAAAACATGAAATTAGGGAGTGGGAATAGACCAGACCAGTCCAGCAACGGGAGCCTATGACTTAGCCTACATCAGACCCATATCAAGCTAGACTTATTTTAGGCCCAAGCCAGGTCAAAGCTATTTTAAGTCTATTTATTTAACTAAAAAGGTCAAGCGTAATGCCATCTGAAATGCATTTCAGGTGTAACAGGTCAGCCTATTTAAGTGAACAAAAAAAAAAACTTTGATATTATGATTGCAGTAGAGTTGTGATTAAAACGATATGTTCATTGACCTTATCAATAATTTAATTACGATAGTTGAACTTCAACATATAAGCTTGTTCAGGGACACATTTATGAGAGAATTATAAATGCCTTGTTACAAAATAGACTATCACTCAATTAAACTTAGAAGATTGGGTTACACTTTAAAAAATGTTTACATCATAAAAAAAATTATAAAAAAATAAAAATAAAATAAACTTGGACTATAAAGCTCAGTTTGTTCATTCTGAACGGGTCAAATCATGCTTAAAATAAAACCTACGACAGTTAGGCCTTAGATTCTTTTGACAGGCAAGGACTATCTAAGCAAAGTCTTGCTCGTCCCAACCAATTCTCACCCCTAGAGGAAATGAACACAGAAAAAGTTTCATTTATCAATGCCTTATGGTGGACCATGATGGGAAGCTAAAAGTCCGCCGTAGAAAGCTGGCATAACACACCATGGCAACACCATCCTTCCCGAATTGGCCATGGCAATCGTTTAAAAGTCCGGCACCGCAATCCACCATGACCGATATGTGACAACATGTTTCAAAGCTAGGGAGCTTAAAGCAAGTTATAAACTACTACCTCACTAAACAGGTGGCATTTAGCCTGGGAATGGGGAGTTCTTTCCCACCATGGGAAAGTTCCCTTTTTCTGGACACCTGTCTGTTGCAACTTGTTATATTAAAAAAAAAAGAGTTTAATTTTTTAATGTTGTTTGTAACATTACTGGTGCACCTCCCCATTTTATCACAACAGCACAAATCACACCTCACCCACCTTTAGTAGTTAGTACCGTACGTCCTTTGTAATTATCTGAAGCATGAAAATAAAATCCATTGTTTACAAAACATAACAAAACCCAGGAAAACAAAATCAATTCTTCTTCTTCTTCTCAAGTTCATGAAATTGTGCTTCAAGTGTTTTCCGTGTTCTGCACTTTCAACACAATCAGATTTCAATATATTTTGTCCGTCACTCTCTAGCATTAATCAATTCAAAAGTCTAACTCTTCAACTTATAGATTATGTGATTTCTCCAACTCTTAAGATCTCAGTTTTCAAGAATACGAGTGATTTATGAATTTAATAGAAGCTTCAGAATTTATGAACCAGTAACTTAAGACCCTGTCAAATTCACATGTGGGTGGGGGAATGCACAAAGCAATTTGTGGAGAACAAATTTTGAAGGTTACTGGTTTTTTTTTAGAAGAATATGAATTTGTTTTATTTATAGTTTTATAAAAAAAAAAACTAGATATCCATCATCTTTCAATAACAACCGATGTTGTTCATTCATCCTCTTAATTTGATCTAATCTTAAAAAAAAAAAATATATCTTCTTTTTCGATTTGGTTGAAGGGAATTCCATCACTTTGTGGAAAATAGTTGCAACAGATCTATATATATCTACAAATTGATGAGTTGCAGGAAAAAAATGATGGATCTACAAACTGGTTGAAACAAATTTATTTTTGATATTGATCTATGAATGTGAAGAAAGATAATAAAGATGAATTGTTTTGGGTTTTTTAAGAATCTATATTTTGAAAAAGATGGTGAAAAAGAATTAATGATTTGAGTTTTTTTAATAAAAGATTAAGATGAATGGATGAATCTAGATCTTGAGGGTTATGTGTATGAGTTCCCTTGGTTGAAGAGAACGAGGGATGATGATGAAGTTGTTAGTTTTTATTATTTTTTTATTAATCAAACAAATGGAAAATTGTTTTTTAATTATTTGGTTGGGTCAGCTTTTTAGTTACACAATAACCACCAAAAAGTTTCAGCCTTTATCAGGTAATAGATCTAGACCATTCATATTTAAAACTATTAAATCTATGGCTGTTATTAAACTTTCCCATCATGGGAAAGAACTTCCCATTCCCATACTAAACCCCACCCACTAAACAATAAGCAAACAAATTATTGAAGTCATTAGTCATCAAATGATACCCTAGTTGGCAATAGGGCCCTATAGTCACACTATTGTGCCAGAGCTGTCACAGGCTGGCTATTTAATGTGCGTCGCATCACAATTTCATGGTGTGGGCTTGCCAAGGTAGAGATTATAGCGGCGATTTTCACCACAATAGCGGACGGAGTGCACAAAGTAGCTATGGAGTTGAAACCCAAAACCATACATGCCCAAACTATTGGCTATGTACTAATATTATAAATAAGACAAATAATGACAATGTGAAAGGAAAAAAAATATTGCACCTCTTCTGCTTTACTTCATTGAATCTATCGGCTTTTTCCTTCTCTTCTTTCCTGACAGCTTCAAACTCTTCAGTTACAGCTCTTTCTTTTCCAAGCAGAGCCTCATACTGGTCCAATGCCTTCAAATTTGGTGCTGTTCTTTCGATCTCAGATATCAATGCATCCATTTTTTGCTTAAAGTCTACCTCTATTTTATCCCTGTCAGATTGTCTCCTATCTTTTAGTGTTCTACTGAGCTTATCAAAGTCAAAAACTGGACCCGGTGTTGAAGTATCAGTATCCATAGGATCTGGTATGATTGGAAGGCTAATTTGCTCTAGTTCACACTTTTCTACGATTTCCTGCTTTTGCCCAATCAACTGCTCAATCTGTGCCTCCTGTAACGACACTAAAGATGTTGGCTATCTATGCATTATGCATGAAAGTACACGGGCATAGAAATTTCACCCATCTAACCTTTGAGCTAATCAAACGATTAAGTTTGGCTAAGCTTGTTGTGGCTGCAGAAGCCTTCTTCTTCCATTCCTGGATTTCCTTTTCACGATCCTCTGACTCTGATTTCCACTCTACAAGGGCAGAAAAACATAGAAACCATAAAACTCCAACGACAGAAACAATAAACAGCAAATTGAAATGATGATGGGTCTGCTTCAGTCAAGATCAACAAAGTGTGTTCCTGTTTATTTCGAATGGTAAACAGCAAAGTACTAACCAGAGAACCGATCTATCATAACAATAGCATCCCCAACCCCAGAAAAAGAGAGTGGGGGTGGGGAGAGAGAGAGAGAGAGAGAGAATGCAACAAAATACAATGATGAGGCGTGGTTCTTATACCTTTAACTTCATCTTTTAAATGATTGATCTCTTCAGTAACTTTCTCTGCTGCTAACTTTGCTTCAGCCTCTTTGGTATGTACTCCTTTTAAATCAATCTCCAAAGCACTTACGGAAGATTCCAATTCTTGAATTCGTGAACTCATGTCCCGATTTTGTTCATACTCCAACCTACAGAATAATTTCAATAAGGAATATTAATAAATGTATGCATATAACAATTCAAGAATAAATAACTAGTTGGCAAGTACAAAAGTCAAAAACTAATCTTGAATAAGCATGTAAGATTATATATATATATATATATATATAGGGTTTTGCTAGAAGACACCTTTTATGAAGGTGTCTTTTAGCAAAGTTATAGCTAAAAAGTGGAAATCACACCTTGAGGTGTGGGTTGCTAAAAGACACCTTCATGGGTTTTGCTAGAATAGACCCACTCATTTTCATGAAGGTCTATTTTAGCAAGATGCACCTTTTTATTTTGACGTAAAAGCCCTCATTTTAAAATTTCAGAAAGACAAAACAAAAGGATAAAGCTGTAATTAACATTTAAATGTTTAATTTTATTCCTAAATTTCCTACTTGTTTGGCCCTGCTTATTCTCCTTCTTAATTTTTTAACCACCCATCTCCACGTTTCCTTCTCCTTCCAATTTCCAAATTCAAGCAACCTGCAACATTTTTTTTCTCTTTTCCAACGAAATTGTTCCCATCTTTGCACGGGTCTGAGAATTTATTGTTACAAGTCCTTCTCCTTCCTTCTCTTTGTTCCATTGTTCTCTAATCTTCACCCACCCTCATTTCTACGTGTGATGATTTGTCAGTTGCTGCTATATTCTAAAAAGGTTCAATTCTTTATTCTCCTTCTACACTACCTCCATTTCGTTTTTATTTGGTTCGTTTTCTCTTTGATTTTATGTTCAGGTTTTGAAATTGGGGGTGTCTTCTACTTCAACCTGTACAGTGTATTCCCATCTATAGCTCAATCCTTTTCTGATTTGGTGGTTATAGTGATTTTTATTTGATTTTTTTATCCCCCTCCAACGAAATTGATTGTTGCATCAAGATTTTGTTATGTTTGAGGACAAGGTGTTGAATAAGATTTTTTGAGGAATTTGAAGGATGGATGAGCATGAGAAAAGAGAGTGGAGAACCGTGAAAAGAAGTTAATAGAGAGATCCAATGGGACCCAAAAGTAAGAATTTAATATAAAAAAAATAGTCATTTAAACATCAATTACAATTTTGACCCTTAGTTTTATCTTTTTCAAAAAAAACAAAAAATGGGTTTTTAGTCCAAAGCAAAAAGGTGCACCTTCCTAAAATAGACCTTCATAAAAATGAGTGGGTCTATTCTAGCAAAACCCATATATATATAACTAAAGATTATTAATAGCATGCTATAAAATATCATCGCTGTAAAATGAAACGGCTGTACCTCATTTAGTGTTTTCAATTTCATTAGTATCAAAATAAATAAATTAAAGAAAAAAAGGGAAGAAGGAACACACTGATATTTTAATTTCGAAAGTTGGCTACTCAGTTTCAGCCTCTCCTCTTGTAGACTTTGAGCATCCTTGAGTCGATTTTCTTCATACTCGCGAATGTTTGCAACCCCAACTGACTTGCTGAATTCTTTGTAAATCCGATCAGTGATTTCATTTATCCTCTTCTCAAGAGTATGTAATTCTTTATTCCTCTTTTCAACAGCATCTCTTAACTGCAGTAGATAAACAATAAGTAACAAGTTCGGTATACAAGAATACTGCTATGAATAAACAAAGGAATTGTCAATGTCACCTTCTTCAGTTCTGGACTAATACGTTTAATTTCTTCTTTGATGGTCCCCTTTTCACGACTAAAATTTGAAAGTTTATCTTCGATGCTTTTCTGGTAAAAGGTGAAACCAAAATAAGTTCAAATATTCCAAGAGGAACAGAAGACAGAGAAATCGCTAATGAAGAAAGGGTTCTCCTATCCATACCCAGCCAAAACTATCATTTATCCAGCCACAGATGCAAAAACAAAAAGAAACTAAAAATCCAAGCACTGAATAGTATCATAATACCAACACTAAAGTCATAATCCAATAGTGCAAGCACTCCTATGTAAGTAGATATGGAGGATGAATGTAGAAAGAAAGAAAAAAACACCCTGTGAAGTATTAAGATCTAAATATGGGGAACTAAGGCCAATCTGGGAAGGTTTCTAGATGGTGGTCGGATATATGCAATAGAACGAAAACTCGGAGAAGGGAAATTGATATTTCTGAACACTCTCTATTCTGTATTCTTAAATACTAATCTTCACTAACTTAGATGCTTACCTACACACTCTGTAACCGACTCTATTAACAGTTACAACAAACAGTGCATATGTGGCACTTCACACATTGTTAAGAACAGCTAATTTAAGACTAACTCTTCCATTTATGTATATCAATTAATAATAAGTTAAATTAGCAGTAAGATAAAATAAAAGGGGAAGAATAATAATTACTCCACCCACATCATTAGCAATTTATATTTAATATATTTATTGTTAGAATTCAGTTCTCTAGTCTATCACGGAGCAGACTCGTAGTCCACTGCAACATGTTCTACAGGCTACCCATGTCCTGCAAGTACAGTGTTAACTGCTGCAAACCACAGCCAAAACACACCCGAATAGCGTTGTGCCGTAACTCGACCGTTTGTTTGATATATCTAATTTACCCATTCTTAAATCCGTTAAGCCTCTTCGTTTTTGAGTTTTTGGCCATTTCATTATATTATAAGTGTGGCCCTACCTCTAGCAGCTACCCTGCTAAACGCTTTAGCAGTTTTACGGGCTGACGTGGCCACTATCTGGGATTCACAATATAGATTTGGTTTATTATATTTTTATTATTCTTTAATAAATAAATAAATAAAAACAAAGAAAAGAGCAGCCTAATTGAGATTCCGGCAAATCAAAACAAAGGAGGGGGACATACTCAAAATAACACTAGAGGTAGGACCCATATGGCTCAATTCTCGCTTTAAACCTAAAATATTTCCTTCGAATGATTCTAAACCTAAGCGCTTTTGGGCTGCACAAGAGAGGGTAAAGAGGGAGAATCAGGAACAGAGCAGAGAAGGAGGGAGAGTCACAGCGGTGCAAAGAGGAGGTGTCGTCGCAGGCGCAGAGCAAAGGAGAGATTCAGACAGCGAAATGGACTAATGGTCAAGCGAGTGGAATGATCGAAAGAACGAAGACAGCATGATCAGGGTTTTCTTTTTGAAAACCAATCATCTTCTCAAAACATGACCCAGATCTCAAAACGGGTCCACTATAGCGCCTATCCATCTTTGATCCCACGATTTTGCCAGAAAGTATTCCATTATTCTCAACAAAACCACACCCCTATCTGATTGTGAAACACATATATAGCAAGCACATAGAAAAAGATAAATGTATCCACACAATAAATGAAACAAGCTTTGTGTGCTTAATTGTGTCACAAAAAACCTTCAAAGGCTGGCGCAGCTTGCATGCCAGAACAATTATTATTTTATTATGAAAAAATGGTGAAAAACATGAAGTTACCTTTTCAATCTCAGCATATTGAATTTTCTTCTCAAGTCCACTTTTTTTCCCCTCTGTTTCAGACTCTTTAACGCGCATATCTCTTATTGATCCTATCCCTTCCAACTCCAACTCATAATCCTCTTTCTTTTTGACATATCCTGAAAAACAGAACGCATAGTTCAAGAACAAATTCTTTGACCTAAATTATATATATATATATATATATATTAAAAGAATTTAATACAAACCTTCAAGTATCTTGTCATCCCACTGTTTTGACCTTGCTTCCATTCCACCACTAGTGCCACCAGTCATTGTGCCGGATTTTGTCAGCAAAATTCCATCCACGGTTACAACTGATCAAATTACATATGGAAATGTTCAATAATTTGTATTCGGCCAAGCTTCAAGGCACCAGGAATGCAACACACACATGGTAGGATTCTCAAAATGCAAAAGGGTGGTTAGAACTTAAGACAGCAACAACGGATCAAAAAAATTCAAGGTGTGAAGATCATAGAGTTGAGAAGAAGTTCTAAATTTGACTGAACAAACAGAAAGCATAACAAGAAGCCAGAGGGAAAACCCCACAGAAAAACAGGAAGGAATATCCATGTATCCCGTTTAAGTAATAACAACATGTATTAAAAACTGGAATCACCATTGATGAATGTGTAAGAGATTGAAGCTCAGAGAGAAAGAAAAGTGTAACTGAATTCTGTTATTCTATTATTGCTGATGAATGAGAGATTGATTACAGATATTTATAATCCCTAGGCTTGTGAGACAGCTGTCATAACCGACAGCTGTTAACAGCTCATTAAATCTTACACAGCAAGCTAACACTAGTTCTCTCTAAGCATATCTAGCATAATTAGACTGTGAATATTATATACTCTTAACAGATAATATCAAGAAGGCATTGTTACCTTTAAACCTCTCCCCGCTCCAGCTTAAAATTTTGGCTTCCTCAAGGTCTTCACAAACAAGAGTATTCCCAACAGCAAATAGAATTGCCTTCTCCAAGGAGGGATCAAACTTGCACTAGTTAAGTTCAAAAGCTTTAAACACTTTTAAGTTCACTATAGGCATATAGATTAGTTAAAACAAAATTCATCAATGCAACTAAAAACTTAACGATGAAGTATAAAAAGGGGAAAGAATACAAGAATGGGTTATGTTCAATGTTTACAGACTGTAGTTAAAATCTAGTAGTGGAATATCTTTATAGGAATACATTAAATTGATAAACCGTACAATAGCATTTTGATGAAAGGAAATCACTGAACAAAATATCGTGTCTTTAAAAACTGCGTCTAATTAGGGAGAAGAATTGATTTTAGTGAGCTATGGGAAACAGCATGCATAAACAGCAGATAAAACATAAATCAGTACAACACAAGATTAGTGAGAACAGTGTACTAAAGGTAAAGTGTTGCAGATTGACAAGACTTGAGACTGACAATTTTTTGATAATGCAAAGATGACTATTGACTGCAGATCTACATATCACATTGACTGACAAGGTAACACCAACAAAAACAGACATTTATATGCTTTTCATTTTTTAATGTGTTTAAACAAATTCCTGTAAAATTTTGAAATACTATCTAAATTCAGCAGGAAGCATGTAAACCAAAAATAATTTGCAGGGAAAAACCACTGGACAAACAGTTGCAGTAAATAAAAAGGTAAAGAGTGCACCGATGGATGGTCACCTATCACCTTTTTGTGCCTTTTCAAATTGAGAAATTTTCAAGTACTGTGACTGACATCAAATCATATATTGTTTATTTTTTAAATCCATCAAACAATGAAGTCTTGATGGGCAAACTAGCTTAGAAGATAAATTTCAAAATAGATCTATAAACGAGGTGTAAGAACAAATTCAAACAGCAAAATTTGAAGCTTTTGTAGACGGGTTAGGATCCTTTCCATTTTGTCTCTCCATTTTCCCTCTCCGTTACTATAGTTTTGAAGGGTTTTGAAGTGTACAAAAAATAATCAGACCCACCAAATGCACAACATTGCATTTATTTTTCCAAAACTTTGGTAATGGAAAAAATGGAGGGTGAAAAAAAAATGGAGAGGATCTTGACCCTTTGTAGACACCCTCACAACCAGGTTCCTCAGAGTAGCCACAAGTTAAATAAGGATATTGGATCACATCGAAAACCAGTTTTGCTGTACCCCCTAACGAGCGTAATCTTTCCATTATTTGCTTCACTCGAATAGATTGTAGAGGAATAAATGTCTGGGGAGGAAGCCTCTGCTCTTTTAAATACTGTAGAGAAGCCAAAAAAAAAAAAGATTCAATCAATATATAGAACTTCAAAGTTCAAACAGGAAGAATTGAACATATTTACACCAAAGATATAGCTTTTCAGCAGTTACATAGGTTCCTCAAAGAATTACATAGAAAAGCATGCCTTTCAACAATAACAATTATATAACAGTCTTTGAAAAAAATAATATAACAATCTTATAAAAAAAAAAACCAAAGAAATAGGAAGTGAAGTATAGGAAGTAATAGTCCTACATCTTGTATTGCTACACAAAAACTCTTCCGAATAATAGCAATCTTGTCATTGCAACTAAAGAGATGGGTCAAACAAAATCCGCTGGAATGGCAGAAGGCTAAATGTAATTATTTAGGTCCTCATAGACGAAAAGGCAACAAAATGTAGGTCCACCAGCTTGAAAGCCCCAAGCTAGTTTCATGTTTGGGCTTTCTGTTCACAAGGTTTATGCTTCACATGACTTTCTAACTTATTTTGAAGTCCATGAATATCAATGCAATCGAAATCTGTGTTTCTATATAGATACATTACTAGGCCTATTATAACATGGACCACAGTGGACCATCATTAAGCAACATTGATTAATTTGGCCATCACAGTAATAGGTAGACCCTACATACTGGATTATCCTCTCTTCCTAACCTTAATGCCCTTTCACAGCAATCACACGCCTCCCTGAAACCAGAAGCTTCACCACCCATCGTGCAAGCTCAAACAGAAGTGCCTCTGTCACAACTGGCACCCTACCACGGATCTCCCATCTCACTTCCTCCAAGAGTACTACCCAGCTGGGTTTGATTCCAAGGGAGGATGTGGAAGTTGCAACCTTCTAACCCCTTGGTTTTCGATTTTATGGCTTCTTTTTCTTCCATCTCTTTTTGATTTTTTCTCGTACTGTCATAGACTTGGAGGCGATATTTTTTTGGAGGAGAGAGGAGCAGATGGGTGCCCAGCAAGGGTTGGGAATGGCCTCCGACAATTTGGGGTGAGGCCGCTACAAGATGGATTGAAGAAGGGGTAATTTGGTATGGAGGGTGTGGGATGCAAAACGAGAAGAATTTAGTGGCCAGAACTAGTGGCACGTCACTCAAGAACCACCATTTATGTGGTCCATGTTAAAATATGCTGATGCCACCATACTTATTAATGGTTCTCTAGCTTATTTCCTTTTTGGGAAATGTTAAGTTGTGCCCTTGGGGCATAAGTTAGGAAGACAAATGTAGAAAGTTTTTCTTGGAACTTGTGCATTAAATGTCTTCAAAGTTGCAAAAGTTACACTTTCAATATAAAATTTATTTTTAATTTCCATTTTAAACTCCTTAACTTGTGCCCTTAGGGCACAAGTTAACATGACCCTTCCTTTTTTGAGTTTATTCACTGTGTATCAACTATAAGAAAAGTGTTTTAAAATCTAATGCAAAAAAAAAAGCCATCAACAGCAAACAGGAACAGAGTCTAACTTCTTAGCAATCAATAATAAAGTTTTGAAAAATAAAATGGCACAAACTAGGATATT
>Ga0315913_1004893_pt1 | contig 16208 bp, 7 predicted proteins | sample MpolsnodulesMG_FD_207736 | JGI IMG/M metagenome (GOLD analysis project Ga0315913, IMG submission 207736) | Medicago polymorpha root nodule microbial communities from Los Angeles, California, United States - small nodules | ecosystem: Host-associated > Plants > Roots > Nodule | place: USA... | reverse complement strand
TTTAATGAGAATTATTTTTTAATTAAAAAAAATGTGTAGTTTTTTTAATGATAGATAAACTTTTCTTTTTGAGAAAAAATACCTATTTTATTTGTGTAGCTGGATCTAAAGTAAGAGAAGGAAATTTATAAAAATAAAATAAAAAAATTAGAGAAGTAAAAGGCATTCAATGTGAATAAATCTTTTTTTGTCAATTAGTCTAATAGTTTGAAACTCGCACATTTTAAATGTGGAGAACTGAAATATCTGAGGTTTGAACTCCAACACCTGCATATATCATGTAATGTCATATCAATTGAGTCATGCTCACAGAGACACCAATTTCCTCTCTATTACATATGACAATGTTTTTTTTGAAGAAGTTAAATTAACCCACCCCAATTGACACCAGAGAGAATCGAACCTGAGACCTTGAGGAGGAGCACACTCCCAAGTCCTAAGCCAATACCACCAGGCCAACCCAAGTGGGTTTACATATGACAATGTTGATTTCTTTAACCCTCCAATTATCAGACAAAAGAACTCTGATAATTTGAAGTTAAGTCGGTTTGGCGGGAGGTAAATAGTTCTGATCAATAATTGTATTAATCAGAAATAAATCTTAAATTCTTCTTAAGAATTTGTTTGTGGTAGAGCTCATTGATTAATTGTTTGATTCTACGCTAATGTTGATTTAATTTAAATAAAAAAAATTAATAAAATAAAATATTCAGACAAAAGAAAAATAACTTAGTTATGATTATCATTAAATAGAGAAAGAACTTGGTTATGATTACAATCAAATTGTGGGATTGAATAACTCGTTACTGTCTGCATAACCAAGGCTTCTTGGAGCATAGCTCGTTGTAATTGTTTCAGTAACATTTTTTTAGAGATTTAATCCCCACATATGCATATTTACAAATTCAAATGGATTAAAATTAATACCGTAAATCATTTTCTACTGCTACTATTACTATAAGTCAAAATGGTAGTCCATGGATAAATTGTGACACAAGCAGAAGATAACATAGAGTAAATAAACGTACTAATAAGATAAAGAATTACTCCTCGTGATGTATGCAACAGAATTGCTGTAGACTGTAGTGGTGAAGGAAGCTATAAGAAAGACGGAGATGTTGGCTGATATGTTCAATTTAAGGCCAATGAATGTCGATTAATCATTTTCCATGTTATGGCAGTGTCTCAAAACAATTTAGGTAGCGCCACTCTAATCCAATTGGATTTGAGAGTTTTATTCATCTGTCTTTGTTCTAAGCATTAATGTGATTTTTGTGAGGAATTATTATTGTTGTAGAATTTGTGTGTACTAGTTAGTTAAGTTAGACAGTTGACATTGACAGTGTGATTTCTTGTAGTTTTTAATATGGAACTCGGTCATATGGTTAAGTAATTAGTTCAAAACATAGACCATGGCTTCTATAAATGTCTTCAGAGTGCTTCAAGATACTGGTTTGCTTCTAATTTTTAAAAGGGAAATTAGTGATATCTCTTTAACTTGAACATACGTAAAATTTGCTGTTTCCTGACCTAAGAGGAATACTTCAAAATAAGGATAATCAAAAATGAAGATTTTTTCCCATGGACCAAAAGCCTTTTGTCATAACAGTGTCACCAAGGAATTCTTTATTGATTTAAGTAAAGTATAACATGACAAACAAAAAAAGAGCTCAAAAGAACTCCACTATATACCACACATACATAATTAGAAGAGTGGTGATAAAACAAATAGATATGTGAGACACTCTTGGTTATTACACAACAGAACCAAGCAAACATGTTAACGCCACTTATAAACCAATTCCTCTAAATTATTAAACAACTAGAGCTTCCTCAAGAAGTGAATCACTTCTAACTTTTTGAGATTCCAAGACACTTTTGGCAGCTTATACAACAACTTGACCATTCACATAGTGATGGCGGCATACGGGCATTTACAAATCAGCCCCACTAATTAGTTCAGTTTGTTTCCCCTTCCATCTTTCTCAAAGTAAAGAAGGCACGTTTACCGCATAGTTCACAACGAGCCGCCAACTTAGTTACAATATGAGCAATTGGTATTATGTGAAGCACTGGGCCAAAGCTTCTCCTGAAGAACCAAAACACACAATTTGAAGGGAAACATCTGAAAAATGTAATTGACATTTCTCCTTACTTGTCGTCTTCCATATTTTTAATTGATTCAGAAGGTAAAATAAAAGATAACAGAAATAAACTACAAAATCATCTTAGTCATGCCACTCACATACAATAGAGGCCAAGCAAGGGGGCAACAGTCCCAAAGCTGCAGCTAAGAAGATGACAAGACACTTTCTTAGCAAGTCAATCCGCACCTTTCTTTTCCCCATAGTATGATGGAGAGAAATGGTCCACTGTCTAGACATAAGCTATGTAGAACCGGCACTCCTAATCAATGACGTGATTAGTCCCCAACACGTGTGCCAGCATCTGACATTGGCACATGCGATTACAGTCAATCATGTCATTTTCAATGTACGTTTCTATGTCAATACTTCACAAGACATAAGTCTACAATACTGTCAATGAGAGGCTCATGGGGATGAAACTAAGGAGCGGTTGCAACGAGAAGATCCAAAAACATTTTGGAGTCGGACTCAATAACTACTGTCTTGTAACTTTGTCCCAAGTTATTGATAACATGTCTTGGCTGAGTACACTGCATCTGCATCAGCATTCTAAATCAAAACATCAGTACAAGGGTTATACATAAAATGCTCCAGATCAAAATTAGCTGTTGATGTCTACATAGCCCAGCTCAAGTATAATATTTGGTCTAGTTGGAACATAAAATTCAGTGATAATGCTCCAGCAAAAGAAATTTTGAGAGATGTAGGTAAGGGGAGTTGATGGTGGTTACATTCCCACATACATATTTACAAATTCAATTCTGTCAACAACTATTTACATGCTAATAAATAGCATGGGATTATAATGAATGCCATAAAGATTGAAAATTTTTACTATGGGTCAAAATTGTGGTCAATGAATAAACTATGACACAAACACAGGCAGACACTGAAATAGAGAAAATAAATGTAATAATACCATAAAGATTGTAAATTGTTCCCCATAATGTATTACATAGAATTGCTGAAATGGTGAAGGAGGCTATAAGAAAGATGGAAATGGTTGCTGATATGGTCAGGTCCAGACCAATGAGCATTGATGAATCATTTTCCATAGTATGACAATGTCTTAAGACAGTAAAGGCTCAAATCTTTTGGAGACTGGCTTATTCTAAACAGTAATGTGTTTTTTGTGAGGAATTTTTTATTGTTGCAAAACTTATGCACTAGTAATGTCTTAAGACAGTAAAGACTCAAATCTGTTGGAGACTAGCTTATTCTAAACAGTAATGTGTTTTTTGTGAGGAATTTTTATTGTTGCAAAATTTATGCACTAGTAGTAAGTTTAAGTTAGACAGTTGACGTGGTTGACTTGTAGTTGTTATTGTGGATCTCAGTCATGGTTAAGGAACTTGATCAAAACACAGGCCAATGGCTTCGATAAATGTCTTCATGTTGCTTCAATAGACTGGTTTACCTGCTTCTGTTAGGGGAAATTGGCAGTATCTCTTTAACTTGTGCATACATAAACCTTTGTTGCTTATTGTTTTCTGACTTCAAAATAAGGTTTACCAATAATGGGGATTAAGCAGCCAAATATGTTTCCCATGGACCAAAAGTTGTCATAACTTGTGAACAAGGACTTCTTTATTGATTAGTAAAGTATAGTACATTATGACAAAATAGGAGCTTAAACGAACTCCTGTATATATCACACACATAATCAGAATTCAGAAGGCTGAAAAAAGTAAAAAAAAAAAAGAGATAGATTATGTGAAATGCAATTCAGCATGGCTTGTTGAGTTGTTGTTGAACAAACTGCCTGAATCACACAACACATATACACACCAGAATCAAGTAAACATGTTAAGGCCACATAAAGACCATTTTATATTCCTATTAATTTATTTATTAAACAACTGGAGCTGCCTCAATAAGGGAACCACATCCAACTTTTTGAGATCCGAAGACACTCTTCTTGGCAGCTTCTACAACAACTTGACCATTCACATAGTGATGGCGGCAAACCGGCATGTATAAATCAGCCCCACCAATTAGTTCAGTTTGTTTCTCTCCCGTCTTCCTCAAGGTAAAGAAGGCACGTTTACCGCATAGTTCACAACGAGCTGTTAACTTAGTTACAGTGTCAGCAATTGGTATTATGTGAAGCACTGAGCCAAAGCTTCTCCTGAAGACCCAGAAAACACAATTAGAAATTTAGAAGGGAAAGTTGTAAAAGAGGAAATTTCATTTGAGTAAAACTATACACTAAAAGCCTTAGCAATTGTTCTCCAAATAATACCTCAAGTAATCACCATCCAGGCCTGCAACAACAACAATTTTACCATCTTCATCAGCAGCCTTGCAGCAAAAGTCATATAAGTCCTCAAAAAACTGAGCCTCGTCTATACCAATCACATCTAACTGCATCGAAAACAATAACACAGTCAGCAAATGCTATAATAACTCTACATCAAACCATGTGTTATGTTATTAATTTACAATTAATGCTACCAAGATTTTAAAAAACCTTGAGTGACATCAATTTTAATCACATCAAATTTCTAATATATCCCACACCACATCACTGACATAATTAAGCAAATATTGTATGAAGAAAAGCTATAGCTCTACTTCAAAACACACGTAATGCTATTAATTTACAACCAGTTGATTCAATCAATGCTATCGTGATTTAGAAAACCTTCAGTGATACCAATTGTAACATCGAGATTTTTTTCTTATGTAACCACAACCACATCACAACCATAATTGCAATTGCAACAATAACACTTAATTATAATCTTTCACAGTATTAGGAATCCCAGCATAAACAAAATGACATTGGCAACTACTTAAAACCTTGAGCCGTATTTTTTTCTTTTCAAAACTCAGTATCCGGTCTAAGGACCAATTTATCCAAGGGGTCCAATCCAACCGTCCATTTGTGGAGTCCAGTTTAAAGCCAGATCTATGGACAAGCCCACTGATATTGACACCGGAAGGAATTGAACCCGAGAACTTATGGGGATCACACTCCAAAGTCTTACGTCAACACCACAAGGCCAACCCAAGTGGGGTTACCTTGAACCATATATTGATCACAATTTGAATCATTATAATTAAAATTCCCATTGATATGATTACTCCAACACTTATAGCTACTAAAATTTGTATCTTTACATTGCAAGACAAATCAAAACTGCTAAAAGAATCAGTATATGATTGATAGAACATTGAAATTACCTTTTGATAGGCCTCGTGACCATATTTATCTTTGAACAACATCAAATCTGGCAATGCCCAACACGGAAATTTAATCCCATCATGCGTCACAACAGAGTCAACTGCATATCTATTATCTTTGCTCGATTTTAACATCGCCACATTCCTTCACAAAAAAATTATAACAATTAACAATTAGAAAAATAGATCAGCCTAATAATCATAACATTTCATCAAAATCACCTAAACAAAATTCAAATTAAAAATTATTTAATCAGGGTCAACTAGCCTTGAACCAAGGTTTATTACTTCGTAATTAAAAAATAAAAAAATAACAAGAAAAAAAGAATCTGGGAGTGAACGATGAGTACCTGCCGTTATCAACTTCGGACTTAATACGACGAAGAAGTGATGTCGTTTTGCCAGCGAACATGGGACCCACAAAGAGATGGATCTCGCCGGATGATGAGTGAGAGTGAGAGTGAGAGTGAGAAGAGCCAACGCCCAAGGAAGAAGCCATTTGGATTAATTTGAATTTGAATTTGAAAGGGAATTTGGAGAGAAGAGGGTTTGTGTGTTGATTGGGTTAGTGGTGGAAGAAGAAAGCGTATATAAAGGAATGAAATATAGGCTTTGCTTTCGATTTGAATTTGATTGATTTCAGAGCTAAAAATTGTGGAGGGAAAATTGGGATTTTCAAAGAGACGTGCCGTTTGGAGGGAACTGAAAATTCCGGTGGATCTAGATTTGAATTATGTATACAGTATATGTGATCTTGATGACACGCCTACAACACATGTATTACGTGAGAGAATTAAACAAATCTGTTTATTAGTAATATTGTTTATCTTTTTGAGGGGTTCCTTTCTTTATTGTGTTGTGAATGACTCATCTGATTTTTATTTTTATTTTTATTTTTAAACTCGTTTCATCGTTGAATTAATAAATTTTATTTCATCTCATTTAATTTTAAAGTTAAATATGTTTTTTTATCCCTATAAATATATCAACTTTTTATTTTAGTCCCTTTAAAATTTTCCTTCAAATTTTAATAGAGAGAAAATAAAAACATAATATAAGTATGTGAGATAAAGTTCTCACAAAAGCAATTGATTGTACAAATATAATTTTTCTAAAAAATTATAGCTCTTTCTTTATCAAAGTTATATTCAATAGAAACCAAAGCAATTGAGCTCGCGTGGTAAATGAGTTTCACCAAGGATGGATCGTTTAAAAGAACCCGAGTTTAATTTATGGGTAGAATCATTCTTGGTTAGACTATTTTTATCTCACTATTAATAAAAGTTATATCCAATTTTTGTGTGTGTAATGTATGTAATAGTTTCTACCAACGTTACATTGATACAAGTGGAAATCTAGTAAACAGTATACATTCTTGTGTGTGTGTGTATATTGGGAGTGTATATGATGAGAATTCGTATCTATCTTGAGAAATGTTAATTAAAACAACATGATTTAATTTAACGGTGAGGATTAAAAATGTATCTATTGTGTTTGCGTCCACCTAATCATCCCTCGTTCCTTCACTTTTCCAAATTCATCATTCATTAAAACCATTCGATTCCTTTTACTTTTTTATTAAATTAAAAGTAGCAATTTTGTACCAAAAAAAAAAAGCAATTTTCCACCATAAACATACCATGACCACCATAAAACTCTCCTTTTTTCCTATAAATGCATCACATAGATCAAATTTATATGTATGTGTGCGCGCGTGCACACACATCCTCTCCTACATGGGCGTTCGCGCACACACACTTACGCACATATATTTATGTGAATGTGTGCGCACAATGCTACAAATTAATATAAATATTTTCCTCACAACTCAAATTTTATGGAGCATGACAAGTATATTTATATCTATGACATAAAAAAAAAATCATATTAGAGACGATATACGAAAGTCAATATTAAAAAATAGGCCAAATACTTTTTAGAGTCTTTTAAGTTTAATGTTTTTTTCGAGTTAGTCCTTTAAGTTTTAAATTGGTCTTTTAAGTCACACAAAGCTTGCAACGTTTAAAATGGTTGTTAAATGCTCACGTGAAAAGGATAATTCATTAAAAAATAATTTCCCGAGTTTTCTATGATCTTCGTCTTCTTCCTCTTCGTATAAATTACCAACATTTATTGTCATCCCTCCTTTTTCAAACATAAACTCGTTTTCTAAAGTGAAATTGTTTGTGGCCTTGCGCATAATAATTGAACAGAGAAAGAACCATCAAATGAGGCTTTTTCCTTCTTTCTCTTCCTTAAATAATAGCATAGGAAGAGACAAATACCTATACCAGCTATAGATTCAAATATTGCCACTCCAACCAGTATAGCTACTGTTTTGGATCCATTGGAGTTACTCGCTTGAGGATTTGATGGCAATGGAGGCATGACTCATTTGGGTTTGATTATCTAAAAGTGGGTTACCTTCAATGATAACTTCAACACCGTCATGAAACTTGGGCAATGAAGGTTGAAAACTGTTATCATTCAAATCCAACAACCTCATATTTTACCAGTTAAGTTGTTTCTTGATGCTACAATTGCATGTAGTGAAGTTAACTTACCAAGTGAATGACTCAATGTGCCATTAAGACCTTCTCTAGGCAAATTGATTCTCAATAACTGTGTTATTGTAGATCACCCCATGACATGCTTCTCCACAAGGATCGTTTCTAACCCACGTAGCAATAAGAGATGGTGGATAGTTCAAATGATGGAGAAAGTCCAAAGAAAATGATGAATGTTGATGTACATGAAGGGGAAGAAAGTGAAGATCATAGAAAACTCAGTTTTTTATTTTATTTTAATGATATGGCCTTGTGACGTCATAATTTGATAGCCACATAAAGGTTGGACGGAAAAGGATAACGTTAGAAACAAACTTAAAAAACTCAAATGACTAACTAGAGAAAAATGTTAAACTTAAAGGATCCAGGACATATTTAGCCTATTTTTTAATATTGACTTTTGTAGATAGTCTCTAATTATTTTTTTTTTATGTCATAGATATCAATATGCCTGTCACGCTCCAAAATCAAGAAAATAACGTGCCCCTGAACTTGAATTTATTGCATATGCATATTAAAGTGGATCTTATATAAGCTATATATGTCTTACATTAACTAGCTATACATCTATGTTTATTCCTTTAACAAATGTCAAAGCCAAACCCATAAAATTTGAGCGTGAGGGGAAATCTATATTAATTTGTAGCATTACACACACATACACACAAATATATGCGTGTAAGTGTGCGCGCGAGCGCCCATGTAGGGGGAGGATGTGTATGTGCGCGCGCACACATACATATAATATTGATTTTGTCGTTTTTCATATTTTTAAAATATTGAAATATTTTATCATTTTAAATGTTAAACACTAACAATTTCAAAGGGACATGAATTCAATTTTAATCCTCATTCGTGTGGTGTTCCCGTATTATCTAGATCGTCGTCCAAAATGCCATCAAAGTCAACAATAAAAATTATTGTTGTGGCCAGCTTTGTCGCTAGTAAAAACAGAGCTCGAACGTTCTTTTCACTTTGTCCCAACAACATTCTACTCATGATGGAGGAAGATACGTTAATGAAGCTTGTCCTATCTTCGTTTGCAAACTGCCTTTACAGACATTTTTTTTTTGGTACCGGGAGGTCCTAAAATCAATACCCCTTTACATGACTTGCAAACCCCATCACCTTCTAATAGATCTAGCCTTCTAAGGGGAAGCATAACCGTTTCTTGAAGTGATTCTCTGCCATCATTCAATGAACCAATATATGGAAAATTCACCCATGTATCCTTTGCCTTAATTTCATAGTAAGTTTTAATCGATCTCCACTAGAACATGTACTAGCTGGTTAGACGTTGCCTGTATGTTTGACTCTTGGGTTACTATAATGTTTGGGTTTGCAGTTCACAAGGGCTAAGTGGCGAGGAATCGCAACGATCAAATTGTTCATTAAACCTTTGTTTGTTCGTGTCAAGGATACATCGAGAATATGAGGTTAACAATGGAAACTCAAAAGCACGAGCCAAACATGAAACAAGATGTGTGTGCAACGCAAAATTTCGAGTCCATTTAAATATTTTGTCAAGGCATTAGTATGTTACTGTATTTGAATTTGATCACAAACATGATATTGTGGGTGGTACTTTGTGTGGGATATTGTCAGCGTATAAATATGTTCTTGTTTAGCCAAATATATTATAGAGTATTGAGCCACTCTCCTTTATTTTGTAAAGTAAATCTTATTGGACCTTGGGTTTTCTTCTTGTTTGGCAAAAACAATCTTTATATTTTTCTCGAAAAATAATAATTAAGAGTTATTATCATTATTAAATATATATGTAAAAAAAATCATCATTACAAATAATTTTCATTAATATTTAAAAATTTAAAAATTATAATTAAAATTATGCATACAAACATAATAAAATACACACAGATTAACACGGTAAAGCAAGCGGATAGACGAGCACGGTAGTGTCCGTCTTTATGCTAGTCATTATAAAGTTTATTCGTTGAATTAAATTTTTATTTTGAATAAATTTTATTCAAAAATTTCCTAATATTTCAAATTATTAGATGATTTATTTACAAAATAACTTCAAATAAATACATTTTTTTTAAGGAAGACTTCAAATAAATAAATAGATCCCGTGGGAAAAAAATTTAAAATAAATACACTATTTTATGGGAAATTCGAAATAAATACATGATAATTTTTTAATAATAAGTAAATATTCCCTAAAAAAAATGTAGGCCAGACTTTTTATCGGTCTAAAAGCTACTTTAAAACAAAGTTAAAATGAAACTCTTTAAGGAATAAGTTAAAGCTGTTTGGTTTCTTTATTGTTTTTTAGTTTTAAAGTTATTTTTAAGTTAAAGGTTGTTTGGCAAAATATTTAACAAAATTTTGAATTTATTACTTTTTTGATGGTGTCAGGGGTTCGAACTTCAAACCCTAGACCTTGCATATATTTATGCGTTATCTTTTTCTTTCTTTTTTTGGTAGTGCTTTATGCGTTATCTTTATCAACTGAGATAAACTCACAATGACAAAACTTTGAATTTATTATGAATTAACATACTAAATAATAAAATGTTTAAAATATTTTTTGAAGGGAAAAAATATTAAAAATATAAAGATATATTTTTACAAATACTATATTTACTCAATGACGTTTATTTTGTGTAACGTGAATACAAATTCGTATCATCAAATGACTTGTTAAATATTTGAATAGGAGAAATAATCTAAGGAGGCTCAAATAATAACATAAATAATATGTATATGTGTGTGTGTATATAATGAGAATAGTTAGTTTTTTCTTTTCCAATTATCTCTATAACAAATTTTGTTTTAAGAATACCATATTTTTAGTGTCAGTCAAAAAGATAAGAATTGATATTATATAATATTATATTTGTTACATTGCTAGTGTTATTGAAAAAGATATGTTTAGTTTTTTTAATAAGAAAAAGATATGCCTAGTTTATTACAATACAAATGTGTAAAATATGCATAAGTACAATTTTTTTGGGCAACTACACTTGTACTTTTAATTAAAGGAAAAAAACTTAGGTACAATTCCTTACGTGCTTTCTGTATGGTTCTTAACTAAATTTACTATGATTTCCTTAAATCCATAATTCTCTCAAAAGTTTGTTATCTCCAAAAGAATTGTATTTTTAGTTAACCATACGAAAAACACTTAAGGAATTGTACCTATGTTTTGTCCTTTTTTGAAGTAGCATTCAACAACTTTTGGTCAAAACTCATTCTATTCAATTTTATGCATTATAAAAAAAGCGCTTTTTTTAGAAGGTACTTTATCGAATTATTCTAGTACAAAGTAAATATCGAATTTCATCTGCTCAAAAGTTTTAAATTTTTATTTAAAAAACAAAAAAATCAATAAGAAGGTAGCTTAAATTTACTCCAAAACAACATAATCAAGCAAAAAAGAAAAACCGTAACGCATAAGCTGCAGAAAAAAAAAATCAATTGGTCAGTCCGTGGCAAGAGCAAAGCGCAGCGGCGGTGTTCGATGGCGGCGGCGGCGAGGAAGAAAGGAAGTGTGAGTTTAGAAGGAGAGAAGGTCATACTGGTCCCTTACATGGAACCTCACGTTCCCAAATATCATGAATGGATGCAAGACCCTTCTCTTCTTCAAGCCACTGCTTCCGAACCCCTTTCTCTCGAACAAGAGTATCAGATGCAACTCTCATGGTCACGTGATCTCAACAAGGAAACTTTCATTGTCTTGGATAAGGACTTGCTTCTTGGAACCTTCTCTCATGGTCAACCCCACGTTGAAGGTCAATATTGTTTTTTTTGTTTTCTTTTATTATTTTTCATTTTTTAATTATTCGATTTTTTAGTAACAATGTGCCGCTATTTGCAGCTATGGTTGGTGATGTAAATATTTTCATGAATGACATCAATAATCCTCAAATAGCAGAAGTTGAAATTATGATAGCTGAACAAACCAGGTACTTACTTATAAATTTATCTCATAGATAAACTAGTTGCTGATTTCGCGCCAACATTTCTTATTGAAGGCGTGTCTGGTGTCGGACATGTGACACTGGAGCATGTGATTACATTCCATTATGTCATTTTTATTCAAATAATTACCGGTGTCAACGTGTCAGTGTCGTGTCTGTGTTAGTGCTTCATAGTATTGTCATGATTGTAACTGATTGATGATGCATGTGTTGGGGATTTACTTAGAAATGAAGACCATATCCAATTAAAGCAAGTTGGTGTTGTTTAACAAGAGCAGCGCTACTTATGTATAATATTTGATCAATGGTTTAATAGATATCTCAGATAAAATTTAGAGGTGTAAAAAATAGGAGAATATAGATGAAAATTACTTTAGTACAGGCCTTTATAAATCAAGTAGAGTATGTCACTTAGTTCACTCGTCTCTGTTTATGTCAACTTTATGTTCTGTTTGTAAATTGTCATCTCTAAAACATAAGGAAATGCTCAAAATTTGTATTTGGTCTCAATTGGTTGAAAGCCTTAGTCTCATATGCTTGCATATGTATACTTTTTAACTGGTGTATTTGCGTGTTTCCATCGCAATTCTAAATATTCAATCATTTGCATTTTGCACTATGATGAACTGAGTTTATAAACCATACCGCAGACCATGGACAAAGTTTTGGAAAACTTGTATTCGTTGTTTGTTCTGTACTGTACCATCTATGTTCTAAATTTAAAATCGCTTGATTATGCACGTTCTAGATATAAAAGCTTTCCCGGGGTCTTTCATCTAGAAGTCTTATGTTTTGGGTTGATTTAGTCTTTGACTGCAAAGTATTAAATCTCCTTGATCTCACTTTTGATCACTTTGTTTTTTTGTTAGGATAGCCGTGGCAAAGGACTTGGAAAGGAGTCTGTTTTGATAATGATGGCCTTTGCTATTGAGAAGTTGGGGATCAAAACTTTTCAGGTTAAAATTGGAGAGTCAAATGTAGAGTCCATCAACCTGTTCAAAAAACTGGTCTGTCCGCTGCTTCTCTATTTTTTTCTTCTTCATATTAAATGCATGAGGTGTCTTACAACTGTAACACCCTAAATAGATAATTTAGAATATCATTAGAATATCATTAGAATATCACTCCTGATACTAGATAACTGGAATATAGAGTCGAAATACAAGGAGAAAAAAAAAACCTGTCTTAATACATAAGACAAAGGTACATTATACAGGGAAATGTATGAACTTGGCCAAAATGTAACACCCTAAATAGATAATCTAGAATATCATTTAGAATATCACTTCTGATACTGGATAACTGGAATATAGAATTGAAATACAAGGAGAAATAAAAACCTGTCTTAATACATAAGACAAAGGTACATTATACAGGAAAATACATGAACTGGAATTCATAAGTATTCATAACTATAATAAGTATGTGTCTAATTTTCAACAGCTAAGCATTGAATTCTCGCCTTTCTATCTGTTTATCTGAAAAATAGAAATTGAATGGGGTGAGATATATTATCTCAGTGAGTTCTTAACTAATCCATAAGCATAATCATAACCGTTAAACCGTTATGCACATTTTCCTTGTTTAATGTGTATGCTACACTAAGGTTCAACTTGCACTTACTTGGCAATTTCTCACTTTATCCTTAGTTATAAAAGCCAAGTTCTATAATAACCTTGACACATTATAAATGGTAAACTTAATCTCGCGAGGACCATGGTAAATGAGCATTACTTCTTAATTTAATCGCTGGATGTTAGAAAAACTGTGCATTTAACTTACTGTAAGTTGTTGTTAAACATGTTTATCCATTTGATGGACAAGATTTTCAGTATTGCATGCAGTTCAAGGCACATATGCATAGTATCTAACTCTGCTTGTCAAAAATATTAACACAGTGTTCATTTTGAAGGCTGTGGTCCAAAGTCATTGAATTAATCAATCATTTTACAATATTTATTGAAAAGAAAGTGTGCAGTATACATTAGACTCCCTTTTTGTAGTTTATGAAACATTTTATTATGAAGAATATTCTTGGAACTATGGCTTCATATGAATTGATTTCTTGTACTCTAGAATCGAGAAGTTTCTTTCTCTGTCTTTGTTAGGAACCCAAGAATGGAATGGAATAGAAAGAACACTTTATTTAAGAAATATGATAGAATAGGAGATAATCTCTCCTCCAAGAGTTTCCCCTTCACAATAGAGAATACTCTATTCACAATTGCGTTATTCAAAGATGCTCTCTGCCCTTTGTGCTCTCCTATTTATAGAAATAGCACTGTAACTAACCACCTCAACTAGTTAACAACTCTTAACTACTTTAACTGCTCTAGTTAGCCATTATTCTAAATCCTAAGTTCCTAACAGTCTCTTGCTTCAAGTGGTTTCTATTCTACTTGTTAAATTCTCTCCTGTTGACTTAGCTTGTGGATTTGATGCAGGGGTTTGTGCAAACTTCACATAGCAACATTTTCAAAGAGGTGAGCATATTTAATTTCAAATTTTCAACCGAGGTGCTCTAACTTGTTTGTTAAAGTTCATCGTCTTTGTTCTTTTTCAGTACGAATTACAAGCAAGTTGTCGTAATTTTGTTTTGACAAAAAGTTTTTATTGTAATTTTAACTATAAGGAATATAACTTCTCTGAACCAGTCTCAATTTTGTTTTGGCTATAACTTCTCTGAACCATGCCTTGTACTTATATTTAGTAAGAGTTACAAGCTAAGTGATTAAGGTAAATTGAAATCTGGAATGTCAAGTTTCCTTTTTTAAAATCAAACTTTTCGGTTTATCTTATGTACTTTGAAAAAATTGAGCACTTTACTTCAAGTCCTGTTGATTTCACAAACTGTTAACTGCAAATATTGTTGTGCTTTATTGAATGCGCGTCTATGATGTTATTCATTTTTGTTTTATAAATCATGAAATATAGCCAAAGTAGAATTTGCAGTTGTTGTGGTGATTTTGAGAAATGAAATATTTCTTGCGTTCCCTAAGTTTTTGTTTTAACCATTATTCAGAACATAATAAACGTTGTATCCTCTTTCTAAGTTGATACAAAAGAGTTGAAAAGATTTCACATTTATGTGATTGATCATGTGTTTTAACCGTTATATGCGGTTTTCTTCTTTCTGTTCGTAGACAACGTTTGTTAATGTTTTGTTCCTAATTTGTTTGACAGGTGACTTTGGAGTTGCAAATAACACAAGCCAAGAGTGAGGAGATGCTTGGTTTGATGGGCACTGTGATTAAACACACATAAGCAACATCATATTATTCAGGCTTATTTGATTCAATAGTCCCTTAAATAATTTCAAGTTTTCATTTTAGTCCCTTAAATAATTTCAAGTTTTCATTTTAGTCCCATAATTAATAAAACGCACGTTTAAGTCCCTCACATTTTCCTCCGTTTGCCAAATAAATCATGACTGTTAATTTTAACCCCAAATGATGTCTATGGTGGACCAACCTTAAGAGTGGTCCACCACAGATCCTATTAATTATTTTAATTTCAACCGTTTGATTTTTTTTTTTAAAAGAGTACCATAGATTAGACATGTCTATTTTATCTTACCACCAACACTTAATTTTTTTTTCGTTTTCTTCATTTTCTATATTTTCATCTTCATTGATCATATCTATACATTCATACAAACATACCCAGAAAAATAATGGGTTAAATCAGTTTTCGAAGTTACGGTATCCGGCAGAACCTGAATGTGGCAGTGGTTTTTTTTCTTTGTTTTACATCCATTCAATTAATTATATGAGATTGTTGTTTAAGCCCAAACGTAAGATTAATCCAACGGTCTAAACATCCAATAGATGGGATTAAAAAGTTTAAAATTAGTAATTGATTGTTTAATAAAAAAAAAAAGTTATCACAGGGATAAGTGATGACTGGTTATAAAAAATTAGATGTTGGTCGTGAAGCAATTTCTGGAGCAGCAACACGAAGAACAACAACAACGAAGAACAGCAGCAAAGCAATAGAACAGCTGGGCCAAAAACTCCCATAGCAACACATCGCCAAACGACAAGAAGAATGGTAACTCGGAATTCCGGTCGATTCCACTTGTTTTTCAGTTCGATTTGTGTTTCTGGGTTACTTTCGTTTTCGATTTTTGTTCTAAACATGATTCATTGCATTCTGGCTTTCCCCCAAATTCATTTTCCAAACCCTAACTCCATTTGAACACAAATTTTGATTTGACAAGAGATGAATTCGATTTGCAGGGATGACGTTTTTATGATGATGCAGCTTGAATAGTTGCTAGTGTTGAGGATTATTGATCTTTTTATTGTTGATTTACTGTTTCATGATGAGGAGTTGTTTTATGCTCGTTGGAGAAGAAAAAGAGA
>Ga0315913_1004892_pt1 | contig 16210 bp, 11 predicted proteins | sample MpolsnodulesMG_FD_207736 | JGI IMG/M metagenome (GOLD analysis project Ga0315913, IMG submission 207736) | Medicago polymorpha root nodule microbial communities from Los Angeles, California, United States - small nodules | ecosystem: Host-associated > Plants > Roots > Nodule | place: USA... | reverse complement strand
CTGAAATGCATTTGGAATTTGGCCACGGAGTTCATTTTGATAGAGATGCAAGAAAGTTAGACGTGGAAGTCAGGGCTGTTCCGGTAAAATCAGAGGCCATGTTCAAATATTAAAAATGGGCCCCTATAGAAAAACAAGATTTTTCAAGCAATAGTAATCATCTATTTAAGTTGTAAATAACATAAAAAATAGTCATTGGGAAGGACTAACTAACTTGTGTTGAACTTCACTAACCACTAATTGTTTTAATATTGAAATTTGGGTTCATATTTCATAATAAAAAGAAACACCAAAAACTTAAAAAGAATCACCGTTTTGTTTAGTGCAAAATGAGTCTTAAGTATATTGGTTGTTGCTGCTTAAATAAAGTGTCTTTGTTATCTAAATAGTGACAAACTAATACTAATATCAGGAAAAAAAAAATTGTAGCAAATTAGCAATAGCATGCATGATTAAACTTAAAACAATAGAAAAAATATTAATTATTTATCGGATTTAATTTGCATTGTTAATGGAAATAGATGACAAAAAATTCAAGATATATAGTAGTTTTCTACATTCATAGTTAACTCTGAAATGCATTTTAAATTGTAATGGCCTAGTAGTTGTGTATGTAATTGAGACTTTTATATTTGGTTCAAATTCACACAAATTCTCGGGATTGAACCTCAAGACCGATGACTCAAGTGCATTCTATTTTACCACTAAACTATTCCAAGATGTCTATTGATTTTTTATATTTTATTATATATACCTAACACTTTTGAGTGCTATATTAATTATTATTTTTTGAGACTCCTAGGATTGCGAGGCCCAGCACCGTAGCTCACCTTGCACGTGCCAAGGGCCGGGCCTAGTGGAAGTGTTAAAAGTGAGGATGGGATTGAACTGTTTAGGTGATTTTCAAAGAGTTAGAGAGGTAAGATGTCCGAGGTTAGAAAAAGACATAGGAATTGCCCCTTTAACTCATGAAGAGTCCATATAAATGGAAAAATCTAAGATTCTAAGAGATTTCGATTACTAATATATAGGATGTTTCGTCCAGATCTTTGATAGAAAAGTGATTCTCTAGACAACTTTTAACTTGTTGTAAGGTAGGGATGATGTTTCTGATGATCAATATGTCATCCACATATAGTACTAGAAATACGACTATACTCGATTCCCTAACCAAACGATGTGGCCTAGTGTGGCTAACTCTTATTCGGCTAATTTTTGTAAGATTACGTAATATATGTTTTTTTTAGTATCTTCAACCTTATAGAAATATCCACTTCTCTCAAAAAAAAAAAATCCACTTAATTCTTAAAAAAAAAAATTCACCTAAAATTATACCTTCTAGAAATATCACCGGGTCCAAAAAGAGTTATTTCCTCCGTTTCTAAATATAAACAAAATTGACTTTTTAAGTTCATTTATTTAATGATGTATATGGTTTATAATATGAACTACATACATTATTAAATGAATGAACCTAAAAAGTCAATTTTGCTTATATTTAAAAACAGAGGGAGTATGTTATTTGAACATCCATATATATGACAACTTTTGAGACAACTAAAATTTTACAAAGGAAATAAGGTATTGACACAAAAACCAAAACAATAGAGAGAAGGTAAAACGATAATGTGAGTATGAGAGAGAAAGTTGTCACAAAAGTTTGTAAAAAATGGTTGTTCAAATATCATTTATTTCTATAAAAAAAAAAAGAAAGAGAAATGCTAAATGTCACAAGAATAAACATCACGAATTAAGCAAATCATACGTTCCGCTCCAACAAAACTTCACCGACCCAAACGTTTCACAAGTAATTACGAGAATGACACTTTGGCACTCTCACGTTTGTAACCTAAAGATCCAGAGATGTACTGAGAGAGTCTCCGATACAACCGTTACTTGTGCAGTTATCGCCGGAGCCTCCTTGTTGAACCGCCAACATAAGCACATTGTAAACGTCAAGCAAACTCACGCCGATGAAATCGAGTCCACCGACGTCGTCGAGAATGAATTGTTATTAGCATGTTCCTGCGTCACTGGATTCCAAATTGGCACTATGTTCATACGTCACTGGATTCCAAATTGGCACTAGAGAAAATCAGATCTAAAACTCTGAGGATGAGTTCACTTCCGGGCCTCAAACCAATGTCACTAGACCAACCCAAATGAATTTTAATACATATTTAATTAAAAAACAAAAATAACGTAAATTACACATTTATGATGTATTCCTGAAAGTTCTATCGCCAAATATAGCATAACATTAAAAAATATCACCCAGTCCAAAAAAAACTTATAGAAATATCTTGACAAAAAAACAAAAAAAAATTACTGTACCAAAATTATTTTCACAAATATTTCCTAATTTATAATACACGTTTTTAATGTTATAATAACAATAATAAATACCATCATCTATCTCTTTCTATCTTATCTTTAACAAAACCCATCATCTTATCTTCTATGGTTTATCTATCTATTCATTTATTATGTATTAAGCTAAATCATGAAACCCAAAACAACAATGTCAGACTCAGCACCTCTTCTTCCTTGGAAAGCCAGAGCTACCATTTCACTTCTTTCATTTTTATTCGGCGCTTCTTCTCGCTCTAACGGCACCGTCAACCGCCGTCTCTTTAACTTCTTCAGTCTCAATGCCTCACCTAACGCCACTCCCATTAACGGCGTTTCCACCAAAGATATTATCGTTAACGCCGAAAATAACGTTTGGTTTCGTCTCTTCACTCCCACCGTCGCCGGAGAAGTCGCTGGAGTTGGTGGTGCCACTAAAACAACCTCCCTTCCCGTCATCATTTACTTCCACGGTGGCGGGTTCAGTTTTCTTTCCCCCTCCTCAATCTACCACGATGCTTTATGCGGTAGAATCTGCAGGGAAATCTCCGCTGTTGTTGTTTCTGTCAACTACCGCCTTACACCGGAGCATCGCTATCCGTCGCAATATGATGATGGAGAGGCTGTGCTGAAATTTTTGGAAGAGAATAAAACGGTTTTACCGGAAAATGCTGACCTGTCAAAATGTTTCCTCGCCGGAGACAGTTCCGGTGCAAATTTGGCACATCATCTTGCAGTTAGGGTTTGTAAAGTAGGGCTCCGGGAAATCCGGATTATCGGTTTGGTATCGATTCAGCCGTTTTTTGGCGGGGAGGAGAGGACGGAGGCGGAGATTAAACTTGATGGATCGCCGTTGGTGTCGATGGCAAGGACGGATTGGTGGTGGAAGGTGTTTTTACCGGAGGGATTGAACCGGGATCATGGCGCGGTTAATGTAAGTGGGCCGAATGCGGAGGATTTGTCGGGTTTGGATTATCCGGATACGCTTGTTTTTGTTGGTGGGTTTGATCCTTTGATTGATTGGCAAAAGAGGTATTATGATTGGTTGAAGAAATGTGGGAAAAAGGTTGAGTTGATTGAATATCCAAACATGGTTCATGTTTTTTATATTTTTCCTGATCTGCCTGAATCTACTCAGTTGATTATGCAAGTCAAGGAGTTTGTCAACAAAGTCTCTAGTTCTAAATGATTGATTATGGTTGTAATAATATTGTTGAATCTATTTAGAGTGTGCTCTTCTCAAATCTTCAAGTTATACTGTCTCTGATGTCAATTCCGGTAAAATGGTTTGACTTCTTCGAAGAAAAAAAAAGAACTATGAATATTTAGAATCTAGACATGCTAATGTTTAAGATGTTTTAATCTAAGAAGAATGCTAAATTAAATTAATAAGTATAATGTGAGTGATCTTAATGACTATGAGTCTTTGACATATGATTAGTGTTCACATTTTGTATTGAATTAATAATATGGGTTTGCATAATTTGATATGCCAAATTTTGATGAGTAGTTGCTTATGCATGGTTTGGAATTCATAATTTCATATACGTGCTAGAATAAGTTTTGATACTATCCCACTTGTGCACAAATAGTTAATTACTTGGTTTTGTGTCAGAGGTAGGTGATGACAATTTTGGTTTGAAGATTTTTGGACAAGGTTGGATGGAAAGATGAAACCGCCACTGAAAATTCTATTTACAAGAATAGTTGGATGATAATACGAAGACTATTACTTTTCCCACTCTCCTTTGTTCTTGCACACCCCGTGAAAAACACACAAATATTCCTGGTTTGGATTATGTAATCCGAACTAGATTGTTAGCGTTTTTCGGATTACAAAATCCAAACAATAACGATATATGATTTTTTGTGTTTTCTTTGATGTCAAAGGTCTCTGTTGACCGTTATATAACTTCCGCATAAGTTGCAAAGCAATTGCAGGAGTTATATGTACGATCAACAATGACCATGACACCATAAACACTCTTAAAAATTGAAGAAAATGTAAGAAAAGAGGTGAAGTGAAGAATCAAGGAAATTGTTGAAGATAGCCTTAAACCAGTCCTAGCCTTAAACATGTTTTAGATTATATAATCCAAAATGTCCCTCACCCTACATAAGGTGCGCAGTTTCCTTCATTTTTTGCCCTAGTATCGAAAAAATTTGGATTATATAATCCGGAAACCATTGGAGGAATTCAGATTATATAATCCGAAATTAGTCAGTTTCTTTGGCCAAAGGTCAGTACCACATAGAAAATGTTTTCAAACATTTTTTTGGACGGTGGTCTAATGGTAAAACGTGTTTTTACACATTTTTTGACTGCATTAATTATAGTAATAAATTATGCAATCTATTCCCCTATAAATAGCCTCCAAAATCCCACCATTTCTCACACCATCACACCCTCTCATCCTCATCTTTCTATGAACAATGTGTTTCCGTCGTTTACCCCCCTAATAGATTAGCTCTAGGTGTTTTAATAATTTTATGTAATAAGTTTTAAACTCCAACTTTATTTAAATGTATCAATTATATTAATAAAGTGAGATTTTATGTGTATTATTTTTGTTCCTTTATTTTTGTTTATATTTGCATTTATTTTATGATTTTGGCATCTAAATAGTATAAAATAAAGCAAAGTGCTTTTAAATTCTGGTAAAAAGAGATTTTCGAATTATATAATCCAAAAATTTATGGGAAATAGAATTCGGATTATGTAATTCAAAGGGTATTTTTGAAAATTTACAGGGCGCGTGAGAACTTAGGAGGGTGGTAAAAGTAATAGTCTAATGTGAATTATATTAGTTTTTTTTTTCTATCTCCTATTGCATCATCATGTTTGATCGTTTTGCATTGTGATCAAAACCAGGCCCGACCTTGGAGGAGTGCAAGGTGCTCAACCAAACCGTCCTCCAAAACCTATGGGCCACAAAAAAAAAAAGTCTAATACCCACCCCCTACTTAAATTAAAAAAATATATGTTACTTTTTTTTCTTTCTTTAGTACACATTTGAATTTTTTAGACTCTAGTTCTCCTTTCTGAACTTAAATTTGATGCTATCAAACTACCCACAATTTGTATAATCACTTAATCAGTCAATTTTGAAAGCTATTTCATTGAAAGAATCACAATCATCATTTGTTTTTCGCATAAACCATTTGTTTTCCCCTTTCCCACGACGGAGGAGTGACAATCCAAACGACACCGTTAGGTAAATTTCACTTTATTTTATTTTATTTCGTTTCATGTTTAGTAGTTTTTCTGATTCTGATTTTTTAAGAAAACTGACCTATACAAAAAATTGCGTTTTTTATTTTACTAGAGACTATTTTAAAAAGAGAGCCGACCTTCCCATTTTATAGAAACAACCCTGATCAAAACATTTTGGTAGTGAGCTCAAGTGAAGCGGTAGGGGACGCCGACACTTTTTAAGTGAAAAAGGCGTACCTGCAAGTATTTTGATGATCAAATTAATTCGTGATTGAAGATGAAGAGGTTTTGTGATTAGTAGATAATTGTGTATCTTTCTTTTGTAGGGATTTCCCTTTGGCTGCCAAAATTTGGTGCTACCACAAAATCAATTGGTATTTTTATGGGCTTTGAAGAGTAACGTAATTTGATAAATTGGTATTTTTATTGCTAATTTTTTTTTTTTTTGTATTCTTATGAATTAGAAAATATTTGTTTCAATCAATTGGTATTTTTATAAACTTTGAAGGGTATAGTAATTTGCTTTTCATTGTGCACATTGGCTGATTTAATTTACCCACTCATCTTTTGAACTATAAATAATTCCTTGTGTTAGCATTTTTTTAACAACTCATTTGCACTACAACTTTGTGAAAAATATCATTTCGTTACTCTTGTTATTTATACACTTGTTAATATATTTTTTTTAGAGCCTTTTATACTATGTAGTTTATTTTGTAGTACTTGTGTTTCAATTTGTTATATTTACATATTTGGTGTAATCTTTTAATTTTTTTTTTTTTTTTGTATTGGGTGCGATCCTAAGGTTTCAAGAGAGGTGATATATCTTGGGTTTAGAGGCTCTTCTATAAAGGGAAATTTTGTTTCGAGAGTGCTCGTTATCTTGTAAAAGTTACTAGCTTATCTTGTTTAAAAGTTTGGTTAGTGAAACAAGATAAGCTCGAAATTTGGGACACCTTTAAATTGGCCAATGAAGGTACAATCGAGTTTAAAAGGGCTCGAATTAGCACATTGACTCATGAGTATGAATTATTTAGGATGAAATCAAGATAAAGCATCCAAGATATGCAAAAGAGATTTATCCATATAATAAATAATGTCAGAGCTCTAGGAAAATCGTTCGATAATGAGGATTTAACTAATAGAGTTTTTAGATACTTGAGTCGAGGTTGGCTACCGAAAATGATTGCAACTTGTGAATCAAAAGATTTATCTTTTATGTCTTTGGCAACTTTATTTGGAAATCTATAGGAACATGCACTTGATTTGAATCGACTCGTTGAAAGCGAAGAAAGTGAAAAGAAGAAGAAATTAAGTCTTGCTCTCAAAGCTAGGATCAATGAGAGAACTTTTGTAACACCCTAAACCCCATGTGCAATAATCATGCAATACATTCAAATAAATCAAAAGAGAGCTCAAGATCATACAACTTCGTTTTCTCAAAACATGCATAATTTCAAGTTTCAAAGACTCGCAACGGAAGACAATGAACATAACATCACCACAACATGGAATAATCGTCAATACATGAGTAATAAAATCTCAACACCATATTTCAGGTTTCAAATACAAAACCATAATCTCTAAAAATAAACTTCAATAACAAAAAAAGCCAATAAACATAAATGCCCGACACCCTAATTAGAGACTAACTATACGCGAGCAAAAGAGAAAGGAGGTAGCTCCACGCTATCCTTAAGCAACTCACTAGCAACACAAAGCAAAACAACTCAACCCTGCAAGCCGTCTACTCATTCATACAAATAGGCAGACGGTCAACCAAACGACCATTGGGGGTTAGATAATATTCCATCAAAAAAACATAATCAATAAGCCATTCAAGGATTTCAAATAAATACACATGTACATATTCCACATTCCTAGAATACTAACTCCACATGAATATTATCATCCCACCATCATTGCACGACAAGTTATACATGATTAAGAGGAATCTAAAATATATAGTTACGAGGAATCTAAAATATAGTACTCTTATAAATATCACCTGTTGGAAGATCACTATCCAGACGTTTGACACGAACTTAGTGAAGTCCATAGTGTAAAATTTTTGGATAATTTTGTAAACACCAAATTTAATCCAAGCCACCCTTTGTTTTTTCTGGTTACAAAGCATTTTGAATTGTTTTATAACCAAAATGAAACCAAGAGGGAGAGCCTGGTTCGAAAGATAAAGTGAAGAATGCATTAGGTAATGCTGAAAATTTTATACAGTGAAATGCTTGAAATTCCCTTTGGAACCATTTAGGCCCCAACTTTCGATCAACAAATGGAGTCATGGTTGGTTCGAAAGTATCACAGCTGGAAAAGATGTAGACATATTCCGAAAAGATTTCGACGATTGAACGATTATTTAATCTCCTTGTGTTATAAGCTAGTCGAACTCCTTATATTGTTAGTTTATCGATTTCTTCATTATGGACTGGTGGAATATGAAATTGCAATTTCTTTTCAAAAGTCGCGACTAACCACAGTTGAAAAAGTCACCAAGGGCCAACAAGATTTTAAGATTTTCCTTCAGCCAGAGTTTTCATGGTTTGACACCCAGTCCCTATGGTATCATACAGATTTCCCATAAGTAGTTTTTGTTGAGGCAAAATCCCTAATTTATTTTAAAGATAATAAACTTTTATGATTAAAGAATTAATGGACTTTGATTAATTTCTTGGTATTTAACTTATGCTCTTGCATGTTTTACTAAGACATGAACAAAGTTTAAATCATACCAAGATACAAGAAATCAAAGGACATTTGAATTCATGACTAACTTTGAGTTCAGAATGTTGCTCAGAGAGTTGATCAGAATGTTCAAGTAGAGTTCAAAAGGTTGTTCTTACACAAGCCCAGAAACTCAAGTACATTATCAAGAACATGCAAGTCACATGTGACATGAATAAATGTCCAGTAAAGTACATTTGTATGGATCAATCAAGAAATAAAGGCATTTACAAGATTAATGTCTAAAAGGATATTCAATGTTCATTTAAGACTATGAACATTGAAGTTCTAGGAATATTCCAAAAGGGAATATCATCCTAGATATTTCAATCACTGCTTTTCATTGTTGTTTCACTATTAGGATTTGATTACATCAAAGTGTAGTCTTACAAATCATCCTAAGTGAAACAAAAGGAACATTCTAATGATCAGAATGTTCAGCTCCGCACATGCTTACTTTATGAATAGTACAATATGTGAAAAGCAAAAGAAAAAGCATAAAGGAAATTTTGCATCACTCAATCAGAGATAGACACGTATGGGATTTGGTACTGTACATAGACCACACAATCCCTCAAAGAATGGGAATGAAGATGCATAATCTACTTTATTTGTCCTGCACTGTTTCCAAGGCAAATCTGGGAAAATATTATCCAACAACATTCTGATGTATGTGGAAAAGCCACTGCTTATGGATAATGCCCACAAACTCATGTGTTCATTCATACATATTGAACCCAAATGAATATCATGATGAACCCAGATGAAGATCATCAAGAACACAACAACATTATGATGTATTCTAGAGAACACAACAACATTATGAAGTTCAGAATGTTTACCAAGAATTTCAAGTAAAAGTCAGTGGGGCCCAAGAAACATGGCATAACACCATTGGTCACCATCCAACGGCTACAATTGCCCAAGAACTTTATAAATAGAAGTGAAAGGCTCGACATTACTTGCACCATTGCAAAGCATACACAAAAACATCTGAAAAGTGTTTGAAGCTTTAGCATTTGAATTCATCATCACTAAGATTTTAAATTGTCTCTTAAAGTGTAAATCAATTCTCTATTATCTTGTTAAAGATAATTTCTCCCTCCAATATTCTCTTGTCTGATTTCAATCATTCAAACTCCAAACATCTTGTAAAGTCTCATCTAGTTTTAGGGATACTAAAGTGTTAGCGTTAGCAAAAGTTGTAAAAGTCTAAGTGGGTAACTTAGCAAGAAGGTGCAAGCCTGTTGAGGCTTAGAGAATACAGGTGTGAGGAGTGGACTAGCCCACATTGGCTGAACCACTATAAATCTCTGTGTGTTCTTTCTTTCTTTCTTCTCTATACGCTTTAATTTCAATATACAATACACACACCAATACATTTATTTTATTAAGCAGTTTTTGCGTATGAACTTCAAAACGTTCTGAAGTCAAACTACTAACTTAACTATTCCAAGTAAACAATTTGAGAATCAATTTTAAGTTACAGGTTAATTTTTAAAGGGTCACAATTCAAACCCCCCTTCCTTGTGACTAAATGTGTGACCTTTATGAATTTGAATGGCCATGATGGCAAATTTTTTGGCTATTTGGATGGAGATGGTACAAAAAAACATAATGGCATTGCCAGAAAGCAAGAAAAGCAATATGCTCTTCGTCAGAAACTTCAGTGGTGTTTTTGTCAAAGTATTCATTCTTGAATACACCATAAACAATAATTCTAAGTTTGAATTGTGTTCTACTATCTCGATCAGGGTTATAAGTTTCACCAGTTGGGGGAAGTCCAGTAATGGCAGCTATGTCGAATAAGGTGGGGGTTAGCATGCCACATTTGAGCTGCAAGGTGTTTGTAGAACCTTCCATAAAATGCATCGCAACTAGTAGCAAGTTTTCATCGTAGTCTAACCAAGTCTTAGAAACTGGATAAGGTTAAAAATTCCTAAGTTTTCCCAGAATTGAGCTTTCTTAGCTTCAACCTTCTTTAGACATTTCAAATAGGTCGAAGTGTGGAGAAATGAAGGGTATGACCTAAAAACCATTTGACTTATGAAAGATATGTTGGGTGTATCATTTGAGAAGATCCTAGGTATTCGATCCTCATAACCTGGAAATGATTTCATGATTTCTTTGGGATTTAACTTAGAATCTGGGTAAGGCCCTAAAAAGGCGTAAACAGTAGCAGAAACAAAGTACGATATAAGTACCTGAGATTGCCAGATTTTAGCTTTTTCTGTATCTAGGTCAAATTTTGGAGCATGAACTTGGTTGTTCTTCACTGGAAAAGCTTCAATGTTAGAAGCAAGAGGGATTTCTTTATCCTTATTAGATCTAGTTGCATGGCCACTAGCAGAAGCCATTTGAGTCAAGATTAATGAGAGTGAAGAAAATGGCGAAGATCTACAGTGGTTTAATGAAAGATCTTGGAAGATTTTATGTTTTTCTGAAAGAGTAACAATGGTGTTTGTTGAGTTACATTTTCAGAGAGCAAGGAGAAGAAAGAGAAAATTTCAAGAAAGTGATTCCAAGGATGAAGGTGAGGTTTTATAAAGTTGAGAGAGAGAGAGAGAGAGGGAAACTTTTGAGTTCTAATCCATTGATATTTTGCCACATAGTCGAAATTTTTATTGTTGATACGACCTATAGCTGACATTTGGCTTCTTAGGGTTTGAAATGTCCCAGTACTTTTTCAACTGCGAAAGCTCGAAATGGTGCAGAGAAATGGAAATTGGAAAAATCATTTTTGAAAGTAGTGATAAACATGACGTCATTATCCGAAGAATACGTAGAGTTTTTCAAAAATGCCAATCTTCTCTTTTATAGTGTCCAGTCAAAAATTGCATTTTTGGAGGCAATTTGTTAGCCTGTATTTTTAGCTGATGTTATTCGACAGGTAAATGGAGGCTTGAAGCTACGAAATCCTCTAAGTCCATGACTGAAGTTATCAAGTTCGACAGACGCTGAGAAGTTATTTGACATAAGCCTCCGTTCGACAAGCATTGAAAATTTTAATAGAGAGGTGGAAACTGATAACCGGTTACTGTTGGAGCGGGAAAAAATTCCAATTCAAAAGCATCAGTTTCTTATCAAGATGTTGGGGATAGGCAGTTTCAACGAAGACATGTAGTTTCTAGTAGTTTAGGTTATGCAGTTATTTTCTATATGTATATATAGTAGTTTTTCATAAGAAAAAGAGGTCGCAAATCACTTATAGAATTCTAGCACTCGAAGTACCAGCGTCTAGAGAAAAGATGTTGGAACAAAATGTGTTTAAAACTACCACCTTAAGTTTTGATGATAACAAGGTATGAAAATGTCAATTGGATATGCTAATATTTGTTCAAGTTTGCAAGACCATAGACTAAAATTTATAAGTCTTAGATTCAAGTATTGGTTCTGAAACAACAAATGAGCGCAATGGAATTTACAAAGGGATCTTATGTTGCAAGATAGTGTCTGAAGACCATCAGAAGCTGACATCATCGGAGAGTCTGAAGATCATCAGAAGTTGAAGTTCAACAGAGTCTGTTCTAGACGCTAAACTCTCTCAGACTCTGAACATTGGACTAGTTTAAAAAGAAGAAAAAGCAAACTCAATTCAACCCCCCTTCTTGTGTTTTTCTCACCTTCAGTTGGTACCAGAGCTCCGGTTCTGTTGTCTAAGAACTTAACAGTGTAACAGAGAAAGATCTGAGAAAAACAGGTTAATTGGTGAAGGTTCCGGTTCTTGTGGTGTTACCATACCATATGATTATGGTACTGAAGATAAGTCATCTGGTTCAAACAAGTCTCATATGTTCAATGTAGACCCTGAGACTTTTTCTTAGTGGAAAACCAAAATGTATAGTCACTTTATGGGTTTAGATGAAGAGCTATGGGATGTGCTTGAAGAAGGTGTTGGTGACTTGGTATTGGATGAAGAAAGAGTTGTTGTTGATAGAAAGAAACACAGTGCTTCACAGAAGAAGTTGTATAAGAAACATCACAGGATCAGAGACATTCTTGTTGCTGCTTTGCCTCACAAGGAGTATTTTAAGATGAGTGATAAATCTACTACTAAAGCAATGTTTGCTTCCTTGTATTCAAATTATGAAGGTAATAAGAAAGCCAGAGAAGCTAAAGCTATTATGCTTGTTCATCAGTATGAGTTGTTCAGAATGAAAGATGATGAAGACATTGATTCTTTGGACTTCAGATTATGAAGAAAAGCTATGTTACTTCTGATCATGTGAACAAGATTCTATGAAGCTTACCTGCAAGATGGAGACCTAAAGTGACTGCTTTGAGGAAGCTAAGGATCTAAACATTCTGTGTTGAAGATCTTATAAGTTCTCTAAAATTTCATGATATTGGTCTCAATGAGCAAGAACTTGTTAGAAAGCCAAAGACTATTGCACTATTTGGTTATGCTAATGGTTATGCTATCCAACAAAATTCAGTATTTGGCAAGGAAGAACAATAAGTTCTTGAGTAGAAGAAATGGTTACAAAGGTTCAAGAAAATAAGATAAAAAAGGCTGCTTCAACTGCAAGAAATCTGGACACTTCATTGCTGATTGTCCGGACCTGTAGAAAGAGAAATCAAAAGAAAAATCCAAGAAACCAACCTTCAAATCCAACAAGTTCAGAAGGCAGATCAAGCAGAGTCTGATGGCCACCTGGGAAGATTTGGATAGTGAGTCAGGGTCTGATAAGGATGAAGCTGGAGATGAAGCAGATTTAGTTGTGTGGTTAGTGGCTATAGTGGCTTCAAAAGCTGAACGTGATACAGACTTTGAGGATGAAAATGAGGTATATTCTAAAATTCCCATAGTTGAACTTATTAAATCTCTTAAAGAGCTTTTCACACACTTTGAACATAGAACCAATGAGTTGAAAGATTTAAAAGAAAAATATGTTGATTTGTTAAAACGACAAGAAAAGACTCAGGCACAAAAGAAGAAGACTACAACCTTTAGTACTCACCCTAAAGGACCCATAATGATATGGGCACCTAAGTCTGAAATTCTTGATGCTGCAGATATGCTTAAGAGGAATGGAAAAGCAAAAGTCATGATACATAGACAGTGGCTGCTCACAACACATGACAGGAGAAAACTCTATGTTCCTAACCCCAACAATGAAAGAGGGAGGAACTGTGAGATTTGAAGGGAACCAGATTGGAAAAATCATTGGTATAAGAACTATTGGTAACTCTTATATCTCAATTAATAATGTGTGGTCAGTTGATGGACTTAGACATAACCTTCTTAGCATAAGTCAATTTTGTGATAGTGGTTATGATGTAATGTTTGATAAGAGCAACTGCACAGTAATTAACAAAAATGACAAGTCCATAGTGTTCAAGGGAAAGAGGAAAAATAATGTCTATAAAATATATTTTTATGAACTAGCTGATCAGAAGGTAGTCTGTCTTCTATCAGTGAATGATAAGAAATAATGTTCTCTAAGCTTAGTAAGTTACAACTGGTCAGAGGCTTACCGGACATTGAATATCATTCAGATGCACTTTATGGTGAATGCAAGAAGGGAAAAATTATGAAATCATCTTTTAAAATAAAAGACATTATTTCTACTTCCAGACCCTTAGAACTACTTCATATTGATTTGTTTGGACCAGTTATCACTGCATCCTTATATGGAAGTAAATATGAATTAGTCATTGTTGATGATTACAGGAGATGGACTTGGGTCAAATTCCTTAGAACTAAAGATGATGCATATGATGTGTTTAGTAACTTCTGCACTCAAATACAGTCTGAAAAAGAATTAAAAATCTTAAAAGTCAGAAGTGATCATGGTGGAAAGTTTGAAAATGAGCCATTTGAAAATTTTTGTTAAAAATATGAAATTGTCCATGAATTCTCTTCTCCTAGAACTCCACAACAAAATGGGGTTGTAGAGAGAAAGAATAGGTCTTTACAAGAAATGGCTATAACAATGATTCATGAAAATAATTTGGCTAAACATTTTTGGGCAGAAGCAGTAAACACAACATGTTATGTTCGTAATAGAATCTATATCAGACCTATATTGAACAAAACAACATATGAACTGTTTAAAGGAAGAAGACCTAATATCTCTTACTTTCATCAATTTGGATGTATATGTTACATTCTAAATAATAAAGTCTATCTAAAGAAATTTGATGTCAAGGCTTAAGGAGGAATCTTTCTAGGTTACTTTGAAAGATCCAAGGTATACAAAGTGTATAATTCTGAAACACAGTGTGTTGAAGAATCAATGCACATCAAATTTGATGACAAAGAGCCTGGAAATGAAATTCCAGAGCTATTTGATAGTTTTGCAGATATACAGGTGTTTGAAGAACCTTTAGAACCTGACCAGACTCCAGAGTCTGATGAAAGTCTAGAAGCTAAACCCACTCCAGACGCTCTCAATGAAGAATCTTCTGATGAAGCTCAAGATGGTTCTCAGCAAGCTATGTGATATGCAAAAGGAACACAAAGTCCTTCAGAAGCTGGTTTTGGAATGTTTCCTGCAAAGGGTGGTGACATTGACACAATGTCAATGGACCATAGTTTATTCTTATTCTTCTTAATCAACCATGAGAAGGTCAATCTTTCAAGGTACATCTTCAACCATATATGTTGGGTACTTGAAGAAATTCAAGGTAAAAAGGAAAGAAGGCAAGTGCCTTATGGAAGACTGCTATCTGAGATATTCCATCGGAGTAGACTGCTCAACACTCTAAGGTCCATTGGAGTAGTGTCTGATAAAGATCTTGGAACCTGCACAGGCAAGATCATCAATGGAAGAACACTTCAATACATGCAAATTGTTAAGAAAGCTACAGTGTTGAAGACTGATTTAAAAGAGTCTGGTGTGTTATCAGATCTCATGGTGGATTTCCCCCTAATATCCAAAGAAGACAACCCAGAGGTTCTGGCTGCCTATGTAGTCCCTCATTATGAAAGTACTAGAGACATCATTTCTTACATTTCAATCCCTGAAACTCTAGGCAATGCTCCTTTGAAAATTGCAAAGAAAAGGAAATCAAAGAAGAATGAATCTCACAATTAGGAAGAGGTTGAGTTAAAGCCCAAGAAAACGAAAAAGGCTCACAAGATTAAAGTGTCTGAACCAACTCTGTTGGAACAAAGGGTGTTTCGCAAAATCACCTCTTGAGTTTTGATAATAACAAGGTATTAAAAATTATCAATTGGATATGCTAAACATTTGTTCAAGTGTACAAGATCCTAATCAAAGTACTATTCATAAAGATTCTGATTGAACAAGTCAAAGAGCAAATGAATTTTATTGAAGCTTAGTGTGTCTGAAAGAAATGCGTCTGAAAGAAATGCGTATGAAGAAATGCGTCTGAAGAAACGAGTCTGAAGAAAGCGCTCCTGAAGACACGTCATCAGAAGCAAGGTTATCAGAAGCATCTCATCAGAAACCACTTCACCAGAGTTGACAAAGTACAGTGTACGAAGTGTACAACCACTAACTCTACGCATGCCGCTGCAACCACCATCTCTACAACTTGTCTCCACATCAAGACAAGAATAACAGTAATATTGTTGCAGACGTTGTTCCATTTCAAATGGAATGAATTTGAAATTAGTTCTTCATAGGACAATTATCAAATCAGGCAAAAGATCAATGGTGAAGAATCAAAGCTTCAAGCAAGACAAGTTGATGTAACGGCTAATTCTCAACGTCTCTCAAATCCTCTATAAATAGGGATAAAGACTTGAAGAATAATATACAATACTACAACAAGAAAAAGGCCAACACTCTCTTTGAAAAACGTCGCAAACATATCAACAACTTAGAGAATTCTTACAATAGTTCATATCTTAGAATTCTCAAGTGTCTAGAAAAACAGAGTCTGTTCTGTTCGTATTGTTTTGTGAATACCTCTGATTGTATATCAAGTATTCAAAAC
>Ga0315913_1004891_pt1 | contig 16211 bp, 7 predicted proteins | sample MpolsnodulesMG_FD_207736 | JGI IMG/M metagenome (GOLD analysis project Ga0315913, IMG submission 207736) | Medicago polymorpha root nodule microbial communities from Los Angeles, California, United States - small nodules | ecosystem: Host-associated > Plants > Roots > Nodule | place: USA... | reverse complement strand
TCTTTCAGGGTTGTGTAAGTGACACAGGCACCAGAATTATCACTCACCTGCTGCACCGCTTCCTTCATCGTAAACAATAGGTGAGTCACCATCAGGTCTACACCATGGTCCTGATCTAAATCCTCCTCCTGAATGAGCCGTCCAGCGACGAGGATGCCTCGGATACAAGCCACATCATCCAGTGTGACGGTCATCTCCCCAACAGACAGATGGAAGCTGCTGGTCTCCTGATGCCATCTCTCAGCCATAGCATAAACTAACATATGGTTGATGATATCATACCCAGTCAGAAGGAGGGGCCTAAGACCGGATGCATCCACCGGGTCTCAGAACCAAGAGTTACCATCTACCGGCAACGGAAGGGACAAAGCAAAAAGCCTAAGTTTCCTCCCGTGCGAGACGCCAATCAACTTTCGATCCGCTTGCAACTGAAATACAAAAAAACAAATTAAATTAGTAAAATAAACATGAAATAATAAACTATAAATATTCTACGTATGATATAAATCAATTATACCCAAATACGTAAAATAAGCATGACATATTCTACGTAAAATAAACTTCATATAATAATAAACTATAAATATTCTATTTATAAAATAAATCAATTATACTTAAATACGTAAAATATTATTAAATTAAATAAAACAATTATACTTACTGTTTTACTGTTCCAAAGTCTGCATGCCATGTGTTTACCGAAGTTCGGTAAAAGTGACATCTCATAACAGGCTCTGCATGCTGCTGCTCAGGACGCTGCTCATACTGCTGCTGCTGAAGAGGCTCGACTAACTGCTGCTGCTGAGGAGGCTCGACATACTGCTGATGAGGAGGCTGCTCAGGCTGGTATCCCTCGTGAAACTGAGCCCGATACTCCTAGTGATACTCATACCCCTCCTGATACTTATAACCCGACTGAAATTCAAGCTTCTCCTGATAATGCTGCTCCTGATACGCCTGCTTCTGATAATGCTGCTCATGGTACTGTGGCGGATCTACAATCTAGGATGGACCCGTCTGTGACGTCGATCCCCCCGCATCATCAACAATAGCAAATCTCATGCCCCCCACTCTCCCTTGACCTCGACCAGCCGAAGGGTGTAGCGCTTGCTTCTCCCTCCATGCACTACGAGTAGGGGCAGGCCTCCCTGCCCTAAGTCTGTCAGTCCTCTCCTGCTCAGACACTTCTGCACAAAAAGCAAATAATCTTTTAACACATTTTCACACAGACATAAAATTTTGACAATGTCATCTTTAATAATACAACAACAACACTATAATGTCGACAATGTCATTTGAATCCATAAACTACCACATTGCAGTCAAATTAACTATAATCAACATTAACAAACATAGCTCTAACTAATTACATCATTAACAATTCAAAAAAAAAATATCATTGAGACATTTCACCGAACACGTAGTGTGCAATTTTCAAACAACTATGTAATCTAACAATTTCTAAACCCGAAACTACCACATTGTATCCTAAGCAACATCTAAACAACATTGTCTAAGTTAAATCACCACTAACAATCATAATCTTTAACATGCAAGACAATTTTTTAAAAACCTAAAAATGTAAATTTTCTACAAAAATTCAAAAATTTCAACCAAAATAATGCAAAGAAGTAGGATAGTCATCACTTACTTGATATTGTGGACGAATTTGACTTTGAATGGCGCAAGAATGATGAATTTTGAATTTTGAGGTGGAATTTTCATGTTTTGGAGAAGTTGGAAATGAGGGCCTGTGTGTTATGTGTTGCTCTTAACTGACTTAAGTTACGTAGCGTGAGTTAACTCACACTGCGTGACTTAAGTCACGCTTACATCATAACTGGCGTGAGTTAATTCACGCTATGTGAGTTAACTTGCATAGGGGTATATCCGTCATTTACTTTGGGAATGAGCAAATCCATTTGGGTAAAGAGCAGAATTCTTATTTATAAGTTGAAATACAATACAAATTTATTAGAAAAAGATAATGAATTTGGGATAAACTCACATCATCCATATTAATTGTATAAAAATTCAAAGTACATAAGTTTAGTGTAGTATGGCTATATTCAAATGTTTCAAATATCCATGTATTTGAGTTTTAGTGTTGAGACACATAAGTCATTGATTGAATTTGCATTAGATCGAAGTTGATCTAACAACTTGAATCTAACAAACACCGTAACAAGATAGAAAAAGCTAAAAAAAACGTTGCACAACGACGACAGACAAAACAATGTCACACTAAGACCACGAAAAAAAATATTACTATACCTGAAAACCATTTATTTAAATAAAAGATGTTTGACGGACTTCGATTGCCTTCATTCAAAATTTAACACATTCACGCACTCAGAGCAATTATCATTGTTGGATTAAAAGTTAAGAACTACTAATTTAGATTGATAATTTCATCTCAATTGAGCAACTACAAATGTTTTGAATGCGTCAAAAGTACAAATGTTGTTAATCTGATTTGGTGTGTAAATGATACTAGTAGATAGAGGTGATTGAACACTTTTTCTTCTTTTTTTCATTGATCTCCACTTGTGGCATTCATATTTGAAGGGGTCAAACATTAAATATTGTTATCTCTTTTAGTCGGGTTTCAAAAATTTAGTTCACCTCGTAACGAGAGTTGAACCCCTTCTACTTGTCCCAAACTCAGTCCTATTTATTTATCGGTTATTTTTTTAGTCTTTAACTCGTCTCTAGATTCAAACAAATTTGCTCCTTATGTGTCAAATTAAAACAAGTCTATTCTGTGATGAGACCAGATTGGTCAACAAAAAAACAATTGAAACAAAATTATAATATGATATTTAATTATGATTAAAAATTGAAAGTGAAATGTTGCAATAGTTTAGTATTTTGCCATGCATTCAAACTCAAAACATGACCTATACAAGAGTATGTTTACTAGTTTCTACAATATTTCTACATAACTAACTTGAATTTCACTTTGATTATTTTGTTTATAAAAGTCTCACTATCAATCTAATAGAACTGCCAATTAGGTGTGAGTAAGCGAGCACAGCCGAAGTTGTACTCAATCTATCCCATCCCTAAATTTTGGCCACTCGATTCTTTCACCCTAACTTGTTTCTAGATTGGAACAAAGTCGGTGCTTTGTGGATCAAATAGACTAGAAACATGATGAAGCTTAGAACTGGTTTGAGTGATAATGTGTGTTCTTTAGCAAATGAACTTTCTTCACTGCAATGTGATTTTAGATGTACACATCTAAAAATATCGATTTATGTCTTTGAGAAACTATATTAATTTTTTTTTAAAATATAGTTGTAAATTGTACACATCTGAAAATATGTATGGTTTTTAGAAATGTGGTTGGAAAAAGAGGAGCTATTTTGTCTGGCCTAAAGTTTCTCATTTTTTTAACAAATATTGGGCCCTAAAGTTTTATGTTTAAAATTTAAATTTAAATTTGAGTCCAACTTTAAACTAGAGTAAGCTGGATAATTTCTACATGTCTAATTAAGATCAGTCTAAGTGTGGTACAAAGAAATCAAGATTTAAATTATTATTGTATGTCAACTAAAATAAAATAAATCATGTACATGTAAATATAAGATATATATACTATAGTTTCTCAAACCATTTGTACCACATTATATTAATTTTAGGATATTAATAGAAGAGAATAGCAATAATACCTATATCCTCTCGAAAGAAAAAACAATGATAAGTCTATCACTATCACTATCCTGTACATTTTCCAATAAAGGAAAAATATGTACTGATCCAAAAGATTGAAAGATATCCATATCTAAATACCTACAATAAGGGATATATCAATTTTAACGTAATTTTTCTTTAAATCTAACATAGATCTACACAATCAAATAGTTGTACTTAAATATAAATTAAATTTAACCACAAAATGTTGGATTCATATTGATGATAAATGTTAATCTAGTTTGGAACATAACTTTATTTTAATAGAATTCAGAGTAAAAGTAAAAACAGTTAATTAACAGAAATATAATTCAAATTTGATACTTTATCAATCATCTAGCTACTGATGTAAAATATAGATGCATTGTTGATTGTTTGAAATAAAATCGACTTTAGTTGCATTGCACCGCTATGAGAGAATAGAGATATTAGATAAATATGTGATGAATTAATAAACAGGAAATATTGTTCTTTTCTTTTACAAAAAAAAAAAAAAGGTTAAGCAGAGGCAAAAAACCATGTACGTGTTGCATGCTTGCATTGCATGGCTATGAACACGTGGCACCTACTAATCCCTCCCACGTATCACCCTTTCGGTGTTTCATATATATTACTTAGTATCAGAGAGATCAAGAGAGAAATTAAGAAATTAACTGCAAAGAAACGGTTATGGCGATGAAGCTTAAGTATCTATCCTCCATTGCTGAGGATGTTGTTGCTAGATGTGCACAGTACGTAATATTAATATTCTCCTATTCATCTACATTACAATTTCAAAAAATGGTTATTGTTTTTCTTTTTTCTATGCATGTTAATTAACTATATATGCAAATGTGTTGATTAGTTATTATATGATCGTAAATTAATTAATATTTTGGTTACTGAATTACTAGGAAACTGGAAATCTCGGTAGAGAAATTGGTGGAAGATTTTGAACAAGGATGGACTCCAGATGCAGGAAACTATTGCAAAAATTTAGTTGAATTTGGTAGTGGGAAGGCTCTAACTCAAATGTGCCGTAACATAGAGGAAGAGATCAATAACGGTTCATTTAGTAGATTATCCTATGACATTATGCTTGCTTGGGAGAGACCTACCTACTATGATGATGATGAGCACATGGTAAAAATACACATTCTCTATTTAGATCATGTAACGATTCATATATGCGGTGGTATGGTAGAGGATCCAAATCCCTAAAAAATTGAATTCTTAACTCTATTTTAGTTGACTTACCCTACAATGCCTCATGTGATTTTAGAAAGATGCTAAGTTTTACTATACAACCAAATTGGAGTTATTAACCAGCCTTTGGTGTGTCCTACTTAATTAGTGTATGTTTGATTTCACTTTTGGAGGAGGCAAAATTGATCGAGGTGTAGAATTGATTTTCTTCTCGAGTAGAAGAGATTATAACTTAAAGTTAGAATTTGTAGCTTTAGAATCGACAATTGATTTTTAATTCTTCAACCCACTTTTACATGAATGAATCGAAGCCTATCAATTTACATTCAACTCACTTTCAACAATCAAATTTACAAAATTAATTTTGTGGCCATAAAACCTATAACACATGCTTAACCTTAGTTACAAAAAAACAGGTTCTTATGCTTGCACGACTCCATTGGTTGTTTGCAGCATCTAATGGTGTAATGTGTATAAGAACTCTTCTTACAACAAGAACCCACATTACAACTTGCATTGGATATTGTCTTACAATGTGGAAACATTTATATGAGGTTAATAAGATGAAAATAGTAATTTATTTGAGGAATGGACTGGGAAAACCCGGATAAAGGACACAGAGCCCTTCATAAGGGCCTAAGTAACCGTGAGCGCCCTTCGTAAGGGCCGAAGTAGCCTGAGGCGGCCATTATGAAGGAGCCGCCATCAAAGCCTTCTAGAAGCAGCTAGAAGCCTCGGTACTCATCTCTTTCTAAGTAACTTAACGCCTAAGTTAGCGGACTAAACGGGCCCAAACTATTGCTATGAATACTAACCTTGAGAGCATTCTCAAGGCATGACCTAAACATATTAACCCTAGTCTGATAAATCGTACTCACTGCAAGTACAAGGAAAGATTCTCACATTTCTCAAAATATATGGAGAGATACATCATTATGATTTTGGTTATACGCCTATTTATGTGTCAATTTTAGAAATTTGTGTCTTTATATATCCTAAATTATGGTTATGGAGTTTTTGAAAAAGTAACATGGCTAATTAAAATTGAATGTTTCTTACACCATTCCGAAAATATATAGATATAAGTTTAGAATTGGATATCAAAAGAAGCATCTGTTGATAGCTACTTGCAAAACAAATTGGGTTGTCTGTTAGTTTGTCACAACATATTTAAGAATGAAATTAAATCTAGAAATTGAAATTGACCCTGCTAGAGCCTAGAGTGCATATGATATCGACTTCAGCAATCAGCACTATGACTTTTCATATCTAAATAAGATTTCGCACCTAAAATTTTGTTTTGTTTCTTCTCCTGCAATTAATCAAATTATTTGGTATTATATCATGAAGCATCTGAGGTTTTTGCAGGAAGCTGAAGCAAAGGAGAAAGATGAAAAGAAGTTAACCGTAAAAACCACTCAAGAACAGGATGATATCCCTCTTTTTTATTCAGACATCATGCCCCTCCTTGTAAGAACATTTTCTTCTTCATTTTTTGAAATTTGAAACCAAGTCAGATTGATACGAGTACGTTGAATATTTATGATTTTAGGTCCAAAGTGCAACTGGTTACTTACTCTTACTTTGTACAATTTGCTTTCTAATCATATTGCATAAACTATCTCACCAGGTTACTAATGAGCCAACTGTTGGAGAGGATGCATTTGTATGGTTGGGATCATTAGTTCCATTAGTAGCAGATGTAGCGAATGGAAGGTTCACTTTTGAATCTTTAACAGCACCAACAGGCCTCCGACTACATTTTCCAGCATATGACATGTTCCTGAAAGAAATGGACAAGTAATGCTTTGATCTGATTAAAGATAATTTTCTGGAGTTCAAAAAATTAATACATTGATATATAACTTCGGGTTGAGGCCAATCTTCCTGCAGGAAGATATATATGGCTTTATTCCTTTCCCTACCTAGCTAGGCTAACTGCATGATACATGCCGCCATAATGATTTTGTAATGTTCAATTGTTGATAATAAGTTTTTATATTTCTTTGGTATTCATTCATCATTCTAGCTTTAAGAAGCAAAATGATTTTGTAGTGGGATAAGACGTTTGCTAAATGATTTGCAAAATCAATAGATTTGAGTTAGAATCAACTATAGAGGCAAAATAATTTTGTAGCGGCATAAGAATCAATTTGAGGCAAAATGATTTTGTAACTACATGATACATGCCGTTATGACGATTTTGTAATGATTCTATAGGTGCATAAGGCATTTGCAGAAACAGGCAACACCATCTGGTGTGGAACTGGTAGAAGACGAATATATATTACACGTAGAAGGAACAGCCAGCTCTCAAAGAGTAGTTCGCCACATTGGAACAACAAGTTGGCCTGGTCTGCAGTTTGGTTTATCTGATCATTAATTTCCACATTACATTACAGTCTACTGAATTAATATATCCGTGTAGAAATGTGAATTTTGCTTTTTTAATTGACAGGTAGGCTTACACTGACTAATTATTCTCTTTACTTTGAGGCTTCGGGAGTAATAAAGTACGATGATGCTATCAAAATAGACCTCTCTAAGGATGTTGAACAGAGTGTTAAACCAACTGCCACAGGTCCATGGGGAGCCCAGCTTTTTGACAAAGCCATAGTCATCGACTCAACTGATTTGTAAGTACACTGCATTATTGCACAGAAGTTTCTATCATATCCATATGTTTCCTAGAGTTATGCGTGTTAAATATGCACACTAAATTATCAGGTAAGCATAAAATAGGCACAAAATATGTTACATATTGTTGTTTTGCTTTTAAGAGTTCATGAAATTAACCGAAGCTTAAACTCAAACTGCAAACTAATACAACATTATTTCAGATAAATTTTTTCAGTAGAAAGAATAAATTTTTCTTCTGAATTTTCCAGATCAGAGGGCTTTGTGCTGGAGTTTCCAGAGCTTACAAGTTCAACAAGACGTGACCATTGGCTTGCATTGATAAGGGAAATAATGTTTCTCCATCAATTTCTATCAAAGTACAACATAACCTGCCCAATACAAACATGGGAGATGCATGCTAGGACAATACTGGGAATCATAAGGCTACATGCAGCAAGAGAAATGCTAAGAATATCACCTCCTGTCCCAACAAAATTCTTAATATTTTCCTTATATAATGAAATACCAAAGGGTGATTATGTGCTTGAAGAGCTTCCAGATAGCCTCCGAAAGGTTAATAGTGGACAGCCATGTAGTGCAAGTTCTATCCTCAAGAGTATGAACTTGGCCGGACCAGTAGTTTCCAATTCGATGGTAGAAGAGGCGAGTCAAGAAGACAAAAGTGTCGATGTTATAGATGATAGTCCCTCGTTAGAGTCTGCTATTAAACAATCTAGGGAGGAAGAAAAAAAAGTTCTCATTGCTAAAGCTACCACTGAAGAATTAAAGGAGGAAGGGGTCACCGACAGTGTTCTGGTTTTAACGGTAAGGCTTTAACTCAAAAAAGCTCATACATACCCTTAATTTGATAATATCCTTAATTTAAATCACCACCAAGGTTTTCAGTCATCGCGATTTATGATATTGCAGAAAATTGTCGTTAAATATTAGAGATTACCGACGTTGCGACCGCAATTGTGGTCAGACTTTTTTTTCTTTCGAACACCGACAAATTAGTGTTGAATGTTATGGGTTGCCTAAAACAGTATCCAGGTTTAGGATGTATTATAATTCGCTGTTCTTTTGCGAATCGGATACCGTGCTGTGTTTGAAATTGTGACTTGACCATTGGTTGCTGATTTTATTGTACAGGAACTACTAACGCCACTCAAAAATGTGGTCCCTTGGTTACAAGAAATCTTCAAATGGGAAAAACCAATGGTTACTATTGCTGTTCTTGCTGCATCCTTAATAATCACCTATATGTAAGTTCTTATTCTCTTTCTTTCTATAATTTTTATTTTGCTTACATGTATCTATCATATTGCGTATTACACCGTCAATGAGTGAGTTTTGTTAGACATGCATGAATGTACATAATTAACATGAGATAGACAATGCAGGGAATGGGTTGGAAAGACAGCTGCAGCTTTCTTGGTTTGGGTGATAATAAAGATGCTTAAGGCAAGAGAGAAAAGGCTTAATGAGAAATGCAATGAGATAGTAATCAATAGATCTAATATGGCTTCTGATAAATCTACAATGGATAGCATTGTCTCAGCCCAACATGGATTGTACACTGTTCATGAGATGATGCAGATAGCAAACATAGCAATGTTAAAGATATGGTCTATACTTATTTCCAAGGCTGACAAAGTATAATTTCTAGTTATGATTTTCTTCTCCTTGTAATGATGATTACAAAACTATTCTTTTAAGATAGGATGATTAATAGGAACATGCTATTCTCAGCACTATTTGATAAAAACAAGTTTTTTTTATGGCAGCATGCAAATGCAGTGATGGTGGCAATGGGTGGATTAGCATTCTTATTAGCAGTAATTCCATTCAAATTCTTCCTAATGGGTCTCATTGTGCAAAGTTTCACCATGTCACTCAAAACAGGCAAGTCATCAGGAACTGGGAATAGAAGGTTGAAGGAATGGTGGGACTCAATACCAATTGTCCCTATCCGTGTAGTAGACAATGTTCCCAACACTCAACATGCTGAATAGTTCCTTTTCCATTATATTGTCTAGAATGATTTCATCATTGCAACCCCTCTGTCCTACAAAAGAAAGCTTTGCTTGTGTATAAAGGAAAGTGATAGTGTATATGACAACAAAAGACTTTAAGGATGGATGTAAAAAAGTCATCTGCATGATATACAGCATGTCGGTTGTTTATTGCATTTCTTTCTTCAACTGCTTCAATAAGTTACATAGCATGTGAGAAATAAATTACAGAAGTGTTAAGTTAATTAGATGTGTACAAGTTTTTTTTTTTTTTGTTGATAAAATGTGTACAAGTTAATTAGATGTTTTGTCTTGAATTTTAGGCGTGAGATGAATTATGTTGAGGGGTGTGGTTGATTGATGTAGATAGATTTATTCAAGTTTATCAATAGAGTGAGACGTGGGGAATGTACAATGCTAAAATGAGTTCATATATGATATTAAAAAAAGATATTCATCTTTTTTTTTTATTGGAAACTCGTAATATTAGACACTTGATAATATTCTAAATAAAAATATTAAAAACAGAAATTAGCCTATGTTTAAACAAACAAAAGGGCTATGACACCAACTATGATAATCAAGAGGAATATGAACAATTTTTTCTTCGACCAACAGTAAGAACTTAATTTTGTCAAAGAGGTGATAATTATTATTAAAAATCATGTCGTTTTTATCTTTTCAAAAAACCAATGCACAAGAGAATCAAATAAAAGTGCATTATACAGTCACAATTTTGAAAAGAAAAATTCTATGGGAAAGTCGTGAAAATGACTTTTCTGATGAAGTTAACACTATAATATCAAAAGTGTAGTGAGTAACATCCCACTGTTTTTACAGTGGCATCAAAAGTGCAGTCCCCATCAATTCGTCAGATTAACAAGACTACACTTAATCTAATTTTATCCTACCTTGTTTTAAGTGTAACACCCCACAAAGTGTAACACTTAAGACTATCACATAATATTATCAAATCTGTTTGCATGTTAAAGATGCCAACGATAAAATAGTACCTGTAAGTCCAAGATGTTGCAAGCATTACTAGATGAATTACTATTGATCATTAATCAGTAATCAACAATTTAAAAATGAATCAAACATTAAAATCAAAATTAACTTTTTCAAAAAAGTCAGTTTTCTGACTGCACCGTAGAAGCTCCCTTTTGAAAAACATGTCAAGCTATCAAACTGAACAAATTGATTCGCAATTTCAGATGAACCAACGGATGAAATCCAAGCTAACTACGAACAAGATGCTAAAGAGAATTAAAATTATTACAAGTCAAGAATAAACAATTTGCTGATTCATAAGTCTCACAGTTACTCACAAACCTGAGAGTCGGAAGGGATTGTGTCACTTTTAAATAGATTATCCTTTGTGGATGACCTAATTTTATAAAAGTTGTCAAACAAACAAAGAAACCTTCATAGGGACATCTCTATGCCGCGTAAATTTCGACATTGCTGTAAAATGTTGTGGTTCATGACTAGTAAGGAAACAATATGCACCACCAACCGAGTACCCTATTGATGGGTCCAGATTTCAACACCAGTAATACTCAGAATCAAGATGCAATGACACATTTTGAAGTAAAATTCTACACTCCTCTACCAACTCCTTCCATACCCTAAAGCGAACTTGTCTGCCATTGTCAACCATTTATTTTTCAGACAAATCAAACAATCTCTAAAACCTATCTCTTAAAGAAAAATCCCCTAACCACCGGTCCATAAAAAAAAAAGTGTTATCACCATTACCAACCTCCCTCCGAACATTCTCCTCAAACGAGTCTCTCACCTCTAAGTCCACTTCGTTACTGGTACACACTAACTCATTTCACCACATAGACACTTCCTTAACATTGTCCTTCATGTGACCCCCCTGATCTGTAACAAGCCGACAACACTCTAAACCACAAGCCCTCTCTATCCACCAACATTGTTTATCTTGAAAAACAATATTGCACTCCCTCATTCGTCTTACCCTCAAGCTTTCATACTTCTTAATCAAACAAATAGTCTCCCAATCAACTCAATTTTCTATAATCCTCACCTCCCCCTTCTAAAATAAAATAAAAATTAGAAAGATACATTAGATGATATGATACTTGAGGGAGCCTTGAAAAAGGAAAGAGTGCAAACAGGTAAAGAATATATGACATATTTATGGAGAACCAGACCCACCAGCACATCCAAAGATAAATTCATGCTTTTCAACTTTACAATCTCACCCTAATTCGATTAAGCAACGGATTCCAAAAGTTCAATTGCCGTGCATCCTCCTCTATAGGGTGATCCAAATACATGAAGGGCAATCACCCAACTCGACAGTTCATAATCGATAATAAAATTTAATCTATATATTATTGAATTTTTTTTTTTGAATAAAAAAATTATGAGAATATTAAATTTTTTTATAATCCATATAACAAACGATCTTTAATCCTTTTTTTTTTAGGAAAACGATCTTGTATATAAACTTTTTATGTCGGTAATCAATCATAAATGTGAGTTATGATGGTATTGAAATTAATCTCAAAAATCTATTTTGGTTTATGTTTTTTATTTTAAAAAAGTTTCTTTGTCAAAAAAGTATATAGAAATTAGAATATCTATCTCCACATTGATCCTCTAAAAAAAAGCTCCATGTTGATATTGTCACAGTCGGTGGTGCTGCTTCTTACATGTCGGCAAGTTTATATCCATCCACGTGTCTTAGACAGGAATAATTATTTCCACAAAATAACATTTTTCTTGTAATTTAACTTTTGTTTAAAATGAAATCTTATACTAGTCCATTGAATTAAAATTAAGAAATGATGTTTTTTATTGTCACAATTAAGAAGTGCCATTAAATACAATTGTTAATTATTTTTTAGAGAATTTAACAATAGAAAAACATTATGTCGGTAACAAAAAAAGAATAGTATATTGGAATAATGTGATTTGATTTTTTCTACTTTATTTTTTCCTTAAAGATATGGAAAATGGGTCCTATTAGAGCCTTTAATGGCCCCTACTTATCCATCTTTACATTTGTGGTCCATAATAATGGTCGGTATCTTCCCGCTACACTCTTTGATTCACCTGCTCTACAATTTATTCACTTGTTGGTAAAAAATTGCCCACGTACCGACATACTACGTACATTATTTTCTTGGTACATGATATTTATATTTTTCTGAATATTTCTATTTTTCTGAAGAGTAGTTGTAGATCTGGATCAATCTCATAATTTTGGGGACCATATTAAAATATTGAGTAAGTTGAATAGTTGATACTATCCTACAATTTCATGGACCAATTTGAGTATTAGTTTACTCATTATTTTAATGCAAAGATGGTTATATTGCACATCTTATTCTCCATATTTTGGTTTATTTTCTTTAAAATATAAAAGGAACTAAAATCAAATGAGAAAGTATATTATGCTTTTTTGACAAAGTTATGTCCCCCTATACCTTCCCACCTTCCCTTCCTTTTTTCACTTTAGTTAGAAACAATAATGTTTCTTCTTTTTCCTTGCCTTATCAAATTATTAGAGAATTTCCCCAAAACTAAAAATACTACTAGTACTATGATAAACAAATCCTCTAAAAAAAAAAATATGACAAATAAATGAACTACTACAAAGGAGAGTCTAGAATACATTGTGAACAATTATTTTGCACAATCAATGCATTTCTTATCCGAATAATGAACCAAACATTTTGGACATATTCTTTGATGATTTGTTTAATGCATGTCGATATCCTGATTTAGAAACTTTATCTTAGCACTTCATACGTGTCATATCTTCTTTGAATAGCTTCTCTATTACACAAAAACTACTACACTTCAGGCTCCAAATGTGCCAAGTTTTAACTACTCAACTGCCTAATCCTAACTTCTTGACACCTGTTTGGTTCCAAAACATCTTATTGATCATTGTCCAATTTAATTATATCGAATTTGAATTGTGTTATCACGAGCTTTCATGCTGCATAGAAACCTTCACTAAAAAAAAAAATTGTTGCATTAAAACCACACTGTTTTTTTATATTTAGTTTAAGAAAATAAAACAAAACGTACTCATATGAAATTGTTAGTACTAATTTAAGTATTTAACCCAACACAGACTAAAATCTAAAATTTTCCTTAGCAAAAATTACATTTTTTTATTATTATTTTAAGTAGGATTTTTCTAACATGTGCAAGATTGCACAAGATAAGGGGTAATTATGCATCCACTTTATAGGTTTGTCTAAATCTTACTAATAATCCAATGTCTTTATTTATTTTTTTTCCTTCTCTCCTCTGTTAACTACAATATTTTTTTCCTTCTCTCCTCTATTAACTATTACACACTTACGGGGGCTTTTCTTTGAAGGGTTAAATGCAAAAAAATCATTCCTCAAATTGACAGCAATATAACCAAATTCAAAATGACGGTGTTCAAAATAATGGTGTTCAAATTGACAATAGAACCAAAACTTAAAATGATGGTGTTCAAAATGACAGTGTTCAAATTGAAAACAATATAACCAAATTCAAAATGACAGTATTCAAAATGACGGTGTTCTAATGGGTATAAATGAGTTGTTCTTTTTCACTTGCCATATCCTTGATAAAGTCCTTCATGACTGAAGAAGAAAGTGACGTGAGAGCATAATAATGACAGTATTGATCCTCATATTACTCTTGAAAACATGAAGCGGACTTCCTTTTTATGGCTATCTTCGAATGTTCCTCATTTAGCTTTTGGTTTTCATGACTGGTGGCGACACCCTCTACTTTGTATGGGTGTCATGTAACAGTTTTTTTGTTTTCGGTGGTGACACTATTCTTTTAGGTGTCTGATTGTTGTAACAGATATTGGGTAATTCACCATTTTAGCACACCTTGTGCGGGGTGAAATTATCCTCCTTTGAGCAATATATTCCATTTTGATTTGTTCAAAAAAAAAATAAAAAATAATTTTTAGCACCGATGAACAAGAATAAAACGTGAAAAATCATTAATAGAGGAGGGGAAGGAAAAAAAATCAATTTTCAAGGACATTAGATCATTAATAAGATTTAGAGAAACCTATAAAATGGGTGCATTAATTACCTCTTATCCTATGTAATCTTTTCTTGGTTAGAAAAACCCTTCTAAGTATACCTTTTTTTTTTTAGAGGATCATTCTAAGTATCATATAAAATCTTCAACAAATAATACATACTTGATGCCTATTTTTAATCAGACAATCTTTTTCAAAACAGAAAAATAATTAATACAATTACACGTATAGAGGACACGTCCATGGTTATTTTAGTCATTTCCACATAAATGGTTTGGATAACATTACTATATGTTCCTATTTTTGTTCTTGTCCTTCGCTCATAAGCCTATAAATACCATTGATCATCCCCTTAGTATAACATCAAATCAAAAACAGAACAAAGAAGAAGAAGAAACGTAGAAACAAATAGAAATACAATATGGCAGGAATCATGAACAAGATTGGAGATGCCCTACACATAGGAGGAGACAAGAAAGAGGGAGAACACAAAGGAGAACAACATGGACACGTAGGAGGAGAACATCATGGTGAGTACAAAGGAGAACAACATGGATTTGTTGGAGGACATGGTGGTGAGTACAAAGGAGAACAACATGGCCTTGTAGGAGGACATGGTGGTGAGTACAAAGGAGAGCAACATGGATTTGGCCATGGAGACCACAAGGAAGGACACCATGGGGAAGAGCACAAGGAAGGATTTGTTGACAAGATCAAGGACAAAATTCATGGTGAAGGTGCAGATGGTGAAAAGAAAAAGAAGAAGGAGAAGAAGAAACATGGAGAAGGTCATGAACATGGCCATGATAGCAGCAGCAGTGACAGTGATTAGATATTGATTTCACTGCTTCATCATGTTGAGAGGTAATTAAACTTTTTTTTTACTTTAATAGAAGTTTAAAATTTCTATCTTTGATTGTTAAAAAAATAAATTATTTGATTGGAAATGATTGAAAAATAGTTACACACAAAATTTAGTATCGCTAATATATATGGATCACTATTCTTTGTTCATGGATGATCATAAGTTATGACATTAGTGATTTTGTTTTATCTGTATTTTGAGCTTATGATGGGAAAGCAACTTTTGCACTATATGGTGCTCTTATGAAAATTTACATGATTTTCATAAAACTAGTTTTGTTTTCTTGTGACTTTTGAGCTAAAGATTGGGAATAGACTTTGACCATGCTAATTTGGGTGTTGATGACTTGTTGAGATCTCATTTTTAGCCTACAAAGACTCCTACCTCTTTTGATCGTCAATTGACACAATGAGAGTAAACCACATTACTATCAATTTTAATCCTTGATATGATAGAATCATAGAAACACATTCCCTAACAAATTAATTGAAATTTCATATTATTTTCAATAATTTTATAGCTATGATGTTGGTCATCAGGGTCGGACCTTGGGCAGTGCCAAGAAGTTCTACCGAACCGAGCCTCTAAAAACTATGAGCCTCAAAAAAAATTATAATACTCACCCCTACTTAAATTAAAAAATTACATGTTACTTTTTTTTTCTTCAGTACACGTATCAATTTTTTCTAAACTCTAGTTCTACTTTCTGGACATATAGATTTGATGCTATCAAACCACCATCAATTTGTATAATCACTTAATCAATCAATTTGAAAAGTTATTTCATTGT
>Ga0315913_1004889_pt1 | contig 16219 bp, 12 predicted proteins | sample MpolsnodulesMG_FD_207736 | JGI IMG/M metagenome (GOLD analysis project Ga0315913, IMG submission 207736) | Medicago polymorpha root nodule microbial communities from Los Angeles, California, United States - small nodules | ecosystem: Host-associated > Plants > Roots > Nodule | place: USA... | reverse complement strand
AAGAGGAGGGAGAGAGATTTTTTATTTTGTCTATAGATGGAATGACAAACACCACCTGGAAATTCATACGCGCCAAGGTTAGATCCTAGGTTACCTGACTAACCACCACAAATGTCCAGCCTAACAATCTCAACATTGCAGTTGAATTAGGCCCTACAAATGAAGGAGAGAGATTTTAATATTAATTTTTCCATTCTTTTAATATTTAATGTCACACTAATAAAATGCTATTTAACTCTAATTTATTATGGTAGCTAAAATTGGCTCTGGAGAGATTTTTCTTCCACCCTCTCTCAAAAATTGAACCAAACAACTAAAGTTGTAATCTCTTCCCTCCATTTCCTCGGTACCAATAGGCTCCTTAAATTTGGATTGGAATCATAAACGGTTATATTGTTTGGATTTCTCAAAATACAATAGAATGGATTCCATCATATTCCATGAAATTCTTCAATTTTAATTTCCCTTTAATTTTGTGAGAATGGTATGGAACAAATCTTTTTCTCATTCTATATTTAAAACACCCAAAACAATGGAATAACAAATGTTCCTTTATGTTCCATGTCAATCATGTACTACTAGGTGTAGCATTATCTTGAACGATGTCTATCATGTACATGATAGTATATCTCATTTGAAGTTTATTCTCAGGATTTTGAAAGATACGTGTTTCCACACATCATTATTTTAGTTGTAAACAAACTTGGGGCAGGTCTTTTGCCTCTTTGTATGTAAGTGTAGAGGCAGGAGATGAAGCAGGGTTTCATGAATCACGGTGATCAGCAAATATCATCATGAAACAATTTATTATTTCCAATTAAAAAATTTCTTTGGAGAAGTTCATTTATGCTTTGATTAAAAACTTTGGTCATTGACTCCGGTATTTCAGTGTTTCTGCAGTTAAGGTTTGTCTTTGTTATTCTGCATGCTACTTATGGACAGATAACATTGTGAGAACCAGACAATATCTTATGTACAATGAGTCATGTTAGCATTATTTTGTTATTTGAATCCAATAGGAGTTAGTGTTTGCTAGAACAGAGTCGTGATGTGGCCGTAAGGTAATTTAGAGGTAATCCATTGAGTTCTCCCGTGCTTTGATGGCAATTGCGTCACACAAACAGCATGCTTGAATTGTTCTTCAAAAAGTTACCATTAACATAGCAAATTTTTACTAAAAATAAGTTCCATTAATAGTGAATAGAAGAAATACACACTTTATTATTATTATTATTATTATTATTATTATTATTATATTTTTTATGGAACATCAAACTATATACATTTATATTGTGTAGCTGTACTGTTTTGAAGATCGAGGTAATCGCCGTGTTGCATTGAGGCCTGAACTTACTCCTTCTTTGGCAAGGCTGGTGATACAGAAAGGGTAAAATTCATTTTGATATTCCCATTTTAGGTTTGCTTACACTGCAGTTTAGATCTTATGTCTATGTGTAAAAATTACAGTTTAACCTATATAATTACGCATGTTTTCTCGAATGCGAATATTGACTTCTCTTCTTCATGATTGTTCTTTTTTCTTCAGGAAGTCCGTATCACTACCATTGAAGTGGTTCACTGTTGGACAATGTTGGCGGTATGAGAGAATGACAAGGGGGCGTCGCCGTGAGCACTACCAGTGGAATATGGATATCATTGGTGTTCCTGGGGTTACGGTATGTATGTGCTGCCTGGTATACACATCTTTTTATGTAACGGGTCATATGTTTCATGATTGATCCAGAAAGCTTGTACCGAGGTTTTATTAGTTAATAGACAATGTCATTTTAATTATGTTAATATAGCAGTTATGGGTCAGATATTTTTTGATAAGTTAATGCTCTCTTATCTTTCATCCAACCTTCTTTTCCGACTATAGATGAACCTGTTTCTTCTTTTTGTAGTTGAGTCTCAAGGTTATGAAAATGTTCCCCGTAATAAGTCATGAAATGAGTTTTTTTTTTTTTTTTTTAAATATTATTCTTCTGCATGCTTTGTATGAACTTTTGTGGCTGGTTCATATTATGTGCTTTATTTAAAAAATTTGTACTATGATGGTAATAATATTATTGAATGTATTGGGCTCTAATATTGGATATGGACTTTAATACTATGCTTATTTTCATCAATGTAGGCTGAAGCAGAGCTTATATCTTCCATTGTTACTTTCTTCAAACGAATAGGAATTACAGAATCAGATGTTGGATTTAAGGTTTCTAGTCGAAAGGTGCGGGTTTTATTTTCGTTTTATGAATGATGAATCAAGTTTCCTTCCACAGTGCTGTTTTATTGCATTTCCACTTCTCCACAAGTTATATGATCAAGGAGTTTGTATTAATTAATAGGGTCATGTTAACTTGTGCTCTTGGGGCACATGTTAAGCATTAATGTCATTCCATTAGTGGTAAGAATTTATTGAAAATAAATTAATATTAAACATTTTGAACAATAAATTAACACAATTTCCAATACATAATTTCTATTAGTGGAATTCTTAACATGTGCCCTAAGGGCACAAGTTAACATTTCCCTAATTAATATTACTTAAAGATGCACAACATGCCATGATATGCTCCTAAAACGCTGGTAATTTGCTATGTGGTGCTTCTGGCTTCAAATTTAATGAATATGAATATTAAATATTAGATGTGTGTAGATTTAATAGTTGAAATTCGAATAGTTACTGACCGTAGATTTAATAGATGTGCTAAGGGCAGCAATAGAGGGCTGAAGGTTTATTGCTATCATATTGTGTTTTCAAAGCTTGGTTAAGTTGTGCAAGGACTCGGGAATACTATAGATCTACACCCTATATACTTGTGGAAAACATTACATTTTTCAATTCCTTGCTACGGTTGTTATTGAGGATTCTTTTGGGCATCATGCTTGTTTTTCTCCATTTAATGATGCAGTTATAACATGTTGTGAAGTGTCATCAGTTTGTTCATTTTTTGCTTGTAGTTTGTTTTAATTTTGTAAGTTAGCACAGTCTACAATAAACAACATTTAATACTTTCATTTTAACCTATTCATGTGGTTCTAGGTATGGCTTTAGTTTAACGATACCTTGTCATTTTGTTGTATATCTACCTTTGTTGCAGGTTCTACAAGAAGTATTGAAGTGTTATTCAATAACTGAAAATATGTTTGGCAAGGTTTGCGTCATTATTGATAAAGTGAGTTATGCATATTGGTTCTATTAGGGTTTATATTTAATAATTGTAGATGGAGCTCTAAAACTCCCCGATCCTTGTTTGTTCCTAGAAAAATTAAATATGGTTAGCAGATCATGATAGCCATTCATGTGGTCTTTTTTCCAAACTTTTATATGTGAATTTTTAATGGTATTTTTATTGGTCCTAAGCTTTCATATGGGGTGGTCATCCATTATCCTCTATTCTGTTATTTTTGGATCCATATTATTTTTACCCCACTATTATTTCATGTCCGTCTCTGTAGTTACTGAAATTTCATATTCTCACATTTTTCCTTGTCTACTTTAGATTTAGGTATGGCCATGCTATGATTGAAATATGTATTTAATAAAAAATAAAAAATATCATTTTCAATTTTGTACAGATTGAGAAAATTCCAGTTGATGAGATAAAGAAAGAGTTGAAAGCTCTTGGTCTATCACAGGAGGTTGTCCAGGAGCTATTGCAAGTTCTTTCTGTAAAGTCATTGACCGAGTTAGAAGGTTCGGTCTGTACATTAAATTGATTCTGAAAATTTTGCAACAGTATGGCAAATTTCCTGAAAGTCGTATATTTCGTAGTCAATGCATGAAAAACACAAATAATAGCCGGCTGTAACTTTGTGTTAGAGATTTTGAGATTAGGTTTATGAATGTAGGAACATAGATGTGATCTCTCTCTAATGCAAATTTATCATTTCCCAAGTTATGCATGCTAATGAAAGAGTTTATCCCTTTCCGCAGTGAAGGATTTTGTTTTTTTCACTTGTTGACGGAAGCTTCATTTTCCCAAAATATTCTGGACAAGATTTTGGAAATTTGTTTAGCTTGAGAGTATCAGAGTTTGACCTCTTTCATATTATTATTGGGTGTGCTACTTGCTGTCATTTATGCTTTGGCTGAGTTTTTTCTTTCCATTTTTTTTGTGGCAAATCATATCACTCGCAGCCGACCCCACTTAGTGGGATAAGGCTTGGTTGTTGTTGTTGTTGTTATTGTTGTTGTATATCATATCCCTCGTGTTAGATTAAAAAACCCAGTTTCTTTGCCTATTTCTTGAAGCCCGTTTGCGGCACCATAAATTTCATATACTCTATCCGTTATTAGGTTACAAACAACTTACCTGTATTAGGTTGTTAAAAACAAGTGTACAACTTACATGAAATCTCAATTTGGTTGAATTTAGAGAGGCTCGGAGGGAGTGGGGAGGCAATTGCTGATCTCAAACAGCTATTCTCACTGGCTGAAAAGTTTGGTTACTCCAAATGGCTTCAACTTGATGCATCAGTTGTTCGTGGCCTTGCTTATTACACTGGCATTGTCTTTGAGGTCAGGCATTCATCATGGCTAATACCAAATAGATAGTATTGTTTGCACTAGTATACATAGTTTTGGATCATCTTGAGCAAAACTCTTGCTTTTGGCTTACCTATGTTGCGTTACTTGATACATTTCTCATTGGACCATGACCTGCTTTTGTGACAAGTGTGTCAAAAGGTTTATTCAAATATTTAGAAATTTTTTCGGGCATGTATTTTCTAATTTATATTCTTATGGTACACTTAATTGCACTCAACACATGCATGATTACCGAGTTTGGCAAATAAAGGCCGAGGTTCATGATTAAATAATCCATATTCTTGGTTTAAATGAATTTTGACAAAAAAAGTGCTTTGTAATTTTTCGCAAGATACTGTGAAGTTCATATATACTCATGTAACATGTGGGCAAAGAGTATGATACATTCAAATTGATGAAGCCAGCGGCCTTGGCATGTAAGATCCTTGGTGATAACATTATTTCATGATTTGAAAGAAGATAAAATGCATAAAGGAATTCGTTTCCTCTCATTCTGTAATTTTTTTTCCTTAACGAATTATTTACTTTATAAAAAACAAGAAAGGAAAAGACAGAGTATGTACTACATACTACACAGACAACTTTCTATACTGCTATTGCTTGATCAAAATACCAAAGTTTTACCGGCATTATTTTGTCGCAACCAAATTGTATTTTCACCATGCTTCCCATTGCAGTTGCACAATATGAAAAACAAATGGCATTGTTGATTGCAATGGTTCCTATTGTTCTGTAAATTTGTAACTATGGTATAAATTTGTTGTTGTTTTTTCTTTCCCTCTTTCAAATGATTGAATTCTTTAGTAGGGTTTTGACCGTGAAGGAAAGCTCCGAGCTATCTGTGGTGGCGGTCGATATGATCATTTGTTCTCAACTTTTGGTGCTGATGACATTCCTGCTTGTGGTTTTGGATTTGGTGATGCTGTCATAGTCGAAGTAAGTCTATATAACTTCTCAGTAATGGGAAGCCACCATATCAAGTATATCAAACCATATAGTGCTTTTATAAGAATTTCCATGATCATGGTCTCTTCTTATGATAATTTCCTTAGAGCACCCACATCCATGCCACCCAATTTGGTGGTATAAATGGACCCCACTCTATTATATTATTTCACACTTTCCAATTATTTAAACAACTCAACTACATTTTCTAAATATCCATATAACCTATCCAAAACTCTAAAATTGGTCCCATTGATCTCACAATATACTCTAAATAGGTCCCACTCATTGAAAAAGCTATGGTACAAAAAATAAAAAAACAAGCAAAGCACCGGTGCCGCATTTGGCACTGTAGGTGAGTAATGCCACTCATGTGGAACCAATTATTGGGTACCACTGAGGTACAGTGTCTTTAAACTTGAAATGCCACCACACATATTTATGCTCTTATGGTTCAGATGCTGTCTGATGAAATATCTGACCTTAATATTTTATTACATCTTGATACCTGGGTATAAATGTGATTTTGCTTTTGGGAAGAACAGACTTGCTGAAAGATTGTTTTGGGCAATGCCCATTAGGGACTTGGCAACTTGAAATGCATTACAATGATAGAGTTTTAGACGTTCTCTATATGTATGAAAAAATGCATTCACCAACTTTTAATTCATAAGAATTGTTGCATGGACAGCACAATTTTAATTCTCCAAATAAATACCCAAACCAGTAATTTTACAAATGAAAAAAAAAATTGAATTGATGTAATTTAGTTCCTATTTTCCCTTGCATTTTGAATTCCCTCAAAATATGAAATTCGCCATCGAAACACAACCCACCATTCTAGTGGGATGTATTGAACTCCTGATTCTTTTATAATTTCCATTTCATAGGAGAGATTTTTATCACTAGTTAAAGGTGATATTCATCTACAAATGTGTTTTGGGTTTACTCTGGAAACGCTTTACCTACATGCAGTATGATTATCGGGGCACGCAACACTGTAATATTTGGCATATTGCATTAAAGTCAGATTTTTTTTTTGTTAATGCTGATTTTTGCTGCCAACTGATATCTTACCTTTATTTTTAATACTTGTAAGTAGACTTTGTTTGCCTCCTTTTTCAACTATGTCCAACTTTGTTTTATGCAACAGTTGCTCAAAGAGAAGGGTCTTCTACCAGAGCTCAGCTTGCAAGTACATAACATTGTTTGTGCCTTGGATGAAGAACTTCAAGGGTGTGCTGCTATGGCTGCTAACATTCTCAGAGAAAAAGGACAGAGTGTTGACTTAGTTTTGGAAAGCAAACCACTTAAATGGTATGAAATCCTTTTGTCATTTTTGTTTAATTTTTGATCTATTTTTTTACACGGTATATGTTAGGGCTTTAAGGTATCGTGCCATCATTTGATTGGTGTAGCTGACAACACCTAGCAGGAAAACACTTTGGGTGTTATAGTTTTCTTCTCCTTTTAATTGAAAAGAGAGGATAAAGGCCATAATATGTTTTTTTTTTTTTATTATAAAGTACAGAGGGTGTTGACAATATGCAATATATCAAATCTGTCTGGTTAAGAAACTATGAGGAAATAATATACAATAAAATTTATACAAATCAAATTTATCCTAACTACAGGAAACTATAGAAACAAATTTGTACAGTAGTAAAGAGAGTTGAATCGTGCTAACTATGGCACATGACACTTAAATCATACTTGAAAATTCCGTCCGTCTTCTGATAAGATTTATCCTCTTTATTCTCCTTTAGGGTGTTTAAACGTGCTGCTAGAACAAATGCTGAGCGTCTGGTATTAGTAGGAAATTCTGAGTGGCAAAGGGGTATGGTTCGTGTCAAAATTCTCTCCACTGGTGAACAATACGAGGTTAAACTAGATGATCTAAAGTAAATCAGAATTTGAATTTTTTGTTTTATGTATTTTGTTTCATTATTGATATTTCATTCAATCAGAATTTGAATTTTTTGTTTTATGTATTTTGTTTCATTATTGATATTTCATTCACTTTAATTTTTTAATTTAGTCGTACTCGAAGACTCGTTTACATATACAGTCACACAACCAAGTGCGCATATACAACTTTCTATGCATATACATTTATTAATATGCTGATTCTGTTTATATCTTTTTACCCACTCTCCTCTCTCCCACATGTGTTTCTATGTATGTTTATAGAGCACTATGCTCAATAAGGATATTTTTTAGCTAGAAATAATGATTTGAATATTTCATTTTGTAATATAGATCCTTTCAAACTTTCGATTGAAAGCTTTTCTCCATAATCTATTATACTAAAGACGATTAAAGTTGGAGGTTTACGGTTGGTAAAATCAATTTTCTTTCAGCTCTAGATTGCTGCATTCAACCTTGGTCATCCATATGATGATCTTTCCATTTTATCATTATTTGTGGCCTTAAACAAGTTTTGACGAGTTGGTATTATCTCTTCCGAATTTTAGAAAGGCATTCTATATATTAAATGAATGAAAGTGAATAGGACATAGGTCTCTTCTTCAAGGGTATTCTCTTTAAAAAGGACCTCCCCTTTCACATGCAACTATCAAATTTAATTATGAATCCATTGCAACTATCAAATTTAATTATGAATCCATTTTATCCCTATCTGTCCTATTTATCTAATTGATATCCCTTCTAACTAATAATCAGCTACTCTAAGTAATCTGAACTACTTTTATTCACATTTATTCTTTTATCCTAACACTATGCTATATGATTAGTTTTATTTAGAAAAGTTGAAATGCTAATGATTTGGTTATGCATTTTATTTTTCCAGATAATTTAAAAATTATTTGGTTAGAATCTTATCGTGCTTCCCATTACCTGGTGAATTCCATCTCTGTATTTAATGTTTTTCCTTTCAAATTACTCCCTCTAGCCCTTATTATAGGAACCTCTAACATAAATCACGGGTATTAAGGAAAGTTGTTCGACTAATAAATTTGTCTAAAATGCGATTGTGACTATTACTAGATTATCATTATCCTTTATGTATAAATACATTCAGTCTTAACTTTTCATATTCCAAGACAAGTTGGTAGTATTAATAAGGGATATATTTGGGAAAAGAGTAATAAATGCATCTAGAAATTTGTATAGGGTCTTATATTTAGGGACAAACAATTTTTTGTAAAGGATGTTATAATTAGTGACGGAGGGAGTAGTAAATGTGATATGAGGAAAGGAGCATAATGCTGTAAGTTGTGTTCGGTACAAATTAACAAGTCTTGGCATGAGTCTGTATTAACTTAGAATGCTAGCGCACATATAATATTCCATGTTAATGAAGTATGATGATTGAAGCTTTTTTCTTTTGACAAAACGGATGATCGAAGCTTCGATGTTTCATTAATTGGGACAAATTATTAAACATGTTGAAGTTTTTTAAGGTAGCCTTTGGGGAATGCTACTGCATGCTTCTCTTAGAAGAGGATGGTAGTCTAAATGTTTTTCTTGCTACAACTACAAAAAAATTGATGGTCATTGAACCAGAAAACTTGCAACAGTATTTTGTGTTTCGAACCTAGAAAAATTCTGAAAGAAAATAATGAATAGAATTCCATAACTGTTTAATTAACTGATTTCTCTAACTTTTCCTATTCCCTTTATACTAAAATATCGACATGTTTCGTGCGGCATAGTTTTCTTGGATTAACTACGTAATAACAATATTTTAACCTCACATATATGTCGGGCTTCATCCCTTTATCTCTTTATAAATGCATTTCTATTTTTTATTTTTTTGGAGAAACTTTACTGAAAGAGTAGGTCATATCTCATGTATGTAAAGTTCTTTTTTCTAGATATGGTTTTACTTGATAGGTTTATAGGTTCATTTACCTAAAATTGGAAAGTAGTCTAATGATGTATATCTTGATTGCTTCCCTCCATGTGGCCTAAAGTTCAAATCATTTTCCCTTGTCTGAGAAATAAGAGAAGGGAGCAAGAGGAAATTACAACATAGGATTTGTCTCCTAGTTAGTGTTGGAACTTGAGCATCATGATGTAATAGGATGATTAGTTTCCAATTTTATGCCACCTTAATTATTTCAATATTTTGGTTTGTTTCACACATGCTTCTATCTTACTGTTTTATATTTTGGTGTGTTTAATGCACACCTCCATCGTAAGACTGAGTTGGTTTCAGAAAAAAAGAAACTAAGGGATAGTTCCCCCCATATTTATTCACAAATATAATATTACAATATTGAACGGACAATACAATACACTCATAATATTACAATGTTGAACGGACAATACACTCATTTCTGCATATATAAACATGTATATATACTTTTATTCTGCTTGGTATGCATGAATATGAAGAGTTCCTTCCACCATATGGTTTGGTTCTACTAGGTAGGTAATTACTCACTGCTTCCCGTTATATGCTCACGGGTATAACATTAAACCAGTAGTTCTGCATACACAATACACAACAGACTGAGACACTAATAGTTCAATTGATCATTGCCTTTAAGCTTTAGTTGGGTACAATTGTTCCCACTATCCCAAATCCCATTGTAAAGAAAGCCCCTGCCTGCAATAACAGATACAAATAGAAATGATCGCGTCCGAAGAGTAGATCATAGATTGCACAGTGCAACATATACATCCCAACTATAATCTCCAATGGGTGGATCCTGTTGATTATAATAAAAGGCCATTAGTATGCATCAGCTGAAGTATTAAGGAATTAAATACTGTATATGCCTTCTTTACCATATGCTTTCTAGTGTCTATAACATCATGCATAAGTTCAAATTGATATAAAAGAGCAATAAAAATATTAATTGTATCCTGCTTGCTTTTTTCTTTGCATTCTGTGTTTATTTTAAAATACCTGAATTATATATATCATGTATTTACTTGTTCAATGATTCAATCGAAAACTGTTGTGTTTGTTGAATAAATTACTTTATTTAGAGAGACTGATTACAAAGCAGCTGGTACCTTTCTGTAATTCGAAACCATGGACTTCTTGATGTTGATGGCCTAGCATTGTTTCTTTGTTTCATCGTATTTCCAAGCTTCTCTGTCACAACCCATTCATTGACACGGTTTGCTTCCAAGAGTCCTATAATTGCTGCTTTAGTTCGATGGAGTGACATGACATTCTCGAAGAGTATCCAGAGTACTAGTAGATGCACTGATCTGTCCCATGCATAAGTGAGTATAGAATAATCAAAATAATTGAGGGAAATTAAATAATTTTAAATAGCTGGAAACCAATTACCTTGGGGTGGAGACTGCATTTAGAATTGTAATGGTTGCTGGGATATATATGGCAACCTTTTTTGTGAGGCTTACTTCTGGAACAACCACACAAGCTGGTATTACTATGCAGTAAAAGAAGAACGTCACCCAATGTGCAATTATTTTCCTCACAAAGAAGAAAGCATAGATAAGATGAAGTCTCTTCAGAAGCGATACTCTCTGGATAATACATGTGATATAAATTTCAATTAGTTTGTAAGATTAAATGTTGATTCCACAAGGGATTGACTTTGGTTTTAGTTATTGAGGAAATTAGAGTTTACGTACTTGGCAGAAGAGGATTTCTTTTGTCATTTTCTTAAGGAGATTAGCTGGACCACATGACCACCTGTGCTGCTGATATCTGTATGCTTTAAATGTACTTGGCAGTTCATTTTTGACCTAGCAAGCAACAAATTTTTCCTGTTATGAGAAAGGTGTGGTTTATGGAATATTCAAGCTTAAACACTATTGTACCGAAGATATTAGTCAATTATGGATGACTTACTTTTACATCGCCGACGAAAACAAATTCCCAACCCTTCAGGCTTGCCCTAACTGCAAGGTCCATATCTTCCACTGTGGTCCGGTCTTTCCATCCTCCAGCGTCTTTTATTGCTTGAATCCGCCAAATTCCCGCTGTCCCTGCATGTTTTAAATCGTGCTATATAAGCTGATCTACAAATGTGCTTGTCTGAATTTAGTTTGGTGAGCATCTTGACTTACCATTAAATCCGAAGAATGAGTATGTTGAGGAGCCCACTTCCTGTTCAACACTAAAATGATAATCAAGTGACATCTCTTGAAGCCGCGTCATCATACATTCCTCTGAATTAACTGTGCAGATATGGAAATGGTGTTAAAAAATGTTGATTTACTGGACTCTTTAGTAAGGCATGCTATCACACTGATGTGTCTGCACACAATTTTACAAGGTGGTGATATTACTTGTTACTTACCAAATTTCCATCTCGCTTGAACCAAACCCAACTTTGGGTTCTCAAGAAGGTAAGGAATTGTCTTCCAAAGAAAATCTGGATCTGGTTGGAAATCTGCATCAAATATTGCCACAAACTCACAATCCTCAACATATTGCTTCTGTAACCCCTCTTTTAGGGCACCTGCCTTGTAACCATTGCGATTGCTCCTTGTTTCATACTTGACATTCACACCTTTCTCAATCCATTTGTGACACTCCAATTCGACTAATTCCTGCATGAAATGAAAACACATGGTTATTATAGCTTTGCTCACTCATGGACACACAAACATATGAGATCTGCTATGAAGCTTTACTGGATTAGTTGGATACCCTTAAGACTTGATTTGTTGAGTCATCAAGAACCTGAACTATGAGTCTGTCACTTGGCCAAGAAAGTCCGCATACTGCTCCAATGGAAAGCTTGTAAACCTGGGAACAGAAATTAAATTTTCTTAGCCAAGGTAATTCATCTTTATTCTTTAATATTTACTGACATTACTGTATGAATCTTAATCGACAATCTTTATTTTGATAAACTTGTGTTCCTTTACTTCGTCAGTTAGCTGTGATTTATTATGTGCATGATTGGATAGATGCTAGAGTATATTACAATAATGAATAATGACAATCTAAAAGGACACCCTTAGTGAAGGATCTCTAAAAGATGCCGGACTTTGCTGGTAACGCTAAATAGCGCAAAAATTTACCAACCCATCCCACCCCCCAATTGATTGACAAAAAAAGCCAAATTGGGAGTAAACAAATTAATATTTAGGATACAATGAAATGTTTAAAAACACAATATCTAGTTTTTTTTTTCTTCCCAATTTAAAGCCTGCCTTAATTATTTTCAACTATTGATAAATGATAAAAGGATGCGTTTAGAATTGGCATGGTTGTTTAAAATTATTAACATATAGTGACCGATGGATCAACTTGCATAACATTTTGGGTTTGATATATCTTATATGAAATGGTAAATATGCTTAGATACCAAATAACATATTAACATTTTATTTATGTGCCATACTTATTAATTACAAAGAAAAGTTACCTCTTTCTCGTTAAACATAGGTATTTGGATCAGCACCATTGGGTATCTTTTGTTTCTCTCTATGTTCTGTTTCATGGCGTCCAACTTGTACTTGGTGTATTTTTTAATCCTCAGCACCTTGACCACCAAAATTACGAGTGCCATGCCTACTCGTTCAATAAATAGCATGACTGACATAATTGAGCATATTATGACTGCTAGTTTTAGGAGCGGTATTATCACCGGGGCTCGTATGGATTGCCAGGCATAGCGTAAACCGCTCGAGGCATATCCTGGAATATCTACTTCAGGCTCCTCAAATATTAGGTTTTTCATGGTGTTTGGGGTTGTAGTTATTAGGGTACACAGAGCCTGAAGAAGAGCCTCAAGATAAAGCCACTTTCGGGCTGAGGCAATTGTAGGGTGGGACAATGATTTGTTGCAGGCAGTGATCAGATGGGTGTGATCTGGTAGGAGATGAAGCCTTCGCTTTAAATAGGAAGGACATGCGTGTTAGGAAGATGAGGACATGCATTCAAGTTTAGGTGGAAGAACGAAGTGTGTTGAGTGAGCTATTAAGGAGAGATCTATCCTTATTTTTTTTAGAGACACACGTTATTCATGCAAACAATGGTGTTGCTACGTAGCTACTTGATAGCTTGATATGTCTTTTTTGCCGACAATTTGATCCAGAGTTATACTGTCAATGATTTTGATCGGAGTAATAACTGCTTCTATCATTTGATCAAACTTATGAGATTCTGTTATATTGCTAGTAAATATTGGATAAATGCCAACGTGATAAATGTGGCATTTTTTGTGCCTTACTAATGCCTGGATGCAATTTTTTGGTAAAAAAATATTGATGTTTTTACACAAGATTGATTAAGTGTTTAGGAGCATATTCATTCATGAAAATGTCATCAATATTCTTTTATGGTAAATTTTCTTTAGAAATGTTGGTAAAGGAAATTAAAGTACTTCATAGTTCACCATATAGTACATTAAATTTTTTAATGGATCTTTTATTTTCTATCCACAAAAGAAAATTAATGAAATCCTAGATATAATTATTATGGTTTTACTACAATTTTAGTTTGTGATGGAATTTGTTGTTTGTAAATCATGCAGCCATGCTTCCAATTTCTAATCCTAGTGAGGTAAATGTGGTTGTTATTATATAGTTTTATTACTGCATCATGAAAATCTATAGGATTCCTGCATTTCCTAGGTTTACGTGGTAGTAGTGATATTAATGAAGTTTCTTAATTACTATTATTAATAAAGTTAATATTGTTAAGAGAAGAATCTTTTTATTGAAAAAAATGGATATTTCTTCCCTTCTGTAGATAGCATGTTTGCACATAGTCATAAAGTAGTCATAAAGCTGTAGAATTTTATTTATGCGAAAACTTTTTGATGCATTAGGCCGGGTTTTTTCTTTTTCATTTTTGTACTTGGGAAGATATCTTGTTCCCCTTTTATACTTTGCTCCATTTCTTCTCTATAATTTATTTTTATTTAAAATAACCACTTTGGCAAACAAGAGGTTAGAAGAGGCTTGAGAGTGAAGTAGAGGAATGACAAGGGTGATCCCTTGTTGGAAAAGTTTGACACAGTTGTTGAAAAGTGGGATGGCTTTAAAAGAGAATAGCGTGTATAACTGTATATTAGTATTTTATGTTGAAAATTTAGGATTTCTTGATGGTAAAGTCTCTAATAAAGGTATAATTGAAAATAGAAAGCATAAAATTTCCTTTTGAAACATTTGGCAGGTAAAGAAAGAAACACCCACCTTCCTTTCTGCAATAAATTTCTTATTCGATATGAGGCAGGTTATACTAAGAAATGACCACTCTGGAAAATTGACAATATTGATGAAAAATGACATCTATTGATGTCTGACTCAGATAAGGTGTATTTATTTTGCAACACGTAGTCATTTGGATATATCAAAATATTAACTCTCTAAATTATGCGTGCACTCAAGCTTAGTATCGACAATATTTTGCAGTTCAGCTATACTGTCGCTTCCGTAACAATAAAATGTCTATAACAAGTTATGATGGGAATAGGAGGAATGTACCTTTGCGTGGATTCTTCCTTCATTGTGCTAAAATCTTTTGACTTCTGCAATTAGAGGGTAATAAAATATCAATTACCAAGTTAATGTTTTGTGTTAGTTACAAAAGTAGTGAGGCTTCTAAATGTTTTGGTTTGCAATAGTATATATTTAACTCTTGTATATATCTGCGGTATATGTGAAATGGTGGCTGTGATAAATATAGGTAGCATGTTATTGGTCTGTCATTATTTAATAACTATGCTGTTGTGTTGGGAGTCTGGTGCAGCCTTAACACATTCTCTTACTCAAACTTCATTAGCATGTGAGTTATTGTTTTAAGGAGTAACCAATAAATTAAATCTCTTCTATTGTTGCTCATCAATCTTGATTAATTTTTGTTACCCTGAGTACAATATTACGAACTTCAGGAAATTTTATTATGTCTGCCTTGATCATGCCTTCATACTGTTCTGATTATTTGGTTTCAGCCATTAGAGTTTGTAATGGACGAGAAAAAAAGATTACGCAGTAATATTTATTTCAGGTAGAATAAAAGTAATTAGACGTCTGATGTTTTTTCGAGTCTATAGGATAGGTTAGATAAGTTTGTATTTTTGGTAAATGTGGAATGGTACTTGCGGTGCAATAAATATATAGGAAGTGTTTGTTTCATGTGTTTAAGTGAATTATGTTCAAGACTATGGTCTATGGGACGTACTGCCTTGGTATGTTCCCTTGATATGCTAACTTCATTAGAGTGGGAATTGCTGTTGTAGTGATTAATTAATCAAAGAAATTTCTTTGCACATCATATATTCAAGTCTTAATAATTATGGTAGAACTACAAAACTGAGGGCTTCTTAAATCTGTTATATGAGTTGGTTCTGCCTGTCCATATTGGGTTTACTGTTACGAAAATAATGAGGGGAAGGAAAATATGGAGTTTACACCAGAAGATATAAAAATAGAGTTAGACAGGAAGCTTGGCATTTAGTAGGGATAGTTGGGGGAATGTTGATTAATAGACAGTGCATGAGGGAGACCTTTGTAGGAGGATTGTCTCCTTGATTACGTAATAAAAGAAACATTATTTTCTTACTTACCATGTCTCTAAGTTTGTTACCATTCTTTGTCCCCGAGTTTATCATATTCTACACTATCTTATTTTGTCCACTTATTTTGATCTAACAAAGCATAAACTGACTTACCACTTACCACACTGATCGAGAAGGCGATGTTAGGTCTGATGTGTACCAAATAAACCAGTTTTGTATTAGGGTCCCCAAAGTTTTGTATCGGCAACAACACCCCTTCTTGCCAAAATTTGTATTAGGGTCCATGGGGTATCTGTTG
>Ga0315913_1004888_pt1 | contig 16219 bp, 16 predicted proteins | sample MpolsnodulesMG_FD_207736 | JGI IMG/M metagenome (GOLD analysis project Ga0315913, IMG submission 207736) | Medicago polymorpha root nodule microbial communities from Los Angeles, California, United States - small nodules | ecosystem: Host-associated > Plants > Roots > Nodule | place: USA... | reverse complement strand
AACATGTGTTATATGTGCGGTTTTACACCTATTTTAGTGTAAAAGTGGGGTTACAAATACATATATCACACCAGTTTATTAGAAAAAACAGGTACAATATGTTGTTTTTATACCCAATAAAAAACAGGTGTCGTATCTCAAACTTACAACACCCGATGATATAACCCCGGCAAAAAACAGGTCTTAAATCTCAAAAAAGCAGGTTTTGTATCCCTGATTTGCACTAGTGTAGTGTCCTTCCCCAGCCAGGCATCGACAACTTTAACGTTTTTATTGCCAACAACTTATTGGTGGACCTTCCGCTCGGGGGTCGCACTTACACGTGGTATCGGGGAGATGAGAGGTCGATGAGTCATATTGATCGTTTTTTGTTGTCTGAAAATTGGTGTTTGACTTGGCCTAATTGTATCCAGATAGCTGTGTCCAAAGGGTTGTCTGATCACTGCCCCTTAGTACTCTCTATTGATATCCAAAATTGGGGGGCTAAACTTGTGAGGATGTTAAAGTGTTGGGCGGACTTTCCTGGTTATAACTCTTTCGTGCGTGATACTTGGAGTTCGCTTCAGATAAGTGGTTGGGGTAGCTTTGTCTTGAAAGAAAAGTTGAAGTTACTGAAATTGGCTCTAAAAGAATGGCATCAATGTCATTCTCAGAATCTTCCGGCACGAATCTTGTCTCTGAAGGATAAAATAGCTTATCTTGATTTGAAAGGGGAGTCAACTGTGTTATCAGATGATGATATTCAGGAGCTTCACGGTTTGTCGGAGGATTTGTTCTCCCTTTCTAGAGTAAATTCTAGTATCTGCTGGCAACAATCTAGAGTTCAATGGTTAAAAGAAGGAGATGCAAACTCTAAGTTTTTTCATAGAATTATGGCTAGCAAAAGGAATAGGAATGCTATCCCGTTCTTTCTTATGAATGGGGCTCTGGTTGAGGGAGTGGAGAATGTTCATAACGCGGTGTTTACTCATTTTCGGGCGCAATTTCAACCAACTCAGAATCATCGCCCTAGCATGGAGGCTTTAGATTTTCGCACCTTGTCGTTCAATGATGGGCCGTGTCTAGTGAGGCCTTTTATAGTGGAGGAAGTAAAGGCAGCTGTATGGGATGTTGATAGCTTTAAATGCCCGGCCCTGACGGGATTACTTTTGGTTTCATAAAGGATTTTTGGGATATTCTGAAGGTTGACGTTATGCGTTTTTTGGTGGAGTTTCATAGGAATGGAAGATTATCTAAAGGAATTAATAGTACTTTCATTTTTCTTATCCCTAAGGTTGACAACCCTCATCGTTTGAATGATTTTCGACCTATTTCGTTGGTGGGAAGCATGTATAAAATTTTGGCCAAGGTACTTGCTAATAGACTCCAATCGGTAATTGGGCTAGTTATATCAGATTCCCAGTAGGCCTTCATTAAAGGTCGCCAAATACTTGACGGCATTCTGGTGGCTAATGAGATTGTTGATGAAGCGCGTAAGCTTCAAAAGGAATTGATCCTTCTTAAGGTTGACTTCGAAAAAGCGTATGACACGGTTGATTGGGGTTACCTCGATGAAGTGATGTATAAAATGGGTTTCCCGACTCTCTGGCGTAAATGGATTAAAGAGTGCGTTGGTACAGCTACAACCTCAGTTTTGGTTAATGGGTCACCTACGGATGAGTTCCTCTTGGGGAGGGGATTGAGGCAAGGAGAGCCTCTATCGCCCTTCTTGTTTCTTTTGGCAGCAGAGCGTTTCAATGTTTTGATGGATTCTTTGTCTCGGAGCAATCTTTTTTTGGGCTATCAGGTGGGTAATAATGCTTTGACAATCGTGTCCGACCTCCAATTTGCGGATGATACTCTAATTTAAGGTGACAAATCTTGGGTCAATATTCGGGCAATGCGTGCTATTCTTCTTCTATTTCAATCCTTGTTTGGTTTAAAGGTTAATTTTTTAAAGAGCTATTTGGTTGGGGTGAATGTCGCATCTTCTTGGTTGTCTGAAGCAGCTATGGTATTGAATTGTAAGGTGGGGTCTATACCTTTTGTGTATCTGGGTATGGCTATTGGTGGTAATTCTCGTCGCTTGTCCTTTTGGGAACCTTTGCTGAACCGTATCAAATCTAGATTGTCGGGTTGGAGTTCGAAACATCTATCTTTTGGCGGCTGTCTAATCTTATTGAAATCTGTCCTGTCATCTCTGCCCGTTTACGCACTTTCTTTTTTCAAGGTTCCAACATGTATCGTCTCCTCTATTGAAATCTGTCCTGTCATCTCTGCCCGTTTACGCACTTTCTTTTTTCAAGGCTCCAACATGTATCGTCTCCTTTTTATTTAATTGTTTTTTTTTTTTTGGGTGGGGGGGGAGTGCTGACCACAGGAAAATATCTTGGGTGGACTAGAATCCTGTTTGTAGGAGTAAGGAGGTTGGTGGTTTGGGGGTAAGGAGAATTAGGGAGTTTAATGTTGCTCTTCTAGGGAAATGGTGTTGGCGGTTGTTGGAGGATAGAGATAGTTTGTGGTTTAGGGTGTTGTCGGCGCGGTATGGTACGAATGAGGGGCGACTGAGAGGAGGAGGCCGTGTGGCTTCAGAGTGGTGGCGTGTTGTACACAGTTTGAGTAGGGAGAGTTGGTTCAGCGATCACGTGAGTTGCTGGGTTGGGAACAGAAGGACAACTCTGTTTTGGTCCGACGTTTGGTGTGGCAGGGTGTCTTTTAGAGTCAGGTTTAGCAGGTTATTTGAGTTGTCAGTTTGTAAAGGGGAGTCTGTGTTTGAGATGTTGCAGTTAGGGTGGGGGGAGGGTGGAGAGGCGTGGAGGTGGAGGCGAAGGTTGTTCGCCTGGGAGGAGGAGATGGTGGGGGAATTCATTTTTCTGCTTGCTAATGTTACTCTGCAGGTCAATAGGGAAGACAAATGGCTTTGGACTTTGGAGAACTCAAATACCTTCACTGTTCGTAGTCTGTATAATTTTCTCACTATTCAACCGCAGGTTGAGTTACCAGTTGATGTTTCTTCTATTTGGTATAAGGAGGTGCCTCTCAAGGTGGTGGTGTTTGTTTGGCGTTTGTTTCGGGATAGATTGCCTACAAAGGACAATCTCCTCCGGCGAGGTGTTATTAACCAGGATTCTAGGACGTGTGTGGCAGGGTGTGACTTTGTCGAATCGTCTTCTCATTTATTTTTACATTGTAATAATTTTGGTTCTGTTTGGCACTTGATTTATAGTTGGATTGGTGTCTCAGTGATCAACCCTTTTTACGTGCCTGATCATTTTCATCAGTTTAGCTTTAGTGGTGGGTTTGGAAAGAAGCGGCGCTCAATTTTACAAGTTATATGGTATGCAACTGTTTGGGAAATTCGGAAGGAAAGAAACAACAGGTTGTTTAAAGGCAAAGAAAGCCCCGTTTTTCAGGTGGTTGATAGGATTAAGTTCATCTCCTATATGTGGTTGAAGCCGAAGTACATTACTCTTCCCTTCAATTTTCATGGCTGGTGGCTTAGTCCGTTCACCATGTTGGGCATAGGCTAATAGTTTCTTTCCATTTGTATTTCTTTTCCTGTTTTTGTTTCCCTATGTAATTATTGTTCAGACCTTGTTGTTCTTCCTTGGTACACCTTGTGCCGGGAATAACGCTTTTATGTGGTAATATATTTCATTTTAGCCTCTTCAAAAAAAATATGCACCACTTTTATGTTAAAATTAAAAAAAAAAACATGCATGCATATAATATATTCATTTCAATAAATTAGACATTTATCAAAATAGTTTAACTGATGACTCAAATTTTGCAGATATAGATTGGCATATTCGTCAAATATAGATAGATAGACATATTTTGGATCCAATGAATGTGATTGAGGATATTATCTTTTGAAAAACTGTGGAAAGCTTTAATTGATTGATGTTAGATAGTAAAATATATGTAACAATTGGAACTTGTGATTAGAGCCAATATCGAAATTGTTTGAGGATTTTGATAATGAGGAATTCTAATTTTGGCTTTCCGATTTCACTTTCAACCCAATTTTCTCGATCTCTCCATTGGAATGATGACTCAAAAAATTGACATAGTGTTTCTCTTAGACGAAGAATCACACTTAAATTACATATTAAATCATTATTTTGAATTTTGTATGTCAATAGATTCATTTAGATCTTTTTGTGGGTCACAACGGTCCGTTCAGCCATATGAGTGAAGAAAAGTTGGTTCTAGCATGTAGCGATGGTCAGACGGTCTCGGAGGTGGCGCGTGGAGCGTCCATAAATTTTCAAAAATGTTGTATTTTGATTAAAAAAATTATTGCACATTCTAAATGAAGTGAAGTGTGATAAGTGGAAGATTTCATGCTTATTTATAAATAAGACCCATAATTACCATTATGCCAGTTTCTTTTAAAATAATTTCCTTATACACGGTTAACTAATACAACAAACTGTTAAAGATTATGCAGGATGTTGCAGAACCCTAGACTTTGCATATATTATGCATTGTCCTTATCAACTGAGTTAAGCTCACGATGACTAATGATAATGACTTGATCATTTATGGTTATGATTTTATATATTTTTGTATAAATATTTATGATAAATGAGCTTGACCCTACTTTCTTAAATTTCTGGATCCATCCCTGACAACACTCGTTGTTTCTTTTATATCTTACATCTACCAAGTGGTTTGTTAGGCTCCTCGATGTGGGACTGGTTCCCAACTGCTTTAGTAGAGTATTTGGTCTTTCTTCTCCTACATACTTATATCAAATAATCCTTTTAATTTACCCTTCTACTCATTGTATGACTTAAGCTTCTTAGTGGCAGTGACTAAGATAAATTTGTATTTGGTCTTTCTTCTCCTACATACTTGTATCAAATAATCCTTTTAATTTACCCTTCTACTCATTGTATGACTTAAGCTTCTTAGTGGCAGTGACTAAGATAAATTTGTATGGTTGTTTTAAGTTATTTTATCTAAGCATATGACATGCTTCATGAGTATTTCTAGAATTATTTCCAAACCTGAATGAAATTTGTAAGACATGAAAGATAGAGACAACATTTGGGTTTCAAGATCATGATTTTAAAATTTCTAAACCTATTTGTAATTAGCAACATTCCTGGACTTTCTTTCAATAACAAAGGTATTTTAAAAGTGGCTTACAGTATTTGGGTTGGGAGGATTATCTTTAATATGCTAGTAAATTTGCAATGATCTTGATTTTCAAAATCATATTGGAGAAGGAGGAAAGCTGCTTTCCTCTTTTTTAATTTATAAATTAGGAGGATAAGACAATTTAAACAAATGATATGTAGGGCAATCCCTTAAAAAAAGTGAAATGCAGTGCAGTTGATTTAGATTAGAGTAAGGTCTACTCCTTCTTTTAAAAAATAATTAAAATGTTCCTTTACAAAAATAGGGTTAATTAAAGTATTAAAAAATTATTACTGGAAATATTAAAAATACTATTTTCTCATAATAAATAATTAAAATATTCCTTTCAAAAAAATAATTTATAAAAGTATTAAAAAAACACTATTTGATAGATATACTGAGTTCATTACCATTGATGAACTGGTTCAAACTGTAAGGAATTTGAACTCTTTAAGTCTCATCTCTTGTGTATATGAAAAAATTCAACTGAGAGGACAACTCATTTTGTGTGTCCCATAAGTTTCCCAATGATTTCTTTTTTGGCTAAGTTGGTGCTAACATCAAGTATTGTATCTGCATGCCCTTGCGTGACCAAGCTAGGCCCCAAACGAAGGGTTAGCCACGACTAAAACGACAATAAAAACTTCTACCAATATCATAGAACCAAAAATAAATGTTAATGTATAATATTGTAGGGTGCTCTCTTGGAATTTAATTATTTTCATATATTTCTCATGAGACAAACAACAAATTATTTAATCTCATAAGCTTGGTACTAGATATCTATATATGATTAGTGCTAGGTTCTCCTTTAGATGACCAATTTTAACACTATTCTATTCTAGATTGAGAAGTATCAGCAACACTCTCGTTCAAACTCTCTCTAACACATTTTATTGAATAAAATCAATAGAGACACATTCCTATATGTGAAACCTATATTTATTTCATCCCATAAAAAATAAATATAGAGTGGTAAACAAGAAGGTTGATGACATCCTTCAATCCAGAAATGTTCCAGATTTTAAGAAACCATAATACTCTCAACATTACACTCGCTACTTGTTTTATATCCAATTGCTACCAAGATGTTATCTAGGTTCCTTGATGTGTGACTCACTTCACTTGGTCTTTCTTCTCCTACATATCTAATAATCTTAATGTATCCTTTTAATTTATTCATCTACACATGTTTTTTAACATATAATTGTCACACTATGCCAAGTCTGCCATGAAGGAAGCTTGGGATGCTACCTGCAATCAGATTGAGCCACGCTCACCGCACCGATTCCTTGAGTTTCTAGCTCATAAGTTACACAATAATTGAATTCAAATCTGTGACTATACAACATATAACAATCAACTATCTATTCACTTTCTCTTAATGATTTGTAAAGTTTCAACTACCCTCATCTATTCACTTTCTCTTAAGGAACTAGATTGAAACAGTCCTACCGTGTCAAGGACCAATATGGGCATTTACTCTTAAAAAGTAAAGCTGGGGAGAAACTTGAAAGGTGAGTTAGGACAAATCAACAACTAGATGCTGCAATATTCATATATGAAAAGTGAAGGAAGATATCTAATTCAGATATGGAAGATACGAGAGAACTCAACTCTAATATCAAACTACAAAGGCGATATCATATTTACTAAAAGTTAAAATCTAATGCACTGTTTTAAGTTTTCTAGGACCATAAAATTAGCACACGTGAATTTAGCAATGACAATAATTGATGGCGAGCATTCTGAACACAGTTATGAAGGGATAAAAAGAAAAGAAATTGCATGAAAAGATGGGTAGCCAACATGATACAATACCATTGATTTACTAACAGAGGAATGCTGATAGAAATCAGAAAAGTGAGGTAACAAATTGTGTATTATGTAGGTACTGTAAGTGAATGAACTAGAAACTCTTACAATGGTGGAAATGCAGGAAAACATAACGTAAACCAGAGTTCTGTGAACTCCTAAACCACAGAGAAATTTCTCCTAACTGACTCTAACGACTTAATAGAATGAGCCCTCTTCTAAGTTGGAGAAGAAGAGCATGCTCTGACGCCAAAAGTCACTACTCTCCCTCATTTCCCAGCTTGGCATTCCTCTGCCCCTTTAAACGTTTACTATGATAAACATTCCAAGAAGGGGGTCTATTCCCTCTCCGGGTCACTAATGTGTCCACTATTTCCTCATGGTCCCTAAGAAAAACACAATTTCCCTAATTTACCACCAACAAGAGTATTTCCAACCAGTGCCATGGAGGATTTTTTTGACAACCGTGCGGCCAATTTGTGAAGGATAGTGGCACCATGGTGAAGGTGAGAAAAACACAAGAAGGGGGTTGAATTATGTTTACTTTTTCTTCGTTTTCTCCTACTGAAGTCACTGATCAGAAGCAGATAGAGTTCAGCTTCTGAAGTGATAATCAGAATCTAAATGCAGCGGATAAAACAGAGAGAGAAGAAAGACACAGAACAATTATACAGATTCCTTCCACAAACCGGAAGTATTCATGTCCCCCTTGCACTTCCAAAGAGAGTTCACTAGAATTGTAATATCTGATTACAATTGCTCACTGCTACACTTAGCAAAGAGACTTCAAATTACTCAAGCACAACTGTGAGAGATTTCTTATGCTCCTGAACTAAATCAAGAGACTTCTTATGCTCAAACACACAAGCAAGAGACTTCTATTCAAACAAAATACAAAGAAATTTGTTTGAGGTTGAACACTTGATATACAATCAGTGGTGTTCACAATGCAAATCAGATACAGACTCTTGTGACTCTAGAATTTCTAAAATATGAACTTTGATAAGAAATTCTAAGTGAACTTTTGATGCAGAACAATTTCAACAGAGTTTTGACACTTGTAAATTGTTGTATGAGTCTTGCATATATGTGTGTGTCTGTATATCCAAACAGCAGGTCTTCACTCCTTCATATAGAGGTGTGAAAGATACGTTGGAAATTGTCAGCACATCAAAAAAAGTCATTTGAAGCTTGATCAAATCACCAATGATCTTTTGCCTGATTTAGTTATTGTCCTATGAAGGATCAATTTCAAATTCATTCCAAGTCTGGAGGAACACTGGTGCAGGTTTTTCTTGTCCTGTTGCAGACACAAAACAAAGTAGTGGAGATAATGGTTGTAAACTTCGTACAATTGTCTTTTGTCAACTCTCTCTAACGAAAAAGTATCCAATGTCTTCAAATTCATTTGAATTAGTCGCTGCTTCGTTCTTCCACGTCTTCTGCAATGCTAGGCGAGATTGAATCAATTGAACAACCTTTGAAGCTTAAATTCTCTAAGCTTCTGATGATCTTCAGTTCTTCTGATGACTACTTCTAGTGATCTTGCTTCTGATGACGTTAGCACTTCAGGAGCACTTTGTCTTCAGAACCTCTTTTCTTCAGATGCTTCAAACTTCCTTCTTGTTGATTTCATTGCTCTCATTTGTTCTTCCAGAACTTATGCTTTAAAGAGACACTAAATTTTTGCTTATGGTCATGCATACTTGAACAAATATTAGTATATACAACTGACAATTTTTAATACCTTGTTATCATTAAAACTCAAAGGGTAATGTTAAACACATTTTGTTCCAACACATGACAGATTTTTTGTTAACCTCCATATGTGATTGATAACACCAAAATTCAAAATATAAAAAGAGGAGAGAGAGAGCCCAAATACCAAACCACAAAGGCAAGAAGATCAAATTAACTTAATTTCAGATCAGCTTTCCACAATCATGAATTATGAGACATGAATTTAGCAATGGAAATAACAACTTCCAGTCATTCAATGGGATAAAATACAGGCATAATGGTTCGCAGATCAAATTAAGAAATAAATGAAACTCTAAAGTATTCAAGACATAGACATGTTCATATGAAACAGTGAGAGATATCATCCAATCATGCAGACAGATAAATAAATAACAGACATGAGTGACATAAATACCATGGTACATAAAGTCATAAACACCATCATATTTAATTAATTAACTACACCTAGAAGTCTTTCCAACGCAACCAAAACAAGCATATCCATAGCAGGTAGATTCCTGCAAAAGGAATACATAATTAAGGGTTAGGGGCATACCACTGTGATTACATATAATGCAAGAAAATTACTAACCATGGTGGAGTGTATTAGCTTTTAATGACAAACTCTATGACATCAGGTTTTTTAGCTTTATCTCTATACTGAATTACATGGGTCTGGAAAGTTTTTAGAGCAGTTTCTTTTCCTTCTTCTTTTGCTTCTGCTTGAAAAGTAATGTAATACACCCTATCAGCAGTACCACCAGGATAGGTACACTTGACAACTTTGTGAAACACATAAGTTGGACCCTAATTAATTAATAAATAAGTAAGAAGAATTAGTTTAGTTAATGAATAAACAAACATACTACAATATTGTATTCTATACTCTAATAATAAGTATTGAACAAACTTGCTGATTGTAATTGTCCAACGCATGAATGCAGAGGTCATTGAGATTAGACAGTACATCTTTATCATTTATGTCGAGGGGTACAACACGGCCAGCTAAACCAAAATCTGTTGGACAGGAGATAGCATCGTACACACTTAGGTGGCGAGTGCTCTCTAGATATTTTTGAATATCACGCTCACGTTGCTTATAAGCTTTATTCTCATACACACGACCATCACAATAATCGTGCATAAAAGGTTTACTGTCATCGTCATACTTAGAAAAGTCCTCCTCATCATCACTAGGGAAAAATTCCATATCTATATGGCGTCCATTCGAGGCTTCCCGTCTTGCTTTCAACCATACCCAGTATTCACTCTCATTCATCCCTTCCTCCTCACTCTCCTCTTCAGGATCTTCTTCATCGGATTTCCGTTTGGCTTCCGATTTCAGCCCTTCGTCATCTTCAGAAGGATAAACTTTCTGTTCCTGTTCCGGTTCCGATTTCGATTTCAGCCCTTCCTCATCAGAATCTTCTTCATCGGATTTCCGTTTGGGTCTCTGTTCCGATCCCGATTTCAGCCGTTTCTTGTAGTAACTCTCATAATCTTCACCTGGTTTCGATTTGGACTTCTGTTCCATTCCCGTTCCCAAATCCGGTTCATGTTCCGCAGAATTCGGCCGTTTCCCTCTTTTCATCGTCATTCTGCAACACGGATGGAATGAATCACAATTCACGTAAACCTAACCCTTATCCTAAAGGAAGACACCATTTCTCATCTTTTTATAAGCCAAAAAAAATAAATAAACATTCTTAGAGATGAAATATACTTGCTATGCATGAATAATGTTTATGTTTGATTATAATTTAACTGTGAATTGTGGCTAACCTCCAACGGTCGTTTGGTTGACCGCCTTCCTTATCCGTATGGATGGGTAGACGAGGTGCATGAATAGTTTGCTTGCTTTGGTGAGTTTCTTGTGGATAGCTTGGAGCTACCTCGTTTACTATTTTCGGTGCCTTAGACTTTAGGGCTCTGATTAGGGGTCGGTCTTTGATGTTTATCATTATTTTGCCCGTTGGAGATGTTTTAGACTATGTATTGGTAATGACTTGAGTTGTATGATGACATGGCTACTAGGTGACTTATTTAGTATGGATGACTATTGAGATGATTTTATTAAATGTAGTTTTGATGATGTTTTTATTCCGCTGCGATGTTTTGAGAAAATTGTTATTTATACATGCTCGGTGATTTATTGGCGAAGTAACATCTAGATTCTTGATATGCTCGTATCATTAGTGTAGTTTATCGCTTTTAGAGTTTAGGGTGTGTAACATCCCAGACGCCTATAAGCATTGTTGATTGACCCTACAAACAAATATAACTCTTTTCAACGTGTTTTTTCCTCACTCACACGCTTATCGGAAAACTTTCCGGTAGGTCACCCATCTAAAGACTACTCCAAGTCAAGCACACTTAACTGTGGAGTTCTTATGGAATGAGCTACCAAAAAGAAGATGCATCTGTTGATATAGGTAGTATCAATCAATTCTTATAAGTCTTCCTTCAACCATGTAGTCACATACCTACACGGCCTCAAGATCCCTCTCATTCCGATGTGATTCGGTTCCTCTAGAAGTTGTCGGGAGCCGCTCATTGTCGTACCTTGTGCACCGGCGACCACTCCCCCCCTCGTGAGCCTTGGGTGTTACAGGGTGTTACAGTTACGACTGGTTTAAATGAGCCCGGGTGACAACATTTCACCGACTTGTTTTTCTATTTTGATTTTTTTTGTAATAGGGATATCGGTATGGTCTAACGTTGACAAGGGTGGAGTAAGGGAGGAGATGGATTTAGTGGTAAGGTTGGGTTTGTGTTAAAGAGTTGTTGGTATTTGGTGAGTAGTTGAAGGATTTGTGGTGGCGCTGGTGTGGTTGTTGATGGTGTGTGGGTTGTGAGTTTGATTTATTTTCACTGGGTAGTAATTCCATCTGGAAAAAAGAAATGAGTGAATTGGTTTTGTTTGAGCGTTTGATTTATGAGAGGGATATTGGGTTTGGTTTGAAGGGAGCTTCTGAGTGGAGTGTAATGGGTCGTCCCAAATAATTAAAGGACATGGACAAGTTACAATAGTCCATTAGGACTGGGCCAAGACTCTGAAGCCAAGGGGCACCTAAAACGATTTCAGCACCACCTAAGGGGAAGGTGTAAAGGTCTGTTTGGAAAGTTTGTCCTTGGATGGAGAGTTTGACGGAGGAGATTTTTTGGGTGCATTCTAGTGTGTCTCCACTGCTAACCATGTCACGAAGAGGGGTGGGTGTTTAGGGTAATCCGAGGAATTTGGCGATGCGTGTTTGTATGAAGTTATGAGAACTTCCTCCGTCGACGAGAATGTTGACCGGTTTGTTGGTGATGGTGTCGATGATTCGGATAGTGTTGTGGTGAGAGGTGTCGGATGGGAGAGTTGTGGGTGTGCTTGGGTTCTGGTTTGGTGTTGGTGTGGTTTTTGGGTTTGTGAGTGAGGTAGAGTTAGAGGGGAAAAGGTTTTTTTTTGGGAAAGCGCGGTGGCGATCATTGATTTTGTCTTCCTGGATTTTGGCAAGGGCAGTGCTTGTGGGAATGATAGAGGTTGGAAAGCTTGGACTTCTCGTCATATTTCCTATATAGGTCAGAAACAAAACAATTAAGAAGGAATGGGTGAGCTAGTCTGACGATGTGATTGGCTATGCATTCGAACTCATGGAGGTAGTTGTTTATGATTCCGGTTTAGGTGAGCTTAAAAAGGGCACCATGAGGCTCGTCGTAATAGGAAGGGGCAAAACGGGTTTCGACGTTTAAGAGGAAATCATGCAATGAACTGATGAGGTTGTTGCGGCTCATCCATTGGTACCAGCTAAGAGCAGGGCTTTCCATATAAAATGAAGCTATGGTGAGGCGGTCATGTTTCAGAGGTATTATGTCATTCAAAAAACTAGTTTATTTTGAAGATCCAACCGATTGCACCTTAGCCATCGAATTTGGGAACTTCAAGCTTCATATGTGGTCGGTGTGGTTGTGGTGGTGGTGGTGTGTTTGAGAGGCGAGGAGTAGAGGAGCCGGAGGTGTTGCCACGAAGGTTGTTATCTTCGTCGGTGAGGGTATCGATTTTGGCTGTGAGTGTGAGTACGATGGCTTCCAAAGGTGAGGGTGGGGTGGTTGGTTCAATCATAACTAATCATTGGCTTCTATTTTGTATTGTTGAGGACAGCTTATGACAGAATTGTAAAAGGACATTATAAGATAACAATAAACAATAAAGATAACACTAGTTTTGGATAAACTTCTAGAAGGTTCTGAATTTGGTGACTCCCACATTGGTGATATAGTCTTTGAGGTAGTTGGGCCTTAGTTACCACATAGACAAATTCTGCTGACATGGGTTAAATGAGGGACCTAAAATGAAGAATCTGATATGATAGAGACAAAATCTAATTTTGTTTTTAATAAGAACCGAAACTAGATTTACGCAATATTACAAACACAAAAAGAGGTATTAACCCTTCAATTAATTATTGCATTTTAGCCCATAATGATTTTGAATATTAAACATATAAATGAAATACTTTACAAATATTTGTTCAATATTTTTCTTTCCCTTCAAAAAAATATTTGAATCATATCAAAATTAGTATAGATGTGATTTGTACCATGCATGGTGTTGTAGACAGAGTTATAGCATATTTGTTTTCACAGTCATACCAATTCGTTGTACAATTTATAGCTTTGTTAAAATAGCAGTAATATTACATTGGCCAAATTTCCAAACGTATGTTTAGTGTGTGTTTGTTAACACATGCACACCGTGAATCCCTTCACTGCTATAATTTCTTACTTCCTAAAAATCACAGTGGATTTGCCTATGGACACAAGAATGACCATTGTATAATGTTACCAAACATAGTGCTTCATGTTGCTTGCATTTTTGTGTTTGGAATGTACAAACAGGCGAGTAAGCAATCAACCATCTGTCTCTTATATCTAATCAGAATAAGTAGTCTAAGCTTGATGTTGGGGCACAACTGAGGTTGAAGGCTGCGGCGGCGGCGACAATATATTCGGTTCATCAAATGGATTGGTTGATTTTTTAATCATTGTGAATGGTTCCTCCTGCTGTTGTTGAGCATTATTATTACAAACTTGGTAGGGTTGCATGCTTACAAATTGGGGTGGAATGTTAGGGGGAACACAAAAGGCATTTGGTGTTACTTCCAATGCCATGTTATATTGAGTAGGATCATGAATAGTCTGAAAATCAAAAGGGTTGGAATTCACTTGGCCTATCTGGTAACCTCCATCATTTTGTACCCCAACATTAGCTTCGTTATATAAACCCTCGAGTTTTAACATGTCAAGTTCGTCATCCGGCTTTTCAAGACCTACCTCTTTATTCTCTGCAACTACATCCATATTTTGGTCAGAGCTTTTTTGCTCTGTAAAGAGTGCAACCTCCCAACCTGTTACCGGACTTGGTCCATTCTCATCATTGTTGGAATTCAAAGAATTTTCTGTGTAACATGCATAAAACAAACTAGTTATAGACTTATGTTGAGTTGCATAATTGCAAATGCAGGCATAGTTTATGGTTGATCACTTTAATAAGTAGTCCACTTTGAAAATGTGTAAAATTTAAACGACAATTGATGTCACTCCTTAGAAGTAGAAGATGTTCTTGTTTTCACTGTTGAAACGTTGATTTATTTAATGTCGATTCGACAAAAACAAGGATAGAAAAATATGAGTTCTTCAAAATTCAACTCATTCGTTTCTTTTATTTTTGTCAAAGAAACACTTATCGGATCATAGTCTTAATTGTGTGGAAGGCATCAATTTTCATTAGATGCTCAGATGGATTTTAATGTGTTCCATCGAATCTTGAATATATTGCTAGAAGAAATTGAAAAGAATGGAAAGTTGTACGGTACCGGTTGAAACAATTGCCAATGCTACTGGATTTTCATCAAATTCAGATGCACCTGTTAATAAGTCATACAAGCCCTAACATAACAAAGAAAATCATATATATGAGAACAAAGCAGGCCCATGGAATGATATAATAGAATATATAGTTGAAACAGAAAATAAAAAAGTACATTATACTTACCATAAGATCGGCTGCTTGTGTCGGTACAGTAGCCTCATTCTTGTCTGGAGAAGGATCTGACTCATCTACACTCAACAAATCACCTACACATGTTGCATCTTCTTTACCAGTACTTCCTTCCTCTTTGCCATTCTGATAATAAACAAATTATAATTGGAACACTTCCTTCGACTTTAAAATGAAAAATCGATGTTCAGAGCCTAGCTAGCATCATACCACTTCGTACTCAAGCATTAAAGTGTTGGGAGCCTCTTTAATATATTCTTCCATGGTCGTCATAAAGGAAGCAGGAGGCTGCAAATTACATTCATATATACATATATTCATCAAAAATTGTATCGTAGGATGAAATTACGTGCACATGAGTCTCATTTATTTTTAGTATCGCCGAATAAAAGGAAATATATATGTACACCTGTTTGATATTGATGAATTTATGCCCCCTTCCAAAGTCTAGGGCCCTGCAGGTCTCAAAGAACTGAGATAACCTCTCTGCCTACAACAACAAACAAACTTCAGTTGGAAGGGCAGAATAAGAAAATGGTTATTCATGAAAGGCTCAACACCATCACCTGACTTCCAGATTTTCTATAAATCTTCAATGCACTAATCGCATCATCACGGTTCATCTCGAAAAACTATGTGACACAAAAAATAAAAGTCAGTCAATATTTTCTTACATCAATCATACATGCATATACACAAGTCAAAGTATATATTGTGCACCTTGTCAAGTAGTTCCACCACTCTAACAGTTATTGCAACATATATTTTAACACTTTCCGCAGCAATCTGAACAAAATGAACAATATGAACATAGGGATCTAAATCGAAGAAAACAAAATTGCAATTTCAAAATTATGATATTATTTTTTTACCATTGAGAGAGCATACTGAATCAAACGATTAAAAGAAGACGCACCCCCTGGCTGCAGAAAAAACAAAAGAATGAGTAGTTAAAACTAGCAAAGGTGCAAAAATAACAACACACTGATCATGAATATAACCTTGGAATCAAGTAGCCGAAATAGAAGATTTTGTAGGGCTGGCAATTGCTCGAGCAATTCCTTGGTGTCAAGCTTTTGGGAATTGCTCTGTATGTATAGAATTAAAAGTGGATGAATATTTTGTTAAGAAATCATAAAAGAAATAAATGATAATATTTACGTGAAAAAGTCAATTTTCAAAGTGTGGCAATTACATCATTTTCATGATAAAATTTCTTTTTTGAGCTTCTTAACAAGTGTGCAATAGCAAATTAAGAATCCAATGGAGGAACAAACTATGTAAGCAAAGTATTGAAAAATGAATAGGTACATTCAAGTAAAGCAACTCTATAATGATGCATACATATACATGTATGAAACTAACCAATTCTATAGATTTATTTTGGTGAAACAATTAATGTTTAATTTACGAGACTAAATTTCCTGATCCTTACAATCCAAGGATCAAAATCATGATGATTCACTATGAAAAAAGCAACAAAAAGAATATGAG
>Ga0315913_1004887_pt1 | contig 16220 bp, 9 predicted proteins | sample MpolsnodulesMG_FD_207736 | JGI IMG/M metagenome (GOLD analysis project Ga0315913, IMG submission 207736) | Medicago polymorpha root nodule microbial communities from Los Angeles, California, United States - small nodules | ecosystem: Host-associated > Plants > Roots > Nodule | place: USA... | reverse complement strand
CAACTACTTCAATTAATAAGTTCAATGCTTTAAAGTATACTCATTCTATTTAGTTTCTCAAAGTATAATATATGTGCCTATGACCCTATATTTGGACGATCTTTTGTTGAATAGCATAATTTAAATACTCCAGCATTGTTAAATACTCACTAAGTCCCATATTTTGTGAAATACACAATTTTGATCTTAATATAATTTTAATAATGTAATAGAAAAAATTATGAAAATTTGATATTCTAAAAATATAAATAGAGACAAATCCAACAATATCATATATGTTATAGCAGACCGGCCCTTGACATAGGTCGGGGGTGTGGCGACCTAGGACCCATGCCGATAGGGGGTCCAAATTTTTTTTTAAGGTCGGGGGTGTATATAAAAATCATGGGTAGTCACTCAAACAAGTTGACATATATCTTCCACAATGAGTTTTCTCGCATGGTCAATATTATGTAGCAATATCAAGAGTTACTTAAAGGAATAGTTTGAAAATTTTGCTAATAGATAAAGATGATCTTTGCATTGATAGTACATCGAACATAGTGTTTAAAGGAACTATTTCGTAATTTGTAAACATGAAAAAACAAAATGAATATTTGTACTAAAAAATGATGACAATAAAATTATAAGTTGTAATTGAGCTATTAAACTTTGCTTTGGCATGACCCGTGCAGCAGCACGGGTGAAAAGTCTAGTATTTTCAAGCTTCTCAAAGAGTCTCGCGGGTTCAATTAGTTGTAGAAAGTTTCACAATGCAACTGTAGGAACAAAAGATGCATTCTAATGAGTTCCAACTTCCAAGAAATCAGTTTAAATGCATTAGAAGATACAGTTCATGTCCATGGACGTTACATTCCTAGGTTGATAAATCTAAAAGCATATTGATTTTTTTTAATGCCGACAAAATTAAAAACTTGACTGTTTAGTTTCAAATATAAGCAATAGGACAGGTAGACAATGGCCGAAAACAAGCAAGAGATTTGGTAGAAATTAAATTATTAAATAAATTAGTCAAAAGTAAATTTCAAGCATATTTTCATCTAAAATTATTTGTTGGACTGAATCATGGTAAGTCTAATTGAACTAGTTTCTAGAGGGCAAGCAGCCAACAGCAGAGATTTGGAAAAACTTTTTCCACTACTAACATGTGTTTAAATGTACACATTAAAAAATATTAATTTTTTGCCGTTCCAAAAATGCACTTTAGAACAAATTCTACCATTTGAAAGTACACGCACAAAAAATACTTGTAAGATTTTAGAAATTGAGGGTAAAAAGTAGAGTCTTGTGAGATTTTATTATAATGTTACCACATTAGTTAAATAATGATTTTTTTATTTTTTTTTGGGTAAAATAGTGTAGTGGTTAGAAATTTAGCTTTTTAAAGTGGATAATAGGGTGTAAGAGGTTTAAACCTCGGCCCCCACATATATTAAACAATGTCTCTATCAATTGAGTTAAGCTTGCTGAAACAAGTTACGATTTCTTTTGGCATAGGAACCTTCAATGATAGCACACATAACTCTTGGCATTAGGACTCACCCTTGATGAGCCATTACTTCCCCTTAACGATAAAGTCTAGCCAGTGTAGTGTATATTAACTTTGGTTTGGCTTCATGTACCTCTCACAGTTTCATGTCAAATGTTGAAATAAATGTATAAACAATTATAGTTTCACAAAATAATGTTCTTTCCTATACTCAGCCTCTACGGAATCCAATACCTTCAAATTTTTTATCATTATTTTACAAACTATACAGCTCATTAAGGAACTACCAAATCAACCTAGCTCACTTTTTATCCTTCATGCAACAAACTGATAGCCCATTTTACCTTCTCAATACCAAGTATTCAAACACACACACACACACACACGCGTATATATATGTGCACCACAATGTATCTGTACTCACAAGATTCAAAATAAGTAAAAAGAAGTTAAATATCAAGCAGAACATAATGGCAAGCTTGGGAAGTTTCATGTCTGTATTAAACTTTCTCTTATTTCTCTTTGTCGGTTTAATCTCTTCATCTGAAGCTGCCATAAAGAAATACCAGTTTGATGTGAGTTATTATATTTTGATCATATTCAGCATGCCTTAATTTACTATAGCTAGCAATGCAAGGTTCCCTTAATAGCATTTTGTTCTTTCTACAGATTCAAGTGAAGAATGTGAGTAGACTGTGCCATGCAAAACCCATTGTAACTGTAAATGGGAGGTTTCCAGGGCCAACTATCTATGCTAGGGAAGGAGATCAAGTGCTTGTCAACGTTACCAACCATGCACAGTACAACATGTCGATTCATTGGTAGCTGAATTTCACAAATTGATTAAATACATATTGGTGAAGTTTTTAACACTTGAAAATACATTTTTTTTTTCTTTCTAACAATTATATATATATATATGCTTATTATAGGCATGGACTTAAACAATATCGTAATGGTTGGGCGGACGGACCAGCTTATATCACTCAATGTCCAATACAGACCGGAAACAGCTATACTTACAAATTCAACGTTACTGGGCAGAGAGGAACACTATGGTGGCATGCACACATTTTCTGGCTGAGGGCCACAGTCTATGGGGCAATAGTAATTATGCCCAAACTTGGAACACCATTTCCTTTCCCACAGCCAGCTAGAGAATTCGAAATTGTCTTAGGTAAGTATTATAAAGATTCATCAGATGAAATAAGAAGTATGAAAGTTGATGTACTAATTGTTTCTGCATGCAATAGGTGAATGGTGGAACAATGATGTGGAAGAGATTGAAAAGCAAGGAAACAAAATGGGGTTGCCACCAAATATGTCAGATGCACATACGATCAATGGAAAACCAGGACCGCTATTTCCTTGTTCTGAGAAGCGTAAGTAAAATTAGTCGAGCACAATTTTAAATAGACTATGCTATACTGTAGATCTTATTAACAGGCTGAATACAATTTGTACAAATACAAAATATGTAATTATATTTACAAGAGAATAAAATCTTTATTTGAAGTTCAATTAATTTGCTTCAATTTTCTAGACACATTTGCAATGGAGGTAGAACAAGGGAAGACATACCTCATGAGAATCATCAACGCTGCCCTCAACGACGAGCTTTTCTTTGCCATTGCGGGTCACAACATGACAGTAGTGGAGGTTGATGCTGTTTATACAAAACCATTCACCACTCAGGCTATACTAATTGCTCCTGGTCAAACCACAAATGTTCTTGTTCATGCCAACCAAGTTGCTGGTAGGTACTTTGTGGCCACCAAGGCTTTTATGGATGCCCCAATTCAAGTTGACAACAAAACTGCTACAGCTATACTTCAATACAAAGACATCCCAAACACTGTCCTACCCATCCTTCCACAGTTGCCAGCTAGCAATGACACAGGTTTTGCTTTGAGTTACAACAAAAAGATCAGAAGCTTGAACTCTGTTAAGTACCCTGCTAATGTTCCTCTCAAAGTTGATAGACACCTCTTTTACACTATTGGTTTAGGCAAGAATTCTTGCCCCACATGCCTCAATGGAACCAGGTTTCTTGCTTCCATAAACAATGTATCTTTTGTGATGCCTCAAATTGCGCTTCTTCAAGCTCACTACTTCAACATCAAGGGTGTTTTCAGAGCTAATTTTCCTGACCGCCCACCAACTCCTTTCAACTATACCGGTGCGCCATTAACCGCCAACCTTGCCTCTTTGACAGACACGAGAGTAAACAAGATTGCCTTCAATTCTACTGTTGAGCTAATTTTGCAGGATACTAATCTCCTCACAGTTGAATCACATCCATTTCATCTTCATGGATATAACTTTTTCGTTGTTGGAACTGGTATCGGTAATTTTGATCCTGCAAAAGACCCTGCCAAATACAACTTGGTAGATCCTATTGAAAGGAACACAGTTGGGGTTCCTACAGGAGGTTGGACCGCAATTCGCTTCCAGGCAGATAATCCAGGTATGTCTGAAGTTGTCCTAAGCTTCTATAATATTTAACTTTATGGCATATTCTGCTATGTCACGACATGATGTTTTTGTATATACAACTGCACAGGTGTTTGGTTCATGCATTGTCATTTGGAGCTGCACACTGGTTGGGGGTTGAAAACAGCTTTCCTTGTTGAAAATGGACCAAACCAAGGTCAATCGGTTCTGCCACCACCAAAGGACCTTCCTTCATGCTAGTCATCGGTTCAAAAATAACCAGAGAAAAATTGAATTAATTTGTACTCAATGGTTTTACTGTGTTTTTGTATATCCAGCCTTCATGTAAAACTTGCAGAAGGTTTTTAATTAAGAGACAAAAATAAGAGGAGACAAATGTAAGGAAAGATTTGAAGGATTTCTTGTAATTAAATTTCCAAAGTAATGATTCTTTATTTCATTGTTTACCTCCATGAGTATTACTATAGACTGTTAAATTTCTTCCGATACTTGGACCAATATATCTTGCAAAATTCGTCACAGTCAAGAACAATGAAAAGTTAAGACCCCTGCTTCAAACGATAATTAATCTTTACTCTTAACAATTAGAATAATTCTGAAGTGGTCAAACTAACCCCATCTTTATTCATGATTAAATGTACATGATCTTACTACTTATCAAGGAAAATATGAGTCTCAACTCTCAAGTGTTTGTATGAAACTGTACGATGAAGTTTAAGCTTAAGCATCACATAAGATCTCCAGACAAAAGTACCAACAACATTTATTTACAATTGGATCAAGGGAGTGCTTGGATTTGTTTCAAGACTCCACCCTTTAGTTTAAGCTTTAAAGAGACACATCTTTGAACTTAAAAGGGACACATCTTTTCCCTTGTACACTCTTTCCTATGTTATTTTCTTATCTGTTATTCCGGTTACTAAATTTACTGAACCTAGCACTAAGGCATTTGTTGAAGACAGATCAGCCAGCAACAAGAACCAGATTATGATCAAACCCAGACACCGCCTGCAAAATTTGAAAACCTTCTAAGGAATCCAGGTAAAATGGCTCATCTTCGTCAACAGAACTTGATAATCCAAGTCTACCATTTTTACCAGATCCCCAGACCCACATTTCTCCTTTTGATGTGAGAGCAACCGAATGTGCACGCCCTGCTGAAACTGAAACCGGATTCTCCCCAGCCAATGCATCAATCAAGGCAGGAAGATAGGCAGGCCCTGCCCGTCCTAGCTGAGAACTCTGATTCCACCCCCATGAAGCAATATCTGTAGTCCCCAAAGTGACGTTACTATCTGATTCATCAAGCTGGCATATTGCCAAAGAGTGGCCAAGCCCCGCGGCTACGGAAACAGGAGTGAACTTCATGTCAACAGGAAAAAATCCCAAATCTTCTCTAGCTCGTCCCAATTGGCCATACACGTTACTTCCAGAACTCAAGAGGGTACCGTCACCTGATAAGGGTACTCGAGAGTTGAGAGAGAACAAAAACTGTTCATATGTAATAATTTGCTAAAAGAACTACAAAGCAAATCACAAATTTAGTCAGTGAAAGTGTAGAGACGTCGTCAACTTTGTCCCTGAACATAAGGAAATTGGAAAATGATATTTGAATTTGAAAATTCTAAATTGATAGTCTCCTACAATTTCAAAGACTAAATTGATGATTCACCGAAAAATTATGCAATGTAGATTATGTTACTTACGGCAAAGAACTAAAGAGTGATCAAGGCCACATGCAATGTCCACAACTTGAACGCCACACAGTTCTTCCACCAAGCGAGGTTCCCATACTATTGGCATGTTAGTCTCCTCCGCCATTCCTTGTAAGACTTTCTTTTCAGCAACTTCCAGGTCTGAACTCGTGATTTGTGTGTTGTTTGAAAATGCACTTGAACTGGAATCTAATGGAGATGACTCCAAGTGACCATTCCCCATATTCCCTATCCTTCCATCTGCATAATAGCCCCACCCAAACAACTTGCCATCCACAGTTAATGCAAGAGCATGCCCCCAACCAAACGAGACCTGTTTCAATCAAAGAAACAATCACAAATAAAGCTTCATCACCATGTGTTTGAATAAGCTATGTAGCACCGATACTTCATACTAAAGATGGTGTATGTTACATGTCAATGTCAGGCACAAGGGACATCTCCACACCGACACATGAGATTACAATTAATTACTTCAATTTTCTTAAATTATAACGGTCATTAGGGTGTCTACGTGACAGTATAGTGTCTAGTCTCTGTTGTCAATGCGGAAATGCGGCGCGACATGGCCAACACAAAAATTGGTGGGGCGCGTAGCGGGCGCTATTTCGGTGGTGTGGTCACTAATAAATTTGATACTAAATACCATACTATTCAAAAAGAAATACTAAAATACCTTAAACATTAGTCAAAATTTCATGTATTCATAATATGAAATAAAAGGGATAGCAAAATCGAAAATTGCTAATACCAATTATATACAACTAGTAAAAGTTATTGTTTTACTATTGATAGGTCCGCTTTGACCGCTTTCCAGTTTCCACTTCTGCCACGCGCCAACGCGGCCTGGCGCGGTGGTCCTGATTTTTCCGCTAAAGCAGCCGACGCGGCCGCTTTTGACAACAAACTGTCTAGTGTCATAGTGAAAGAGTTTATTTGGATAGGAGTAAGTGAGCATTTCAATGTTCAAAATTGCAAGCGTCGTGCAATTAAATCCATTGGATTCACAAAATTGCAAGTTAGTCCCTTAAATTAAAGAATGCCATTCAATTTAGTCTCTATACCAAACTATCTATTTAGTAAACATCCATCAAAACCAATAAATCACCTAAACATTGATTTGAATTTTCTCTTACTATAACATGATAAACACAGAACCTTCAAAATTGTGATCCTAAATTTAGAAAAAGAACTAAGTTGACTCACATTGTTCGATTTAAATGACTAAATTGCTATTTCACATATTCATAGCACTAAATCGAGCAACCCTTACAATTTCATATACCAAACCAATAATTTACTCTTGAATTAAGTGTATATATTTCACAACATGTTTTCAACTTATTTTATTTAATAAACACCCAAAATATTTTATAAAAAGTAGCTTATAAGTTATACTATTCGAGATGTCTCATCTGATATGACAGTGTTGATATTGCTAGGCTGGACATCCTATCCCCGGTTCAAAATGGACCTCGTGGTTGTGTGAGTTTCAGGTGATACTTCCTAAAAAAATAACTTATGCAATGCTTGTAGTTGTAGGAAGCTCTTCTATTTTATATAAGAGAGCTTAATTAAGCTAAAGGTACCTTAACTACGTTTTGTGGAGAAAGTGCTTCAACTCTAGAAGGCAAAACAGCTTCAGTAACATTTTTTCCAAGTCCAAGCTGTCCCCTTTTGGACATCCCCCAAACCCAAACAGACCCATCATCACCAACACAACAGGAAACAACACCAGAAGCAAAAACACCAGAAACCTTCACATTTTCTAACCCCTCCACTCTTCTTGGCTCATTCCATGTTTCTCTAGCGGAAAGCCCACGACCCAGTTGGGCTTCGTTGTTTCTACCCCAAGCCCAAAGATGACCTTGGGAAGTGGTTGCAAGAGAGTGGTAGTGACCAGCATGGACGGTAACAATATCAGAAGGTAAAGAAGGAATTGGAGTTGGTTCGTATGCGTGTGTTCCTATACCGACGGTGGTTGTCGGTAAACCAAGTGCTCCGTGGGTTCCGTCGCCGAAACTCATCACCGTGCTCATCCATCTCCGGTAAATAACAACCGCGGCGGTTGTTGGTTTTAGGTTCCGGAATATTCCCTGTGATCGCCACATTACTTTTCTACTTTACGGTGGCGGTGTTAATGTGTCATGCTTTGTTCTGCTCTCTTCCGGTTTTCCATTGGGCCGCTTAAATCGGCTTCATTGAGCTACCATTAGTCAAAATTGCTTTTATTGATGTTTATGCAAAGTGGATTTAAAATTTTATATTTCATTTGTAATTTTATTTTATTTTTGGCTCATTGTGATTGCTGATAGGGGGTGTTTGGAGTGGGGTTTGGCTGAATGATAAAATGAAAAGTCATTTCACTCAAAAATTTAAATAAGGGTTAGAAATATAAACCGTTACTTTTGACTAATTAGGGAGCACTAGTTAACATTCTCCTTTAAATAATCATGGTTCTGTTTGATTTGGATGACTTTTACAAAAAAAAGCGATTAGTTCCAATTTTACGTTGTTTATTTTTTTCCGATTGCATTGCTAAACAAAACAACAAATAATAACAAAGAAAACAATAGGGAAAACAAAAACAAACTACTCTCTAAAAAAGAAAGTTTCAGCTGCATCATCTTCAGAAGATACAAGAGATCATTTGGAGGAGAGGTGTGATAAAAAAAGATCATAATTTGAGGACAATCCAAAAGTGCAAAAAAATCTGCACATTGATTTCTTTCTACAAGAGTGTGACATATTATAATGTTACTATGCTCAATCAAGTCATTCACATCTTGTATTAAAACAGCATAAATATGAAACTTGGAAGTTGGATCTTTGATGAGGTTAATACAACGCAGACAGTTAGAATAGGAAATAAAGTTCTTCGATCCTCATATTAAAATTAAAATTATAAAATTTTAATTTATATTTTTAATTATACAAGACAAAATCATGTATTAAAATTATGCGGTTTAATTTGGATCAACGTCTGTCTATCAAAATTTAAATTTTGCAAAAAAATCTACTCAAGTGAATATTATAAAGATACGGTAAAATCATAGATTTTATGCAAAATATTATAGATAATTTAACAAATAAGTATTATTAAAAACCAACAAGTAATCGATTAATGCAATATATTATAAAAAAAAAAAAGAAGCATTACTCCACATTTATGTATGAACTCAATTTTTTCTCCAATCCAAACGTTACAAATGACATCCAAACACATTTAATAAATCTCAATTTTTTTATGACTTTCATTTTTTATTTTTATCAATTGACTGTTTCATTTGAGATTGATTTGGATGTGTAGGGTAGTGCAGAGTAGAATACTTTGTTTTTTTTTTCTTTTTTCTTTTTATGTTTGTGGGGTTAAACTAAATTTTTTAAAGTGGGAATATCCGAATTTCCGCGGGTACGAATGAAGAGGATAACAATTAACAAGTAACAACCATATATAAATTATTTAAAAAGAAAAAACAAATAGAATTTGGAAATGGCGATGGCTTCAATGGCATTCTGTGGTGTGAACACAGTTACCTTTCACAACCGTGGTCGATACAACAGGTTAATCGAAATTCATCAATCCATACTTTTCTTTCACTTAAGCTAATAATTTACCAACAATTTTGTTTTTGCGATGTAGTGGAATTGCATTTGCGAGTTTGGGTAACAAAGAAAAAACTACTTTGGGAGTGAAAGTTACGGAAGGTGAAGGAAATTTGCCTAAACTCGTTCTCACTTCTCCAGCTGGTAGTGAGGCTGAGATATATTTGTTTGGTGGTTGCATTACTTCCTGGAAAGTTCCTAGTGGCAAAGACCTTCTTTTTGTTCGTCCCGACGCTGTTTTCAATAAGAAGAAACCAATAAGGTTCCTTACTTACTTTTTAATTACTTCTTCTATTAGTTACTACGAAGCACTGACACTGACACGAACACGTAGTGATTGAATGTAACCATGTAACACACATTTTCAATTTGAAATGAGGGTGCTATATATTTAATACTTATTACATTGTTATTTGCTAAGTCCCTGTTTGGATAAACAACTTAATTTGTACTAACTTAAAGTATAATCACTTATCGTGATAAGAGTTCATGCATAACAAAAGATAAAATAAAGGTAATTTTTTATTTTTTTTGTATTAAGTTATAAGTTGTTTTAATTAGCTGTCTTGGAAAACTTATGAAAATAAGCTGAAAACAACTTAAGAATGTGACATAAGTTGTTTTCATAAGTTCTTCCAAACAATCTCACAAGTGTTTATGTCAGTAGATAAACTCAAATGAACAAATCCAAACAGGCCTTAATTTGGGATCCCTCGGATACTGATTAATTTTCTTATGGAACAGTGGAGGTATCCCACATTGCTTTCCACAGTTTGGTCCTGGTGCAATTCAGCAGGTATGTTCCTTTATTCAATGTTATTTACTTGCAGGTTCATGTTGTTCTGTTTTTCAATGTTACATATGTTCAATTCAATTACAAAAATTTGATGACTAATTGGTTTTGGTATGACTGCTATATACATGCTATTTTATGTAGCTTAGTGAAAATAGTGATTGCAACTTTTGTGCTTAATATTTGATTGATAAAAGTTGCTTCTCTTTGACGAAAAATTAAGAGTAATTTGTTGCGATGACTTGTTAAAATGTTTGTTTGGTTGAGTTTTTGACAGCACGGGTTTGCAAGGAATTTGGATTGGACTGTTGGTGATTCTGAGAATGTCGAGGGAAATCTGGTTGTAACTCTGGAACTGAAGGATGATACGTATAGTCGTGCTATGTGGGATTTCAGCTTTCATGCTTTATATAAGGTTGTCAAGGACTTGTTTTCTTCAAGCACAACTCACGTTTTCAATACTACTAGATTACGATTCTGTTACCAAATCATGATGTGATTTCATGCTTTCATTTTTGCAGGTCACACTAAATGCTAAAAGTCTTTCGACTGAGTTAAAAGTTAAAAATACTGACAATAAGGCATTCTCATTCAATACCGCCCTGCACACATACTTTCGGGTAAATTTGAATAATCACTAAATAGGGTTTTATATTTGTGCTTGAATATTATTTTGACATTTGGTATTATGTTTGCTGGATATCTGAACGGATACTAAGCATCTGACGATGCCTAACCAAGTACAGATGATTTTCATCCAATTATTGTTTGAATGAGTTGAAATTATTCAAATGCATGGTTTTTTAACTCAATTTTATTGCTTACACTTGCTGCTTAAACTTTTGAAAGTAATCATTTTGTCATTATACACAGGCTTCTGTAAGTGGTGCATCAGTTAAGGGGTTAAAAGGTTGCAAAACTCTGAACAAACATCCAGATCCTAATAATCCAATTGAGGGTAGCGAAGAAAGGTCTGTAACATACTTTACTTCTGGGAATTCTTAAATTAAAATTTGACATGGTATGTGGTAACTACTTGTACAGGAGAAAGAAAATTCTAACTACTGAAATTTGCCTTCCCTTAGCCTTAGCCAAGTGGTTGGATAAAAAGTTGTACTACCTATGAAGTATTTCAAATTATCTTTACTGTGTGAGACATGGCCATACATGTATTTTCATGTGCATAACTGTTGCATGACCGAAAAGCCTACCTTCTTTATCTCCCTCATTTTGTATGAATTTGAACTAGAATTCTGTATCATTTCATTCATTTAGTGGCTAATTTCTAATCTTGTTTCTTTCAATTTTCATCTCGTTCACACAATAGTGTCATCTTTCATATATAGCACATGTATATTTTTTCTCAATATAATCCATATAAGACCAAAATTGCATTGAATGATAAAGAATCAAATCTCGACATTGAGTGTCTTGATTTAGCTTAATAGACCATCTTCATAATGCAGGGATGTAGTCACTTTCCCAGGATTTGTAGATTGTGTTTATCTTAACGCTTCAGATGAGTTGCAGCTTGATAATGGCTTGGGTGATATAATATCTATCAAGAACACGAAGTATGCAATTTTAGGCTTATATTACAACTTTACTATTTGATTGCCCAAGTCAAGTGCTTACACTTTCTTGCCTCTTATCCATGTAGCTGGTCAGATGCGGTGTTGTGGAATCCTCATCTTCAAATGGAAGCATGTTACAAAGATTTTGTTTGTGTTGAAAATGCTAAGGTAATGAGTTTACAAACTTTATAAAAAGGCGTCAAAGACATGCACTGCTAGACTGTGCAACGTCAACATGATGGCGATTGAATTTAAATAACTGGTTGTAGTTTTTTCACACGTCACCGAGCATCCTGCAGTATTATGATATCTGGCATAATGTTCAAGCTTTCTCGATTTATTCTTCTGAATTATAATTTCTACTATTTTTAATGCTTCAGATTGGAAATGTCCAGCTAGAGCCAGAACAAACTTGGACAGCTGTGCAGCATCTTACCATTGCATGATAAGTAACCATGGTTCTACATTTGCTATGTTTGGATATGCGTTTACTTTCAAATTCTCGCTTCCAAATGCTATTTGGCCATAGAAATGCTGAAGCTACAACTTCCTGCTTTTGGTAGTCGTGCGGTGGAAACGTGGTTCCAAACCGGCCTATCATGTTTTTTTGTCTTATTTGATTTTCCAACATGTATCTTCTGTATAATAATTTACTAAGCCACTATAGTTGGCTAGTGGTGAGGGATTTGATAATTTGCGAGAGGTTGTAACATAAAAGTATTTAAGTCAAACCTCATTTTACATGTAACATTGTTGCAACAGAATAAAATTGTAATGAATTTATTTTCTTTCATTTTTAATTTTTTCAACACGATGCAAAGCTACATTTTTCGCATTTTCATATCCCCGATTTAATTATATCCAAACAGGGTGGAAAACTACTATCATATCTACCTACTTTCGCCAGATAATTTTTTATTCTCATCTCAATTTGCTCCCTAACATGTCATCTGCTTGCAATAAGATTAGACATGTCATACATTTCTCGGACATGTGGGTGGGGTTCAGCCCCAGCAAAGAACTCGTGGACAACACCATTTAGGGTGATAGTACTGCATCCTGGAAGATTTAGCAGACCCTTATTTTTTATCTGGCTTCTCACTTGACTCGCTTCGTCCCATTCTCCAGCTGCAGCATGAATGCTTGCCAAATGAATATACCGGCCATCATGATCAGGGTCCAATTCAATCAGAATTTTGCCAATCTCTTTGCCAAGCTCAAGATGTTCGTGCAGGTGGCAGGCATTGAGCAGTGATCCCCATATTGCAGCATTTGGTTTTACGGGCATGGACTCTACAAACTTCTTTGCTTCTTTCAACAACCCTGCACGACCCAGAAGGTCTACCATGCATCCATAATGTTCCATAACAGGTTTCATGTTATAAACAGTACTCATGCTCTCAAACAGGGATTTTCCTTCTTCAACTAGCCCTGTATGACTACATGCTGTCAAAACTGCCGTGAAAGTGAACGAAGTTGGCTTAATTCCTGCTTTCTGCATTTGGGTGAACCGATCTAAAGCTTCTCTTCCCTTTCCATGGATTGCAAATCCACCAATAATTGCAGTCCATGTATAGACACATTTCTTCTCCAACTTACTGAACACTAGTAAGGCTTTTTTCATTTCACCACATTTGACATACATGTCTATAAGAGCACAACCTAAAACTGGATCTATTTTTATTTTGTTTTTACCAATGTAGGTGTGAATCCACTTGCCTTGCTCCAATGCACCAAGACCTGCACATGCTGAAAGCGAGCAGCTTAGGGTTATTTTATCAGGTTTGATGCCGGCAACCAGCATTTGCTGTAGAAGATACAAAGCTTCTTTGAACATGCCTGTCCTAACAAAGCCAACAATCATGGTTGTCCAAGAGATGACATTCTTCTCTGGCATATCTTTAAAAATCTTGTTGGCCATGTCTACATTTTCACATTTGATATACCCATCAATCATTGTATTCCAAGAAACAATATCTCGTGAGGGAATCAAATCAAATAGGGCGTGTGCAGACTTGATGCTGCCTGAAATTGCATAGACACGAAGGAGGGAATTTGTGGCATAAATCTCTGAACCAAAACCCCTTTTGATAATTTGTGTATGGATTTGATGTGTTTCTTCTAATGCTGAGAGTGCAGAACATGCTTTGAGAAGGAAAGGGAAAGTGTAAGCATTGTGAGGTATTGAATGATGAAGCATTTGATAATACAAAAGCAATGCTTCTTCTGGGTCATTACTGTTTGAATATGCTCTGATCATGGTGTTCCACATGACAGTATTCGGTGAACTTATTCGATCAAAAACCATACGTGCATAGGTTAAGTTACCCAACTCCATTGATGCATATGTCTTTAAGAGCCTGCTTACTGTCAACTTGTGTCTGATGGTTCCTTTTTTCAACAATTGACCATGAATCTGCTTTAGTTCACCTATATTTGAACATCTCTCCAATAAATACATGGTATGCTCCCCATTGAGTTGGAGTAGCTGTGAAGTCCCCATTAAGAAACCAAGAAATAGAACTATCCTCCGGAGAGAAGTTGAAAAACTATGGAGGAATGAGATGTTTTAAATAAGTGGCTTTAAATTGTTTACCTTAGTTTTGGATAAGATGTAGACGAAAGTCTATCATGTTTCATTTTGACTTCTTTTGGCTGTTTCCATGTTAGTTACAAGACAAATTTTCGTAAAGAATTGCATGAGTTATTTCAAGGCTCTTTATTGGTAAGAGCAAGAAAAATGTTGCAAGATGTATTATAGTCAAGACCCTGTAACTTGCCTCGATATTAAATACAATGTGAAAAACTGAATGTGGAAATGCAAATATGCAAAATCATCATAAGCAAACACAAGCAAACAAAATTCAATATTGGTTGCAGCTGATAACAACCCATTATTGGCAAAGAGAAAAAGGAAAGTGCACGTGAGTAGCAATTTAGCTTAAGCTTTAATTAAAAATTTAACCATATATGTTATTGTCTATGCAACAAAAAAAAAAATTATAAATTTTAATGTGGTTTTATAAGAAAGGGGAAGTTATGGAAATATTCATCAACTAAAAACTAACTAAGAAATAGCTTTTGCATGCATTAATATTTCATATATACGAATACATTGAGATCCAATTTGATTTGCATCATTTGACTATTGTGCTGGTGATTCAAACTCCCGCGTAGAAACTAAAAAGTATAACTTCAACAACAAACAACATAGACATTCCTTCAAAAAAAAAAAACAACATAGACATGACCATTAACACTACCTAAAATCAATCACTCCATATTAAACATGCTCAATCTAGCTTTTGAATTTTACCATTCTATGTGTTGAATATGACAACAAAAGTCACACATCCACAAAAATAAAAGCAAAGTAAAGCTATACAACAAGAAGCATAGGTGAATGTTTAGTTAATAGGTCTATTAAGAAAGTAAAAATCATAATATTGCAAATGCTTACTTAACTTAATGCATGATTATGTTAAGTATGCAAGTACTTTTCTGATTGTTACTCTCAAATTAGTTATTAATTTTTGTTTCGATTAAAGATATTTTTACAATAAATTTTGTGAGACATTTTTTACAATGCATTCCTCTTTTCTATTTAAAACATTTAAAGTAAAGTTGAAAGTTTATTTAAAAAATTGGATTAATTTTTAATATAAAGGCTTTATTATAAATTATTGCTAAATTTTTCAAAATTACACATTTATTAAGTCATTTAATAAACTAAGAGTTTTTAAATAAGTCTTTATATAAAAAAGTTTACAGGAAAGTTTACATTGTCCATATATGTAATAAACTAAGAGATTTTAATTAAGTCTTTATATAAAAAAGTTTACAGGAAAGTTTACATAGTCCATATATGTTATTGTCTATGAAAAAAAATCATAAATTTTAATGTGGTTTTATAAGAAAGGGGAAGTTATAGAAATATTCATCAACTGAAAACTAAATAAGAAATAGTTTCTGCATGCATCAATATTTAATATATATATGCATACATTGTGATCTAATTTGATTCGCATCATTTGACTATTGTGATGGTGATTCAAACTCCCACGTAGGAGCTAAAAAGTTTAACCAACAACAAACGACATAGACATGACCATTGACACTATCCAAAATCAATCACTCCATATTAAACATGCTCAATATAACTTTTAAATTTTACCATTCTATGAGTTGAATATGACAGCAAAAAATAAACTCAAAAGTCCCACATCGACAAAAATAAAAGCAAAGTAGAGCTTTATAAAAAGAAACGAAGGAGAAATGTTAAGTTAACAGTTCTATTAAGAATGTAACAATTTAAGATATATATATACACACACACACACATATTGTCTGAATTGTTAGATTCTCGATAGTTATTAATTTTTGAGACTTTTTTTTTTTTACAGAAAATGCATTCCTCTTTTCTACTTAAAACATTTAAAGTAAAGATAAAAATTGATTGAAAAAATGAATTAATATTTTTAATATAAAGACTTAATTATAAATTATTGCCAAGTTTTAAAATTAAATTAAGAATATACATTTGTTTTTATCTAAATTAAGAAAATATGTTATTCCTCTTTGCACAAAAA
>Ga0315913_1004883_pt1 | contig 16228 bp, 10 predicted proteins | sample MpolsnodulesMG_FD_207736 | JGI IMG/M metagenome (GOLD analysis project Ga0315913, IMG submission 207736) | Medicago polymorpha root nodule microbial communities from Los Angeles, California, United States - small nodules | ecosystem: Host-associated > Plants > Roots > Nodule | place: USA... | reverse complement strand
CCCTACATTTAAATGAATTACTTAACTACAATTTACCTCCAACATTAGGTAACCATTGTACAACCACCTACAAATACAGGTCATGTAGTTATAAAAAAAAAAAAAAAACAGTCTTTTATATGGTCTCCTACCATGGGAGACCTATTCACCTCATGCACCCTAAACGGCGCCTCTCTCTCCCCCTTCTTTTCTTCATTTCTTTCCATTTCTCTCACTCTCTCCCATTTCTTCTCACTCTCAAAATTTGATTCTAAAAAATTCATAGGAGAGAATTCTAAAAAATCAAAAGAGTAAAGCAACCGTGTTCATCCACCTTCCTCAATTTTTACCAACACAACAACCATTTATTTTTGTTTTGGCTTTTTGTATTATGTGCATATAGTTTTTGTTTATTTTTTATTTCTTTCCAAATAAAATCCATTTACTAGCTTTGTTGTGTGATTTTGTTGTTGTTGAAAAAGAAGGAAAACACAAGAGAAGAAAAGTACGGGAAACAAAAGGTTGTACCCAACAATTAGAAGGAAAGCGCAAGAGAATAAAAAATTATTGACAAATGACATTTTAGTGCCAACAATTTAACATATTTTTGAAGGAAATTAAAATTACTGACTTATTATAAAATACTAATTTTGTCACTAATGAGAAAATTAGTATGTTTAGAAACAAGTAAGCAATTAAGCAACTAGGTGAGGAGGGCCCTCAACCGAGTGAAGGATATGCGATGTTAGAGCAGCCACGTGAGATATTTAATTCTTTCTCATAGCCACTAACTCATAATGTGGGTCGTCAAAGGCTCTGAACCGAGTTAAAAGCATATTGGGACGATACTATGCCGCATTACCCACAATCTCTGCTCTCAACGCCAATAATCATTTATAGGAAGCAAAGAAGAGACACAATCTGTACTGGATCTGCACACAAAGTGACCTTGTCAACATATCATGTTGAGGAGAGAAAATTGAAGTCTAACATAGGCCCCCCAGATTCCACTACCAAGGGAGTTATCACGCAACACTCGTGAAAATTAGCCAAATATAGGTTACGCACCGTAGGCAATGTTGTTTGGCTAGTATACAATAGTCACACTATAAATACTTTGTTCATATACTATAATTAACACATTCAATCAATCAAACAAACTTATTTCACAATTTTATCTCTCTATCTTTCTTATTTTATTTATACATTTCCTTGTGTAGCTTAAACCCAAGAAAACAATCGTATTTAACGCTCTAATGAAGTAGTTAGGGAATCTACATTCGAGGAACATAGCTCCTCTCTTAGCATCTATCACCTGAAGCAAAAGAAATCACAGTTCACGAAACTCAAACCTTGACTAACTTCAGCTTCCACCAACATTTTCCAATGCACATTCATACACATACTTGTTGAGACCAAAATCATTTATATATTTGTAATAACTAAATTGAACTTTTGTATTTTTATTTTTTCTCAAAATGTTGTGGCCTAAAGTCATAGCCTGGGTTGATCGTGATTACAAAGTTCAAAATCGTCGCAATATCAAACAAACACAAGTTAAATGAAGAATAATAACAACAACACACTCTTTTTCATTAATTAAAGTTTATATGGGTCCCATGTAAATTTTTTGAGACTCATATGTTTTGGTAGGGTAGGGCCCTTATAATAGTTTTTGTTACAAGGCCCACATAAATTTTAAGCAATAAAAAAGAGAATACTGCTCTTCTCCCTACACATTTTGCTCGCGCCCAACATGGTTTCCAGTTATACCCTTGCGCGAGTTAAGTCACGCTGCGTGACTTAACTCACGCACCTTTTGAGTTATGCGTGACTTAAGGCACGCACCACTGGACTGTGCGTGTGTTAACTCACACACGTTGGCCGATGGTCTGAGCTCGTGAACAAACGTTTTTTGGACGGTCGTTAGGTTTTCAACATTCAATCTATACGTCTTCTACAACTTCTACATGTTTTTTTGACCACGTTTATGGTGGTTACATATACTACCATTCCCACCTATAAATTCCCCTCCATACTTCCATATTTCCTCACACCATATCACTTTCTCTCCCTCTATTTTTCTTTTTTTCTTCTTCAATAGGTCTCTAGTCATTGGGGTAAATGGTGGTCAGTTTTGAGGTAAATGGTGAGTTGGAGGAAGTGATCAACCCTTGGGATAGAATTAAATTTGCTTCTTTTTACCCTAAAAACTTTTAATCGTGGGTAAAAAGAATCTTTTTGGGGTATAAAAAGAACCAAATTTAGATTTAGCCCAAGAGTTGATGATGTATTTCCTCCAAAAATGCTGCTCACTATTTACTCCATGACTGATCACTATTTACCCCAAGATGGTAAAAAGATCTTTTTACCCTAAGAGGGTAAAATGAAAATAAGTAGATTTAGTGAATTCGAACAAATGTATCAATTATTGCATGAATTCTATTACTAAAATGAGATGTTGTTATATGTATTAATTTTGTTCATTTATTTTTATTTATATTTGTTTTTATTTTCTAATTTTGTATTTAATGAATAAATATTAATTTAGTTCATTTCATTTCATTTATATTTGCTTTTATGTTCTAATTTTGTATTTAATGAATAAATTCGAATAAATATTTATTTTAAGTGTATAAATAAATTAGAATAAAGTAAATAAATAATTTAGAATAACGTAAATAAATTAATTTTAATAAAGTAAATAAATTAGAATAAAGTGAATAAATAAATTAGAATAATGTAAATAAAATAATTTGAATATAGTAAATAAATAAAATAATTTAAATTAGAATAAAGTAAATAAATAAATTAGAATAACGTAAATAAAATAATTTGAATACAGTAAATATTTTAAAAAAAAGTGAGTTCAAATAATGTAAATAAACAACAAGTAGCGTGAGTTAACTAACGCAGCGTTAGTTAAGTAGCACTAAATTTAACACTTACATTATTTAACTAACACAGTGGTATTTTCGGCAAAGCTGCTGGACGCGAGCAAAAAGTGCTGGGAGAAGAGCAGAGTACTAAAAAAAAGATATAATGAATTTGGAAAATGCTGTTAAAGAGTGATTTAGCAGTGGTAGTGGTTCTCCAGAAAAATGAAAACAGGGTAGATTAGTAACAGTGGATTTGAAAATGAAATTAAGATAGCATAATAAAGCCATAAACACATTCTTAATTCCCGCTAAACAACACTATACAAAGACACACACACTCTTACTCATTCACACTTGACTCTTCTTCTTTTCCATTTCTGCAATCGTGAAACAAACCCTAATCCCACAATCCAATGGCACCCAAATCCCAAACCCGTTCTTCCTCCGCCGCCTCCGAATTCTTCAAACCCGGCACCTTAGTCGAAATCAGCTCCGACGACGACGGTTTCCGCGGCTCATGGTTCACCGGCAAGATCGTCCGCCGTCTCGCCAACAACAAGTTCATGGTCGAGTACGACAACTTGATGGAAGATGAAGCAGGTACAAAGCGCCTCAAAGAATCGCTCAAGCTTCACCAGCTCCGACCAGTTCTTCCGACGGAGGCTAACCGGGTGTTCAAATTCGGCGATGAAGTTGATGCGTATCACAATGATGGATGGTGGGAGGGTCACATTACTGAGGAATTGGAAGATGGAAGATTCGCGGTGTATTTTAGAGTCTCCAAGGAGCAGATCGTGTTCAACAAGGAGGAACTCAGACTTCACCGTGAATGGATGCATGAGAAATGGGTCCCACCTTTTCAACAACAGGTATGCTAGGGTTAATTTTTGTTGTTTATCGTGTTTAGATTGAATTTTAGGGTTGCCTTGTTATTTGCATGTCTTTTTATGGGCCTGTCTGGATGAACAGCTTGTTATGATAAGCGCTTATGCTTAAGCTTACATAAGCTATCTTTATAGAAAAAGATAAATGAAGATGAATTGTTTTTGTATATGATATAAGCTGTTTTTATAAGCTATATTGGAGAACTTATGAAAATAAGCTGAAAAAAGCTTGTGAAAATTTTTAGAAGCTGTTTTCATAAGTTTTCCATGACAATTTCACTAAACTTATGCTAGTAGATGAGCTCAAATAAGCCAAACTTAACATGCCATATGTTATTGTTATTTAACTTAGTTTGCTTGCAGTTAAATGCTGTGAGTGGTGATATTGTTTGTTAATTGTTAATATTATAGGATGATAGTGACATTGAGAAAAAGGTGACGGTGAAGGTTGATGAAACTGTGACGGAAGAGAATGTGAATTTTGAGGTTAAGCCAGGGACATTGGTTGAGGTTTGCAGTGATGAAGAGGGTTTTAAAGGAGCTTGGTTTTGTGGCACACTTGTTGAGGTGAAGGGAGAAGGTAAGTTCGTTGTCGAGTACGATAGCCTGCTGGATGAGGATTCAAGTCTCCTGAGAGAGGATGTTGATATCCTGCAAATGAGGCCTCGTCCACCAAAAACTGCTGAAGTTGCTCAGTTTGAAGTTCTTGATGAAGTTGATGCTTATTATAATGACGGGTGGTGGGTTGGTGTTGTTTCAAAAGTTCTTGGGGACTCCAAGTATATTGTTTTTTTCAGGAACTCCAATGAGGAAATTGAGTTTCAGCATTCCCAGTTGAGGCTGCATCAGGACTGGATGAATGGCAAATGGGTCATGGTTTCGAAGGTATGATTGCAATGTTTGTATTTTTGATTGTCAACATTGACACTTTCTTTTAAAACTAGACTTGAGTTCATTTGCATTATAGCATACTGTCAAAATAATCTGTTGGCTTGTGAGGATCGGCTTCAATACTCTCCTCATGGAATGTTTTTATTGAATTACCCTCACCACATCTTGGGACAAATTCTAAAAGGAAATCTAGTCTTCCTTTGGAATTTGGATGAACTAAAGCACAAACTGGCTGACAATCTTATATAAGCAGGCTCAATCTTTTTGAGTGTGTTAAATTTCATCCCTACTGAAATATGGGGTAAAGGGATGATGTTTAGAAACTTGTATGAGGGTGATTTACCCGGTCGATGTTTTTAAATTGATTCCTTCCCAGGACAATAGTTTATATTTATTAACACTAATATAATTATCGACTGAAGTTCAAATAAATGATTACTACGGAGTTGGATTTGCCTGTTTTGTCACTTGCTTTTACAGTCTAGATCTCTGGAATCTGGACTACCAAAGTTTTTTTCCAGTACTTACCCAACTTGCTCTGCAAGTGCATTTTTTATTGTTGGCTTTAATTGCACATTCTCCGCAGAGAATGATGTGTGGGTTGAGATAATGGTTTTTGGAGGAGTTTGTGTAACACGTTGGGGTAAGCATAAAGATGCTAGTAGAGCTCAGTAGAAATTCGAGTAAACAGCTATAACAAGGTCTTTTCCTGTTATTAAGTCTTTTCTTATTGGTTGGGATCAACAATATGAATTAATCGTCACCATAAAATCATGTTATATATGCCATGTATTTGGTTGAAAGATATTTAATACTAAATTACTCTTGATTTTTTGTTAGTAGTTTATTTAGCTTTCTCTGAAAACTATTTTATTACCCCCTATCTAGTATTTGCTCTCATTATCGATACTTGACAGTCTTTCCTCCATGCATTACCACACCACCTAAGACGATATTCCATCGTCTTCACTATTATGAGGTCGTGACTGTAATAAAATTTTACTTCAAGCTTAAGAAGAATTTTATGTATTTCCTAGGCTTGTTATATGTGAAAATCGTGTTTCCTAGGCCTTTTTTTATCTCTTCTTTTCTCTCCAATTAAGTTTATATGATCTCTATTAATAAAAGGCATGCAGTTGTATTATACATTTGATAGAGAGTAGTTTGAAAACATCTTTGGCTTTCTTGTCAATGATATGGCTATGCACAATATTTGAAAATTACACACAACTACTAGTTCTGTAGCATTTGCTCATGTTAGTGAGAAATTATTAATGTTATTGATCGGTACTTGAATTGTGATATGCTGTCGCTATGGTGGCTAGAATGTCAAGGTCTATGAGGTCTTACTGACCACTTTGTGACCGTAAAACTAAAGAGCAAATGATATATCACTGCCTTTCAAATTTACTAAACCATGTAGTCTTGACTCTTCAGCATGCAAAAATGTATTTTGACTTCACGGTTGTAATCTCAAGCTTTTGGTTTTTAACTATTTCAGGCGTTGGTGTTGAGGTTTTGAATGCTGAAAGCAGCAAGAGAATGAAGAAAAACTACTCCCCCTGGAATCATAAAATAAAATTCTGTTTGTATCATCGGTCAAATTATCAATAGTTTGTCTAAAAGAAATTACCAGACCATTATCAAGAATCTGACTAAAAGAAATCACTAGACCCTTGTCCTTCTCTTGCTTCCATTTAATGGATCAGGGTAATAGCTCAACATATATCAGTTGTAGTCTACAACAGTCAGGGTATAAAGTAGGGAAGTGTTGATAGACTTATGTAGATATTTTTTTCTTTCTTGAATGGTAAATGTTAGTGATTAATTGTTAATTGTTAAATTGATTGATATTTACTCGTTCTTCAGGGTTTAAACCTAAGAACTCTAGCTCCTTATCTCATGGCTGAAATTAGTTGAGCGAAATACACGGGAGACAAAAAACACACACTCTTACACTTAATTGTATTACTTATCTAAAACAAAAAACAACAAAAAAAAAAGTACCAACATTGATACCTACAAAAGGGTTAGGTAACCCGACAGCGTACTGATGTGATTGAGGATTGCCTTGCGTAAATTTTTTATACAAGTGTGTCAGGGCACCAACACTTATATTTACAACTAACAAGGGCTCAAAAACACTCTAAACATACAACTTTTACTGTGAATGCCCTCTTGTCACTGAAGAGTGTAGACCCAACTGTTCCTTGTCAAAGCCAGTGATTATGAAGAAAGCCTCCATGGGTATATGTGACACGAACCATACATCCCCATGCGTAACGGTCACCGTTCCCACCTGAAGATAGAAATTGTTGGTGTCCTGGTGCCACCAATCTATGAAAGTAGAAATTGGCCTCATCAACTCATAGCTGAGTTTCATCATCCGTAGGATTCCCAATACTTCGACTAATCGTCCAACCTTTGCATGATGAATGACAACATCATTCAGCTTTTTCCTTTGCTAAAGATCTTTAGTTCCCCTTAATCCTGAAGTAAATGTAAATATATATGTTAAGTTATTTTGACAAGAAACACAACATAAAGTTTAACAATATGTTATCACTTCATCTCAAAGTCGACTATCCACGTTAGGGGTGTCTGCGGATCAAATTGGGTCCCAATCCGAAGATGAGTGGGTTGTGTTTGATCAACAAGTCATTAGATATAACTTTTTTTAAAATTCCTAAAAAATATATACTTAAAAGTTAAATGACATTCTATTTTTTTTGTCAATTAGTCTATTGACAAGAAATTAACCTCTTAAAGTGAATAAATGGAGTGTCCGGATTCGATCTTTGACCTTGCATATATTATGCAATGTCCTACCAACTGAGTTAAACTCACAGAGACACTTAGTTGACATTCTATTTCATGAAAATTCTAACATTTAGAATAGATTTTACTATTTTAAAGTTTAACATTTGAATTTACATAAAAATCTTAAACTGTATTATTAGGAGAGTCTGGTAACAAATGCGCATTATCTATAATTCACACATGTTGCATTATCTCAATTAACAAATGCGAATCAACAATTAGGATCTTTACATCCCTATACCATAGGAGAGTCTATGATTGGACGGTTGGAGAGGCTCATCTTATAAGTTAGAATTCATCCAGCAAATATATATTTTTCAAATGTCTTAGGAATACTCATATGTACGTGATATGGGTCACATGTAACCCGCTGCTTTGAAGTAGCATCCATGTTGCCAAGATTGGCCTGCAAACACGCTCAACTTAACAATTCCTTCTCTGAGTAGTAAATATTTCCACCATGCACATATGTAGAGAAAGTGATTTGAATTTTGAAACATGCACGAACTAAGTTTACCTGAATTTCATTCACACATGTTGCATTATCTCAATTAACAGATGTGAATCAATGGTTAAGATCTTTACATCGCTACCAATACCAAGGGAGAGGCCATGATTGGACGGCCGGAGCGAGTCATCTTATAAGTTAGAATTCATCCAACAAATATATACTTATCAAATTTCTTAGGAATACTCATATGTAAATGTTCCAAGCATTAATTACATTAGTAATCTATCACAATATGTAATGTCTCTTAAATGTCATGAAAATCATCTATAAAGAATTTCAACATTCTTCCCTTTAAAGAATGAAGCGATTACTACATTTATAAAGCAAGAGTATTAGTACATCTAAATTTACGATGTACGGTAGAAGTTCCTGTAGCATATATTTATTTTGCTTTCTGTTTAGTTAATACTGACGCTAGACACAATATTGACTTTGATAAATTTGTTTTTTAACTTTAGATCTCATAAAGTTTTATTTAGGAGAATTTTAGAGTTCATATAAACTTTAGAAGTTAATAATATTGCCATGAAATTATGAAGTTGTTTTCACCCGTTTAGAGATGACTCTCCTAGGTCTAAATCCAAATCGCAAATGTCTTTCTAGTTTCTACCAAAAAGAGATGACTCACGAAGGACCCTCATCCAAAGCTCACTCTGATATGTAATCATCATCCACCTTCACAATTTCCCAAAAAAGCGTATGTTATCAACTACTTTTCGAAACAATATCTCATTTTTTCGGTATACCAAGATATCCCAATTGTGGAGACTGATCTATCAAGGTAACTGAGATTAATTTGAGGGGTTGACATTTTCTAACATATATTTTTAATATATATTACGATTAGCACAAATGAAAAACATCGATCCATCACGGTGAAATTAAAAAGTAATCGATAATTTAATAATAAACAAATATAATGATCAACGATTCAATATGATATGAAACGAAGTTAATGAAGATTGGTTAAGTCGGTCTGCAATATTATGTGTTCAATATTTATTGTTGTTGAGAAAAACATTTTTAATGAATGATCGCAATTTGATAGACTTCAAAACTCTACTCATCTAAATTATTTATTATATTTTTTTAATATGATAAAAGCGATCTATTAGAAGCGATCTATTAGTTAATATAATGACAAAAACCATAGTAAATCTTGACTATTAATTTTGTTTATTATTAGATCAACAATTATGGATAAGTTATGACAAGGATGGAGAATCCATTCACGTTAAATCATTACCCATATATTCTAGTCGTTACCATTTATAGTCTTCTAGAAGAGAGCGTGTGTGCATGCATTTGTTACCATGCTTCTAGAAAATCTTCACCAATTTGGAGGAGGCTAGTATAAATTAAAGCATGGGGACATTGGTCGGTTCTTGTCAACAAAAAGTGTCAAACAATAGACCCCCAAGTTTATTTTGTTTCTTTTTTTTCTTCTCTTTCCTTTTTTCAAACAATACTATAGAGCACTTATTATATTCTAGGATTCTAACACATCATACTAAAACAAAAAAGTAGTTTCATATTGATAACTACTAGATCGATGGATAGGAAGAAAAACAGTGGTGATTTTTTCTCTTGTGGTCTTTATGAAGCCACTGGTGATTCTGAAGCTGATATTTGTGATCCTAATATCAATATGGATTGTGACATAGCCAGATCAGTGTATGATGATGATAATGACGATGCTATGTCTTGCAGCTATGATGGATCTGCTGTCAATGAGCATGATCAGTCATGGTGTGATGATGATGATGAGAAGAGATTAGAAGATGATGAGGAGGAGGAGAAAGATGTTGTCTATGGAACATCATATTGTAGTGAAAATGATGATGATGATAAGAAAAATGAGATACATGATCAACATAAGAAGAAGAAATGCTACGTGTCTTTTGATTTAGGGCATGAATCGATGGATGAGATGGAAAAGAATAGGAGGTTCTGGGAAGCATGCTTGGCATCTTGATTCAATATTGAATATAGTATTTGCTTAGGCTTCTTTTCTTAATTAAATCAATCTCTCTTATTTCTCAATTGTCATCCATATTTTTCCATTCCATTATACATTACATGGGAGCTTTTAATTCCCTTAGCTTTAGCTTTAAATAAATTAAGAACAATATCATTTTTTTAATATGTGTCCGCTCGTCATATAATTAATTATTTTTGTTATTAAATGTATGATACATATATATATATATATATTATCCACATTAATTAGTTTATTACGTTTCATAAATCACTGTTTGTCTTTACACACACAAAAAAATAAAAAAAGTCGTTGTTGTTGTCTAATTTTATTCACGGAGAGCGCTAACAAATGCCGGATCAAAACATCTTGAATTGAGAGAGTCTTAGTCTCATCAAACTTGTAATAAATAGATAGAATATTGAAATCAAATGATATATAATCATGCATGAGTGATTAATAAGCTTTATCAAATAACAAATCATTTGAAAGAACTGTGTTCGATTTTTAAGTGAAACAATTCTTAATGACTTAATTTATACCTACTTTACAATCAAACGCTGGATTGGCTAAGCCCTTTTTCCAAGAAATAGGAGGGTTAATACAAAAAAAAAATGATATATAATTATTGGAAAAAAGGCATGTGATAGTGTACGGTCGTGAAACAATTGTGAGACAATCTTTCGCTATGTTTAGCATTATGATAGAATATTATGAACAATAATGATAATTATTTCAATTCGAGAAGGAATATCTCTCCTAAGAAATTAAAGAAAGACTATAATTTCATTTCTGAATTATTTCTTATCTTTCTCGTTACATATACAACCTATATATTGATACGATACAATACAAGATGATGAGGTAATTTCCTCAACCAACTATTTTCCAACCACCTATAACCTCCTATTACATATAAAATATATATTTAATAAACTACTAACTACCTATTACATATAAAATATATATTTACTAATTTATTAGATATTATGTTATATACATATCATTGCTTCATCCGTCCACAGCAACCTTGTCCTCAAGGCTGTAGTTAACACAAAACTTTCCATAATGCAAAGAAGATGTGAAACAACTTTCCATAATGCAAATAAGATGTGAAACAGCCACACTTTTGTCCTTGACAAGAGGATGAGCTTCAAAAGAATGATATTGTGTTATATACATATCATATTCTTTCTAAAATAATAAACCGAAGCAAAAGGTTGTGGAATTGGATGATTTAGATGAAAGGTGTGCATTTGGTTCAATTATTTTAAGAAGAATTCTTATATATTTTGAAGATTTGGTTGGATATCGGTATCTTGTGGGCAAAATTCATTCAAAATTTAATTTTAATTTGAATAAATTAACACAAAAATATTACACATGAAATTACAAAATTTGATCACATTGCATGGAGTCCCATTTTTTTTATGCATAAGAATTTTATGTATTTCCTAGGCTTTTTTTTTTTTTTTTTTTTTATCTCTTCTCTTGATTCTCCAATTAAGTTTATATGATCTTTATTAATAAATGACATTGATAGAAATAGTAGTTTGAGTTTTCATGAGTTTAACTCTCTTGGTAAGGGACAATGCATATTATATGCAGGGGCTGGGGTTCGAACCCCGAACACCCCATTTATTCACCTTTAAAGTGAATTTTTCTAGCCACTAGATTACTTGACCAAACAAAAAAAAAAAAAAATAGTAGTTTGAAAACATCTTTGGCTCTTGTCAATGTTACGCACAATATTTGAAAATTACACACAGCTCCTAGTTCTGTAGCATTTTCTCATGTTAGTGAGAAATTATTGATATTATTGATCGATACTTGAATTGTGATTTGTTGTTGCTATGGTGGCTAGAATGTCAAGGTCTATGAGGTCTTACTGACCACTTTAATTTGTGACCGTAAAAATAAAGAGCAAATAATATATCACTGCCTTTCAAATTTACTAAACCTTGTAGTCTTGACTCTTCAGCATGCAAAAATGTGTCTTGACTTCACTGTTGTAACCTTAAGCTTTTGGTTTTTAACTATTTCAGGCGTTGGTATTGAGGTTTTGAATGCTGAAAGAAGCAAGAGATTGAAGAAAAACCAATCCCCCTGGAATCATGAAAATAAAATTCTGTTTGTATCATCGGTCAAATTACCAATAGTCTGTCTAAAAGAAATTACGAGACCATTATCAAGAATCTGTCTAAAAGAAATCACTTGACCTAGTGGCGGAGCCAGAAAAAAAGCTCGGGTGGGCATTAAAATAAATTATAATATATAAACACACAAAAAATCACGTATGCCATTTTTTAAACCGCCGAAAGCTAAAATCGTTGAAAAATTGTTTAAATTCTTGCAAAATAAGCCTATAATTGAATTATCTAAATTTTTCGGGCGGACCATTACACCACTTTGTGAGAATTTGGATCTACCGAAACTTAAAACCGACACAAAATTGTATAAGATCTCGCAAAATAGATCTATAGTCGTTAATTTTTAAATTTTTCTGGGTGGGCACATGAGGGGCTCCGCACCATTATCCTTCTTTTCTTCCAATGGATCAGGGTAATAGCTCAACATATCTCAGTTTTAGTCTACAACAGTCAGGTATAAGTAGGGAAGTGTTGGTAGACTTATGATTGCAGATATAATTTTTTTTTGAATGGTAAATGTTAGTAATTAATTGTTAAATTGATATTTACTTCTTCTGAGTTTAAACCTAGGAATTCTAACTACTTATCTCTTAGCTGAAATTTGTTTAGCGAATTATATGGGAGACAAAAAAAACACATGCGTTTTATCTAAACAAAAAACAACAAAAAAAAGTAACAACATTGATACCTACAAAAAGGTTAGGTAACCCGAAAGCTTACCAATGTGATGAAGGTCTAAAAAACGCGCAACTCTTACATAGACACAACCTTAAATAAAATTTATTTGGATACACACATGATTGATAAAATTTAAAAGAATGATATTAAGTGATGTGACTAAATTATTATTTTTTTAAATTTTATCATTCTTTTGATTTGGGGTTGTATCCAACTAAATATTTCTCCTAAAAACACTCTAAGGGTGTGTTTGATTGTGAGAAGAAAGTGAGAAGAGAGAGAGTATGGGAGGAGAGAAATAGATGAGAAATAAAGTAGATTTGATGAGTTGTTTGGTGTAAGAGAATGAACAGAGAAATAGGAGAGAAAGAGATGCTACTATTTTTTGAAAAGACAAAAATATTCTTCGATAAAATCAAAATATAATTTATGATTAATTAATTTTTTTGTATAGATTAAATTAATTTATTAGCCAATTTAATTTAATCTATCAACTAAATATTATTCCCCTAAAAATACTATTATTTTTACATTAGCTCAATATTGATATCTATAAAAAAAAAAAAAAACTTTTGGTTTTTCACTATCAATTAAACAATTTACTTCATTTTTTTTAAACATTTTTGTTTTTAATTTGGGCACAAGCCAATAAAAATATATCTTAACTCAAAAAACCACAATATGACAACCATGTCTCCAAGGAACTTCAACCATCAGTGTAGTGAAGAAACAATACCTAAGAATAAGGGTATATATGGAAAGTGCAGAAAATTATATGTTTCTCTCTTCTTTCTTCGCTCATGTGAGAAGAAAGCAAAAAGTGGTAGGGACCACATATATCCTTTCTCTCTTCAGCATCTCACTGCACTGCCAAACACAAAAAATTGCTTATTTCTTTGCAATCTCTCTCTCTCATACTTCTCTCGTCCCTAACTCTCTCCTTCCAACCACAGTGCAAGGGCATCTCCAATGCTGGGAATTTATGAGTTCCCATTGTCTTAAGTCCCGTGCCTTATTATACTTTACCATTGGAGTGTGATGACATGGCATATCAAGTTGCTTAAAAATAAGGGATGTGACTTCAAGAAGGCACCATGAAGTCAGGGAACTTAACAATAAAATCTTTATTTTATTGCAAATCTGAACTAATTAGATGGGAAAAAAATTCAGAATCAATTATAAAAAACTAACTAGAAAAATGCAGTCCCAAATAAAATCAAACTCAAATTATTCAGAAAAAAAAAGTAAAAATGAAAACAACAATTTATCCCCAAAAAAAATAAAAAATAAAAAATCAATCAAGTACAATAAAAATTGAATCTTTATTAATTGATGGATTGCATGTGAGCTCAATTTTTATGAGAAAGAAGGAATACAACTGAGATTTTAGAAGGAAGAAACAAAGAAGATAAAGAATTTGAAAGATGTATTGCATGCGTGAGTGAGCGGAATTGTTTAGAAGGAATCATTGAGTTTTAGATTACATGTGAGATGAATTTTTCTAGGAAAAGCGAATGGGTTTCTGTCATGGAAAACCAACGGTCATGCTTAAGGCAGTTGTATCATATGACTTGTAGATTTGGCATGTTTTTTTTGGTACTCCGGACTCAAATAATGACATTAATGTTTTAAAGTAGAACCCAATGTACAATACACAGTGAATACTACCCCTTATAATATAGGGTATTATCTAGTTGATGGTATTTATTTTGAATGGGCTACATTTGTCAAAACGATTCCAATGCCCCAAGGAGAAAAGAGACAATTATTTGCCAAACAACAAGAATCAGTAAGAAAAGATGTGGAATGAGCATTTGGAGTGCTTCAAAATCGTTTCGCAATTGTACGCGGTCCATCACGTTCTTGACATGTGAACACAATGAAACATATCATGTATGCATGCATCATAATGCATAACATGATCGTCGAACACGAACGTGACACGTATGATGGTAACTTTGATTACGATCATGTCGATAATGACATTTCATCAATTGAAGTATCTAATGGTCCGCATCCTCACTTTTTAGAAACATACGTGCAAAGGAGAGCACATATTCAAGAGAAACAAATTCATCGTCAACTTCAAGCCGATTTGGTGGAGCATATTTGGGAACGTTTTGGACGCGAGAACGACACTAATTAATTTATATATTTCTCCTTGTTTGTATTTAACATCTTTGTTATTTGTTTTCTTTAGGGTTAATAGTGTTTTTCACCCCTGTAATATATGTCATTTTTGGTTTTCGCCCATATAAAATTTTCGGTTTGATTTGCAATCTCGTAAAAAATAAAAAATCCAGAAAACCCCCTCCCCTGTCCAACTCACCAAATTCGCTTATGTGGAGCTGACTTTGTTTTTTATTTTTATTTATTTTTTAATTGGCCACATCAGATTTATTATTAAATTTTTTAAAAAATTTGAAAATTATTTTTTGAAAATAAAAAAAAAAAATTTGCCAAATTTTTTTTCAAAAATTAAAAAAAAAAAGAAAAATACTATAAGATTTTTTTTTAAATTTAAAAAATACAATCAGATTTTTTTCGAAATTAAAAAGATTTTAAAAAATTCTGGAATTTAATTTTTAAAATACAAAAAAATCAAATTTTTGAAAAAAAAATTTTAAAATATTTTCTATAGAAAAAAATTTTAATTTTTAAAAATCTGGATACAAATTTAAATAAAATTCAGATTGTTTTTTCGAAAATATTATTCCAGAATTTTTATAAAATCTTTTTCGAAATTAAAATATTGAAAAAAAAAATCATTATTTTTACAAAATTATGAAGATTTTACGATTTTGGCTAATGATTCTAACAAAAATCCATTTTGGGGCTATAATAAAAAAATTGTAAAAATTAGAAAAAAATTCAGGAATTTTAATAAAATTTTCGAATAAAAAATCTGAATTTTTTCTAAATTAGTATCCAGATTTTTAGAAATTAAATTGTTTTTCCTGATTTTTTTTTAAAAAAATTCTGACCACTTTTTTTAAGAATTTTAATAAAATTTTCAAATAAAAAATCTGAATTTTTTCTAAATTGGTATCCAGATTTTTAAAAATTAAATTTTTTTACTTTTTTTTTTAAAAAAAATATGACCTTTTCTTGATTTTTTTTGTATTTTTAAATTGAAATTCCAGAATTTTTTAAAATCTTTTTAGTTTTGAAAAAAATCTGATTATATTTTCTGATTTATCTTAATGTTTTTTATTTTAGAAAAAAAAATCTTAATTTTTTTCGATTTTTAAAATTTTTGGAAAAAATCTGACTATTTTTCTGTTTTTTTATATTTCGGAAAAATCTTAATATTTTCTCTGATTTTTTTTTATTTTTGGAAAAAAATCTGAATATTTTTATGATTTTTTGGATTTTTTTATTTTTTAAAATTAATTTTCAAATAATTTTTTAAAAATATATGATGTGGAAATGTTGTTTTACACGTGGCCAATTAAAAA
>Ga0315913_1004880_pt1 | contig 16238 bp, 7 predicted proteins | sample MpolsnodulesMG_FD_207736 | JGI IMG/M metagenome (GOLD analysis project Ga0315913, IMG submission 207736) | Medicago polymorpha root nodule microbial communities from Los Angeles, California, United States - small nodules | ecosystem: Host-associated > Plants > Roots > Nodule | place: USA... | reverse complement strand
ATTTTTATATCAGTAAGAATGTCAAAAAGGGGTTCTTGTAAATTTCAAATCTTGATCAACGAATGTTGAGGCATATACATTTTATGAATTTCCTTCTCTTTTTATTCTTAGGTGCTTGCACATAACTGCCTGATTTGGGTTCTAATTTACATATGACATCCTAGGAGGAAGATATATAGTTAATTGGTGGATAGTTGGAAAGAATCCATGTACAATAATTTTGTAATTTGAATCCACCATCTTAAAGGACAATGAATTTGGAAATTGTTCATTGTGAATTTGTAATGGCCTTAGCTCAATTATTTTTCCTTAAAGAAGTATATCATGCAATTTCAACCTTGTTCGTAGCTTCAAAATAGAGTAATGATCAAGGTATCCAAGAAAAAGCTATCAAGCTTCACTAAAATATAATCAATTGGGTTTGTCCCATGGGTTTTCTTTTGTATTCCTTTCAAGATCTCATGTTTAATTTCCTTTGGTATTAATTTTGGTGGGATAATCCATACTCATAGAGTTTTGTTCTGGCTTTAAATAACAAATGAATGTTGAAATTGTTGAAATTGTACCTCTCGAGTCAGTCAATCCTTGAGCCGGCTACCGACTTTTAAATAAATAAAAAAATCACCAAAGCATGTGTTCAATTTAGTTAGAGGTAATGTCATGCTGGAGGATAGTTATGCAAAGTTGGCAGGCCGTTATGCCACATTGGCAGTTAGTTATACCACATAGTTTAAGTTAGTTATAAAGCTTCAAAGTTGTTAAGCAACACAAATGGAAATTCTCTCAAATTTGTTGTTTTTCGAATTCATAAAAAAGTACCTTTAAAAAAGATATTACCGGGTTGAGTCACGACCAGGTCGCTTTCTTTAAAATGTTTCACAACACTACCTGAGTTTGTGCAAGGTAGACTAACAACCTCGCTGCCTCGAGGATAAAACAACTCAGTTCACCTGTTCAATTACGTACTGCACCGTAAGTAATCGTTCTAGAAATAACACCCTTAAAATATGGTTTAATCAATCGTTCGATTAAACTGCTCAATACGGTATGTAGACCACTCTCGAAACCGATGAGACAAAAAGGAGTATAAGAAGAAGGACGGACGACGACGATCGACGTCGTCGCGCGCGAAATATATATAATTTCTAAGCGCTCACCCGTTCGCAAAAGTGGGTACCCCAAGGGCACACCCTTTTAAGCCATTCTCCACTTATATAAACACTTATTAGGTAGTATGACCCTCCAATGTGGGACATTTTTAAGTCATATCAACACTAGCTCTTGCTAAGGTGTTTATTCTATCCAACTTCCACTATTGTTGCTAGTGTTCCAACAATTTTTTTTTATGTATCATTCATTTCTCGATTCAAAATCGTTATTGTTTTCTGTTGCATCAAGCTTTTCTTCTCTAACTTCAATGAAGTCTTCATCTCCTCTAGTCACCAACAATGGTGGTTCACTCTTTGATTCTACAAGATCAGGATCGATCAATGCATTTCACTCCAAAATTGTCGATCAAACTTGATGACAAAAATTCTCTCTGCTTCTTGATGACAAAAATCTCATGAAAGTAAAGGTGAGACAATTACGCTCTTAAAAAAACGCTCTGAGTTGAAAACGATTAAGCAAGGTACAAGATCAATTTCTGAGTATGTGTTTCATTTTGAAGAAATTGGTGATGTATTGCTCTCAAGAGGAGATCATATCACTAAACAAGATCAAATCAATGCTATTCTTGAAGGTTTGCCCAAAGAATACATAAAGTAAGGTTTTTTATGCCACATGTTTCTTTCACATTTATTCTCAATATTTTTTTTGTTATTATTCAACACTAATTTTTTATCTGGCATAAATATCTCAACAAACTACATATATTATTTAAATCTTATCCATTGCATATTTAATTTGATTTATTTTATAAATTTCTAATAAATTTATATTTTGCATAAACTTCTCAACAAACTACGTATATTACTTTGATCTTATACACTAAATATTTTAATTATTTTGCGAGAGCTTCGATTCTGTACCTCGTTCGCATGATTCAATAGAGAAACAATGGCGATGGGGACAATGGTGGTGGTGTTGAACGCGGAAGAGAGAGAGAGAGAGAGAGAGAGAGAGAGAGAGAGAGAGAGAGAGAGAGAGAGAGAGAGAGAGAGAGAGAGAGAGAGAGAGAGAGAGAGATATTTCATCTTCTAGTCTAACCAACTTTTGTAAGTTTTGTTTTTATGTTGATTCTTGCAAAATTGTTTAAAAAACTGAATTTAATCATGAAAATTTGACGTGAGCCTCAAATGAAGGTTAAGAACATGTATCTTTTCCATGATTGAAATCAATTTTTTTCAAAAAGGTCCTTAACCCCATCAAATTGGAGATAACATGAGTGAAAAATTGAATTCAAATTTTGCTCAAATCATTCAGTTTGAAAGTTTGTTAAGGAATATATTGTTAGTAAGCAGTTAACTATAAAGTTTGTTAAGGAATAGTTTGAAAGTTTTAAAAAATTCAACGAGCTAACCATAACCTACAATCCATATCACCGAATTGAGTTGACTTGGGTTTGACGTAAAAATTATGAATTTTGATCCAACACAAACAAATGAACAAGTAGATCCCTTTTCCCCTTATCTTGCTAATGGATCCTCCGCATTCTTTCTCAGGAGTAGGGACCCTCTCCATTTATAAAAATAAATGGAAAATGTCATTTAAAAAGAGATACACACAAAAAAGAAGTTGTGGATTCTACCACTATATGGATCCTACCATCAATAATTTTTTTTTTTTAAATATTGTGTGTCTTTATCTCTTTAAATGGAGAGGATCCTAACTCCTTTCTTAGGTTTAAAAAGCCTCCCCTTATTGATCCAGTGAATTTTAAAAAGAGAACTCCTTACAAAGGGTTTAATGATTGACCCTTTTCTGTCCCAGGTTTAAGTAGGAAGTAGAGAGTCTAAATCATGTTTTCAGAGATTTCCCTAGAGTGCGTAAGATTTAGTTTGACTCTAGTTTAGGTATTAGATTTACGGGGAGACCTCAGGCCGACTTTGATGAGTGAGTTTTACAAACTATTCAGTCTATGCATGAGAACACTATTACTCAAAGGGCATCCATTATTTGCGGAAGTTGGTTCACTCGTAATCAAATCAGTTTAGAAAATAAGGATGTCCTTGAGGAAACAACTGCCATAAATGATGCTCAAAGCGTTTCAAACTTCCAGAAAGCCATGCAAGTGGTTCCGTCAAGGAAAGGCAACGACTTCAATGAAACAAATAGGGAGGTTGAAAATAACAAGGGCACTTGAAGATGGTTGGATTAAAGTAAACAACAATGTGAACTTACAAGAGGTGAGAACATGGGGCTTATGAGCATATGCCAAAGATGATTTGGGCCATATACGTGGCAATGACTTGGAAGACCGAAGACTTTGCAGATCCGGTGGTTGCTGAAGCGGTGACTATGTATAAAGCCATGAATCTAGCTATTAGCCGCTGCTTTCGGAAAGTGATATTTGAGTGTGATTATGAATCTCTTATCCGTTGTTTTAAGGATTAAAAGGAAATTCCAATAAACTACTTAGGAAACTTGATCGAAAAGGATATAAAACCCAACAATGATTGTAATTTTCCATAAATAACTAAAAGTCTAAAACCATTCCTTTTACTTTAAATAAAAGTAAAGTTTGATTGTATCGAAAGTTTCTTTCGTAAAAATGGACCTAACCTGAGTTGCAAATATAATTACATTGAATTATGTGATTTTATCAAATTATTAACGATGTCGGCTTGTCAGTATCTGTGTCGTATCCGGTATCTGTGTCATAATCCGCGTTCATATTACCCCTAGAAAAATTTAGTAAACCTAAAAATGAAGGGCACGTGATGAATCACATGACATGAGAAAGCAAGCAAAGTCACGTGTTTATGACAAACAACCCTCACAAAACGGCATGGATTTTGGTAGGCTAAGAACACACAATACAATCAGCTGAAACCAACCTAACCTCTGTGTTTTGTCTGTGTCTCATTCAAATTCCAATTTCCAATCTTTCTTTCTTTTCTATTCTTAAATCCTATCTTCACAACCATTTCTTTTTCTTTTGCTTTTTCTCTCTCAATCAAAAAACCTCACGTTTTTTGGCTACCTCAATTTTTTATTATTATAGCTCTTTTTATTTTCTCTTCAATCAATAATCACTTTGAGGTTTAGGGTTTTCAACTTTGATCCTAACGCCTCTTGGTTAATATTATTCTCAATTTTGCAATAAATTCGCCATGTCAAAGAGGTAAGATAGATAGATTATCATGAATTTTCTTTGATTTGTGTTATTTTATGCTGTTTCATGTGATTCTTGATTATTTTTTATATGGGGTGTTTTTGATTGTTGTTATTTCTTGAATACTATTGTTGTTATTAATTCAATATATTTGTATTGTTGATATGTTATGATGAATTTGTTTTTTCTTCAATCATGAGGTGTTTTTTTGTTTTGATTATAACTCAGAAATTAGGAATTGAAAGATGGAAAATAGATTTTTTTTTTGAAGTAGGAATTCAATTAGGTTGAAATCATAAGTTGAAAATTCTTCAATATTTAAATTGTTGTTATTTCTTCAATATATTTGTATTGTTGATATGTTATGATGAATTTGATAATTCCCCTATCTGGGTTTTCTTTTCTTTTTGATTAGAATTCAGAAATTAGGAATTGAAAGTTGAAAATTAGATTTTTTTTCTCTTGCAAGTTTGGTAAATAGTTATTTGGATTATGATATAGCTTATTTGGGTGTTAAATCTTGGAAATATCTCCCCTGGGGTAAGGCTATGCATATGTTTGTTTGAGCGGTGAAAAACTTGCGGTGATGGTTGAACGTGCGTTCAAATCGAAGCCACTCTTTATAGCTTTTCATGGTTAAATGCTGCTTGAATGCACGTTGGCAGTGAATCACCGCTTTCCCAAATACTCGCTATGTATGTCTCCACCTGATGGGAGCCTCGTCCATCCAATGCCCCTTTTTATTCTAAAGACTTTTTAAGGTCATGATAAGGATTAATGTGGATAGCGTTCTTTTTAACCATGAACTCATTTTAATCATGCTTTGTGTTTTCGTTTGCGGAAACATGGTTAGAAGGTTTTTACTGGTGAGCTTGATTTTTGATAATCAAAACAACTGTTGTGCCTTGTGTGGGTCTTTTTCATACGCTGTTAATTTGCTTTGTGTGGAGACTGTTCTTATTTATGTGATTTATTGTCTTTTGAATCTTGCAGGGTTCTTTGTAAGTTCTTTGCTCATGGAGCATGTCTGAAAGGGGAGCATTGTGAATTTTCTCATGACTGGAAAGCCCCTCCGAATAATGTTGGTGATACAGCCTCTTCTATGTTGGACATTTCATCGATATATGGTTATTGAGTTATACATCTCTCTGATTTTTGTGCTTGTGTTGTCTTGTTGTGGCAGATATGCACATTTTATCAGAAAGGAGTTTGTGCTTATGGTAGTCGCTGCAGGTATGATCATGTCAAAGCTTCTCGAGCACAGTCCTCTACTCCATCTTCTTCAATAACCGAACACCAGCCCCTTGTTTCAGAATCGGCTGTACTTGGTAATACCCGAGTTACATCGAATGGTGTTGCTACAGGTGCAGAATTTTCTCTTTTCAGCACTCCCTTTGTTCTTCCCAGTGAACCGACCTGGAATCAAGAATCTGCGCAACTTGACTTCCTAAGGGAAGATGATGTTGTTCAATCGGTAATTACTTCACCTTCTGAGCTTCCGATTTGTTCATTTGCTGCTGCTGGAAACTGTCCACGAGGGGAACAATGTCCTCATGTACATGGAGATTTATGCCCCTCATGTGGAAGACAATGCTTGCATCCTTTCCGGCCTGAAGAAAGAGAAGAACATATGATGAGTTGCAAAAATAAGCAAAAGCATCTCGAGGCATTGAAAAGAAGTCAAGAAATTGAATGCAGTGTTTGCCTTGAGCGTGTTCTTTCAAAGCCTACGGCAGCTGAGCGTAAATTTGGTCTGCTATCTGAATGCGATCACCCGTTCTGCGTATCGTGTATTAGAAATTGGCGTAGTAGTAACCCAACATTAGGGATGGATGTTAATAGCACATTGCGGGCCTGTCCTATCTGTCGCAAGCTATCTTACTTTGTCGTTCCAAGTGTTATTTGGTATGCTACAAGTGAAGAAAAAATGGAAATCATTGATACCTACAAGGCAAAGCTCAAGTAATTTCTTGATCACCCACAACATCTATTTATGTCTTTTGCGTTTTCTATCCAATTGATCCATGATCTAATAAAAACCAAACCTTAAATAGTTGTATGTCTCTGTCACTGTACTATGCTGAATAAGTTGTTATAAGGGGTGATATGAATCATATGATAGCATTGATATGCATGTGTAGGGGCTGCAGATGGCGAAACATGCACATAGCATCTATTTCCTAATATAAGCGACATAATAGTTCAGAGTGACGCCCTATTTGGATAACCAACTTAATTAAGCACTTATTGCATAAATGCTTGTCATATAAGTAGTTATGTATAATTTATTTTGATAACAAAAAATGTAATAAAGTCAAACTATTGTTGTAGAAGCTCTAGGCTGTTTTCATAAGTTATCTTGGAGAGCTTATGAAAGTAAGCTAAAAACAACTTTTGGACATGTCATAAGCTATTTCCTTAAGCTCTCCAAACAGTCTCACACATGCTTATGCCAATATATAAACTCAGATATAAGCCTGTCCAAACTGGCCCTAATATTTGCTGAAATGTTTATTTTGGTATTTGTTCAATACCATTTGTAGGTCAATTGACTGCAAGCATTTTGACTTTGGCGAAGGAAACTGCCCTTTCGGTACTAGCTGCTTCTACAAGGTAAATATGTGAATATTAGTTCAATTTTTAGCTCTCCCTCCTCCCTGTTTTACTTTTCTTTCCAAAACTTTATTTATCGTATAGCTTAGCTCTTGTAAGATTTTTTCTTTCTTTCTATGCTATGATTCTTTATGACATTAGTAAATCCTTTTTCATATAGAGATCTAAGTGTACTAAATTCAGTTTGCCGTGAACAAATTTCAATTGTCTCCATTACTTATACAGCTTTGAAGTTAGTGACTGCAACTTATTTCTGGTATTCAACAATGTTGTTGATTAGCAGCTATAGCGTAGCAGAATTTTAATCAACTGCTATTGTTCTGCGATATGAAATTTAATGCAAATTGTTGTCAAATAGAGGCTATAGCCTATAGCAGTGGTATAGCACTATAGTGTAAGTGAATTTAAACAAACCACTATTTTCTACTATCCACGATTGATAATACTAGTACCCAAGTATTTTTAAGATTTGCAAGCATAAAATTTCTATTCCCCTACCCTCTGTTGTCAATAGCGGCCGCGCCGACCGCTATAGCAGAGCGGAAAAATCAGGACCACCGCACCAGGCCGCGTCGGCGCATCTCAGGCCGCGTCGGCGCGTGTCAAAAGTTGAAAGTGGCCAAAGAATAGTAAAACAATAACTTGTACTAGTTGTATATAATTGGTATTAGCCATTTTCGATTTTGCTATCCCTTTTATTTCATATTATGAATACTTCATGAAATTTTGAGTAATGTTTAAGGTATTTTAGTATTTCTTTTTGAATAGTATGGTATCTAGTATTAAAATTATTAGTGGCCGCACTACCGAAATAGCGCCCGCACTGCGCCCCGCTCCCGCACCGCGCCAATTATTGAGTTGGCTGCGCCGCATTTCCGCATTGACAACAAAGCCCCTACCTAACGTTTAATTATGATGTTTAGATAACTGTGAAGCTTTAAACTGTGTTTAAAATTTTTCGTTACAGAACAACTAGAGCCTAATTAGTTTATGTTATACTTGATTGCAGCATGCATATCGTGATGGCCGTCTTGAGGAGGTAGCTTTGCGTCATCTTGGGGCTGCAGATGGTGACACCATAATTGCCAAAGACATCAGGTTTCTCTCTACCTTATCCTGGTTCTTATCTTTGGCCTTGTGCTCTTTGACCGTGTTCCAATTTCACTAACTTAATACATGATGCCATCAGGTTGTCGGATTTCCTTGCTAACATGCATTTAAGTTGAAGGTCGGTGTTCACATTTTGTGATGTAAGTTTCAAACTTGGGTCTCCTTTGCATTAATTTCATGATTTCTTTTGTATATGGAATTATATATAATAATGATTCTTTTGTATCCAATGCTTCGACATGGTGCCTGGATCTCGTTAGAAATGATGTATGTCTTAAATATTTATATAATTTAATTATTTCTCCACTTTTCAAGTAGCATAGATAAATTGCACCTTGGGAAATAGCTTAATTGTAGGATTATTATTTATAAAAAATTCATAATTTTTTTTATAATTATATTTATATTGCATATTTATTTTTAATAAACAAATAAGCTTGACCATACCCCTCAAAAAAAAAAAAAGCCTGACCATAAGAATTGAAGTTGCGTAATTTGGTTCATGACAAATGCAACAAGCAACTCAAACAAAAAGTAATGTTAGAGATGAAATTAACCCTATTTCACTCAATTATATTGATGAGTGCAACAAATGGCTAGTGAGAGAGAATGGTGATGATAATCATGCTAAACTAAGTTGATTTTTATGATGAGGAAACACTAAATTGGGTAAAAGAGCCTAAAACAATATACTAGGCAAAAGATAAGGGAAATAAAGGAGCCATAAAGTAGTGTTACAACTCCAAAAACTTCTCAGTAAAGTCAAGATTATACAACTTCACCCTAAAAAGGGAAATGATAGGTGGTTGAAGATGAGAAATTTGAGGAGAATGGTGAAAAATCCAAAGAAGTGTTGGTTGTCCAAAGAAGAGGTAGATGGAAATGTATCACTTGATAACAACAATGAAGTTGATTATTTTACGATTGAGGAAGATGGTTAGAGACATTAACTTTGTCTTGAACTTGATGAAAATGACGTTAGTAGTTTATGACATTTTGATTATCAGACTAATAAATTTGATTGTTAGTTGATTGTAGCTGTGTTGGATGCTTGTTTTCACTTTTTAGTTTGTGTTTTTAACTTCTATTGTTGAAGCCTCACCATCTGTTCTCTTATAGATAAGCTTAGTATCTTGGCCGAAATTGTGATACTCTTGCCAACTTGATATAACCCTGTTAATGGTGACCTTGTTTTATGAGTATGTAGGGAATAAATGGGTTACATTATGCTTTAGAATTTGGGTCTGGCCTAACTCAATCTTACAAAACCGCTTTTGTAAGGTGAGGGCTTCCCTAACTTTATATACACTAAATTGGTCATATCTCTAGACAATGTGAGACTAAGGCCACCCCTTCTCACCGAACACAATGAAGGTGTTGGAGGCTGCAATGAAGGCAACCCAAATGCCGTAATTAGACGGCTAGGGGAGGACCACATTAAAGGCGGAATTTCCAACATTATGGGGGCCTGCTAGTATGATATTGGACATTCGGACTAGGTAGAAAGGACATAATTTCCTTGGGGCCATTTTCAGCAATCTTTTATGGCCTTCATGAAATGAAGAATGTTGGACGTAAAAAACTCTTATGCACACTTAAATGATCAAAGAAAGAGACCATGGTCTAATCAGCGTTGTGAAATTACAGATTGCGGAAAATTGCAGTTTGTTCAAATTCCACTGTGCTGTAGAGCTATAGCGCCGCTATAGCCATTATTTGACAACACTTTGTTCTAAATAGCATGTTGTGGAATAATAGGTGGCAATTTGTTCAAATTCCGCTAAGCTATAGTGTTGTAGCGCCGCTATATCTGCTATTTGGCAAATGACAACACTAGGTTTAACATAGGGGATATTTCTTTCTGTAGATTTTATTCCTAATTATTTCACTTCCAGACTTATATTGCTGCCATCCAACAAAACAAATACTTTTAAAAAAAACACACATTCTATGCGCTCTCTTCTTCCTCCTAACAGTCTTTTATTTTTTGACAATTTTTTTGTTCCCAAATGGTTGCTTCTTCACTTTTATGCACAGCTAACTGTTTGAATTAATTATCTTTAAGCCATAGTTGTCTTTTTTTAATTTGGTTTTCTCTCTCAACCATAGTTGTCCTAATAGCTTCCTGTGTTGTCTCTGCAGGATACTTGCATAAAAAATGGAATGCTTCTATATGAAAAGTTATATTTATATTGCAAGTGAAGCTCCTCTTCAATTTTTATGGTAAGTGTTTTTTCTTACTAAACAAGATGCACCAGCACTGAAGCTTTTTTGTTGGAATATTAGTTTTGTTGGCCTTGATTTTAGTTTATCAATTAATTTGTTTAGAACTTGATGTCAATTCACAAGAATAATGAATTCCTTTTTCCACTCATTTACACAATGTTCTCACAAAAAGCATTAATTCTTGAAAACTAGTTGATTGTATCTTTTGCCATTTTGGCGGAGTACATGTTTTATTGCTTGCATTGATTTATGGATTGGAAAGTGATAAATTCAGGATAAGAAAAGTAATTGAATTAATTTGCTGTTAAAGAATCCTAGTTTCGAAGTTACGTCACGCCATATCAATACCCCCTCACCTTGCTTTATAGTAGAGGATATGACATGCTTTATTCATGTCAAGGTTTGAAGATGTAGAATACTAAGACTAAAATAACCAATTACATTTTGAGAAATCATCATTGAATGTACCACAATATCTAAATACCCCCTAAGATCCAAGGTTTAAGATTATTTGTAGTGGAAAGATTATGGTAAAAAGGTAGAAAGTACATTCATAGGGCTCTATTTTTCTCTTCACAATCCTATTGTGATGTGTTGTTGTGACATAAGAATATCTGGGAATTATGCCCTAGTTTTTTAACTGAAGGAAGTAAGAACTTGATGAAATAGTCCTTGGCATTGCGAGACATTAATATTTTGATATTCACAATTTCTAATCGAACTTATCACCATAGAGAAGAAATTTGGGAAAACTGTTTACTTCAGTTTTATGTTTGAGTAAGAAAACCCAAGCTACTCGATAGCTCTATTCTATTATTCTTAAGATGTGTAGTTAACTAATTAGTTAGAGAATTAGCTAATTGTATAGCTAATTAGAGATAGTTAGGAGAAATAAGGCGTGTTTCCTAAAAATATACGAGTAATTACAGAGATATTGTCGCAAGATTTGACGGAAGGAATGGGTTTGCAAAGGAAATTGTCTATCATGGGTTTGGTTGGGACTTGATGGAGAAACTTGCTGGTGGTGTCTTTCATCAATTGTGCCCGATTACAGTTATTCATATATTATAGATACCTAAACAAACTAATATATACATTCCTCAAATAGCACAGATACTACAAAACCATGCGCCCTCGTGCGGATGAAAGAGCCTTAAGGTTTGCCTTAGCACTGAACTTGGAGCCATGCGTTTGTCAGCTTTTATGGTCGCACCATTGTGTCCAGATTGTTCTCTACCTTTGTGCAATGCCCTTTCCATTTGAGGGCATATCTTTGAGGGGAGATATGGTCAGGTCATTTTTGTGGCCCTTATTCGCTTGTCCTAAACAAGAAGGAATCTAGTGTAGACTTCTATTCTAGATGATTAGAGTATAGGATCACTTTTTACTTATTCACAGGTTATGCAGTGTTTGTCATATACACATAGCAAAAGGTGCTGAGTCAGCACTATCTGTTATGAATTACTCCCTCACTCCGAAAATAATTGACCTACTTGGTCATTTCACATATATTAAGAAAAGTGTATAAATAAATGAGATAATAGTATTTTTACTATAGTACCCTTAATATGTATTGGTGTATTTATGAGTATAATAAATACAAAGTATAAGAATCAAAATAGTATTTATTCTCCCTAATCCCTATAGTACCCTATCTATTGGGAGCCTCGTGGCGAGTCACCTTTTTTTGAGAATAATCAAAATTGTAAAGATGTAAAGTAAAAACTATTGCTATAAATGATCATATAGTACAATCATGATATTATGTGATATATCTTCTAAATGTCTAATAGTTTCTAACAATGATTACCTATTTTGTTTAATCAGTTTCAAAGGTACCAGAGAAAATGCTGCACTGTGCATTCCATCTTGTAATAAAAGTGCAAATTGTAAAATGGTAGATGGATATATATATGCTTTTGTACAATGGAATAATTTCCAATAAGCTCCAATTTTTGAAGCATACAAAATGAATGGATTGATGATTGCTATAATAAACTACAGTGTACACCATTTTGGTCATCTGAGGGGAGGGGCTTTGAAAACATTTTACTTATGTATGGTGGATTTCAAAATTATGTGTAAAAGTTAATTAGGTTTTTGTGTTACTTAAGATTAAGATATAGTTGTTTATTTTGTAAACATAATTTTCATGCTTGGTGACATTGCACCAAGAATCTTGGGAACATGATCAACAATGTATGAATTTTGTTTATTATTTACAGGGATTTTTCAGGAGACTTTTTGGGGTTTATATAGTTGTTTATATGCTTTTGTTTTATTTAAAAATATTAAAATAAAGAGATATTTTTGAGAGCCCTACATTGAATGATATTGATCAAATACATCATGCGATTCTTTAAGTTGATTGTTTTTAACAAGTTAGTCATTTATTTATTTTTTAAAATTAAATTAATTCTTTTAATGTGTAAAAGTGTAGGGGTGTTGGGGTGGGCATGATTCAGTTAACCATAAAATCGAATCGAATTGTTGAAATAGTTCAGAAAACCTAACCGAACCGTTTCAGGTGGGAAAGTAACCAAACTGTACCAAAGTTATCGTTCAGTTAATCATTTGCTTACCTATGACCAAATCAAACTGAATCAATGGATCATTTTTCATTTGGTTATTTTTAATCCAATAAATAAAACCACTTTTAATAAAAAAAATTACAAATTAAAATTACAAAATAAACAAATTAAAAAAATTAAATATGAATAGTTTATTTCTTCAAAACAACTTATCTTATGCAAAACAGCTTATTACGACTTCTTTTATCAAAATAATGCTTCCGTTTGAGAATTTGTGAAATGGTTCAATTAATTTTGATACGGTTCTGTTCGATTAACCAGTTCGGTTTGATTTTGGGTTATTTTTGCCCACCCCTATGAAAGTGTATGTCAATTCCTTTTTAAACATATTACGTGACAAAAAAGATGAAGTGTCAATTGTTAACACTATGAGATATGTTATTTGAATAACCATTTGGTTGACAATTGATTTGATAACCATAGATTTACAAAGGAAAATAGACATTGACACAAAAACCAAAGCTTTAGAGAGATAAAATAAAAACATAATACGAAAATGAGAGAGAAAGTTTTCACAAAAGTTATCACAAAATAGTTGTACAAATATTATTTCTCTTACACTATATGGTTGGAATGGTGTGTTTAGTGTATATATATATATATATATATCTTTGACTGGTCTACATGAAGAGTAATATGTGATATGTGATGTCTTACTTTTTTATCATACAACTAAAGGATTTAAGCATCTTAATGAATGGATGCTTTCACGAAGATGTTGGACACAAGAAGGGTTCATCCGTATCATCCTGCCTTAGTTCTAATTTATCTATTTTTTTAAGAACACTGAGTTTGGTCCTTTTCTTATGCGTATTGAATAAATCGTTGAGTCAAGTCTTGTTCATAGAAAACTGTCTTTATATAGATCAAAAAAATGGATTTGGATTTCCCGCTGTTACAGCAGGATGCTGTAACAGATCAGGACTGTCAGATTTAAATCAACGGCTCAGATTATTCAACTGTGTTAAATTGATGTTTAATCGAAACCGTCCGTTCTAATATCAATGATTGAGATTTATTACAGCACCAAACTGTGTGCTTTTATACAGCACCAAATCCTGATCCCAAAAAAATCATGTGTTATTGTTAAAATCAATGCTCAATCCTATTTTTGATAGGAGCAGTTGAAAATTGAATCCAAATCCTATCCATTAATGCAAACACTTATATGACATGTACACTAGTCATAGGGCTTTATGTTTGGATATATAGGATAAAATTGCTCTTCTCCCAAACAAAATTGCTCATTCTTACATAAACTGCCTAAAATAACCTCCACATAATTTAAATCACGTTCTATATTATCAACATGAGTAATATCACGCTTACCAACTCATGATGTGTGAGTTAACTCACGCCAAACCCCAACGTAAGTTAACTCACGTTAGGTTGCCTTTGTATGTAACTTCAATCCATATGGCTGGACACCTAAAAACATGCATAGGATAGGACCAATTAGTAGTTGTTTTAAGGATGGGAATCTTCACATGGACATAGCAGGTCAAAGATTCTCCCAACCAAAAGATTAGTGTCATCATAAAAATTATTAGTGCATGAAAATTATTTAGTATTTATGTCTTGGCTCAATTATTAGTGCATGAAAATTATTTTTTAATACTTTATGTCTTCGTGCATGAAAATTGTTTTTTAATACATTATAGCGTGCTCAATTATTAGTTTTAGTATTTTTTTTATTTTACTCTTGATCTTAGTGCATGTTTTGGCAGGACTTTTTACCTCATAGAACAATTATTAGTTTGGGTTTCATGATTCATTTATCATGTCTTAGCTGAAAAATCTTATTTGGTCATCAAATTTGTTTTTAAATAGTCTATTTAGTCATGTGTTTTGCGTTCATCAATTTACGTAAAAAAATTATTGAAAGTATAAGCATTAGAATATGTTTGCAATTTGAATACATTCAAAGACAGATTATTGCGGCGTACTCCTCTTACATCCCTAACTTGATTCGAACCAGAGAAGGTGAATCTCTTAGCCTGCATAGAAAAATTCTTAGAGAAACAAATAGAAAAATGACGCATGAAAACATGTAAAAACTACACATTGAGCAACAAAATGTTAAACTAGATAATCATGGTATAGCCTCAAGTCCATTCTTGAAGAAAAAGGTGAAAATATCCATTTTACTCTTAGGCAAAGCTAACCCTATCTCAATTCCACCCTCAAAATCTCTACTCTCAACAAAAGAAACACCTCTTGTAAAATCAATTGAAACCTCCTCTATTTTCTTAGGCCTCCCCCACCCAAAATTCAATTCATAAAGTTTCAATTTTGGAGACCATGTAACATGAACATGTTCCTCTGACCCATGTAACATTTCCCAATCCAAAATCCACTTCTTACCCTCTTCAAAAATTGATGCATCAAGTTTCTTAATTGTGCTTCCAATTTCTTTAGCTGCAATAACAATACCATCTTCTCCTAGTAAGTCCTTTTTTGTCAATGATACCCTTCCAAATCCAACACAATTACCAAAATAATTCTTTGGTACTTGATACTCCAATCTTGTTATACCACCAGCAATGAATCCAAAGTGTGTAACATCTTCACAAGCCACTTTTTCATTAACAAACTCTTGTTGGGTTTTAAGCAAACAAATCCATAAAAAAGCACTAGTTAACACATAAGAAGATAATAGCAAAGGTTGAGATTTTTTCTTTTCTTTGCATGATTCAACAATAAATTTTTTGATTTTCTCCATTTGAGTTAAACTCATTAAGAATGTACCTCTAGTCATGTTTGAGATATCAACTTTGGATTCTCTACTCTCTTTTGCATTGAGTACTAGTCTTCTTTTTCTCCAATCTTTCAAGAAACCTTCATGAAGGTCATTTGTGTCGATAATCACACTTCGATCATAAAAGGGAAGGGATTTTATAAGTGATGATGAGGCTTCAAAGGTAGAAGAAGAACAATATGAAGACCATGTTTTGATGAAATTGTGGAAGGTTCTTCCATCAGCAACAACATGATGAAAAGCTAGGCCAATGGAAAAGCCATAATTTTGGAATGATGTTATTTGAATAGCTAACAAAGGGAACTCTTTTAGTTCAAATGAAAAGATTTGTTGCAATTTGGGTACCAATGGGTGGAGTTCATTGACATCTCTTGAGTAATTGGAGCATAAGTGTTCGAAGTCGCTATTTGACTCCGCGACCGTGAATGAAACCGAGTTGTTAGGACTAAATTTGAGTTGGGGTTCGGTTAGATCAAGCGAGGGAATGAATGTACCGGCAAATGGGAAGTAATGTTGAAGTGTGAGAGAAAGAGATTGTTTAAGTTTTGGGACAATGGTGGTTGTGAAATGGGAAATTGAATGAGGAAATTCATAGAAAAATAGTGGTTGGCTTGGAGAGAAGAGAAGCCAAGGAATGTCAAAGAATGTTAGGGGGAGAGAAGAG
>Ga0315913_1004872_pt1 | contig 16249 bp, 12 predicted proteins | sample MpolsnodulesMG_FD_207736 | JGI IMG/M metagenome (GOLD analysis project Ga0315913, IMG submission 207736) | Medicago polymorpha root nodule microbial communities from Los Angeles, California, United States - small nodules | ecosystem: Host-associated > Plants > Roots > Nodule | place: USA... | reverse complement strand
TGTTAGGTTGGACACATCCATTTGAATTTGTTCGTAAGACTTATGTCAACTGACAATGTCGATATTGTTAAGTTGGACATATCCTTCCGGATTTCATAGTCTGGACCTCACAATTGTATATTTAAGTTTTTTATGATATTACTGCTCGTAAGACTTATAATAAACATAAATAAATATATTATTTTAGGGACTTAATTCGTATACACCGATATTTATATATGATGACACGTTTTTAGGTTAGTTCATAAAGTATATTTATAAATATCTATTTGACATTGATTGGATACATATGTAAAAATGTTTTGCATACTTAGAAATTAGCTTTTTCTTAAAATATGTAGAAACATATAAATATAAAGGATGATATATGATATAACAAGTCAAACAATTTTACACTTTCAATATATTGTAATTAAATTCTTATTTTATAAGATAAATTCTTAAAAATATATGACAAATTTAGTTTACACAAATGGTTGAGAACAATAAAACGAAAGGGTTTTACAACATTTTAGAGAGGAATATCTGTGTGCTTTTTGTAATAATCAATACTGTGTACCATGTAATTTTGGGTGAATACTTAGTTAATGTGAGTGCTTCTCTCGATGGGAACTTGAATTCTCCTCATAGTTTTTCACATTGTAGGAGATTATTCTAACCTCATTGGTAACTAAGTAAAAAAGATCCTGAGAGAAAACTACTGTAAATACTAACCGTTCATATAATTGGCTTCGACTTTTTTGAGTATACAGGAAATGTGTGCAGAGAATTACAATGGCTATCTGACAATAGAATGTTCCTTTTGTAAGACCAACAAAAAGAACACTCATATAAACCCTACAGAATATTTCCAAAGTAAAATCCAGATTTTTCCTACATTTACATGAACTAAGCTTCTGTCCTGTACAAAATGCATGGATTCTATTTCTATAACTGCTAGAAACCAAATTTGAAATTCATGCACATCAAAGTTTTTTCTCCAAATTGCTAAGAACATCTTCCATGCATGCTTTGTAAACTTCCATGCCTGAAACATGTTTTGCAATGTCGAAGCCGATATTCATCCATTTCTTTCCCATTTCAATCTGACCCAACCGCACCGGCACTGCAGCTCGGTTCCATGCAGTCATGGCAAGCCACTTTCCTTCTTCAATTGGATACTCACCTTCCTTCAACCCAACCATTATCCTATAGGCTTGCTTGTACATGCTATATACAAGATCATCATCTTTATCACCCTTGTGGATGCTAGCGATGGCTATAAGCTTGCGAACAACAAGAGCAACATTTTGATAATCTGGAACTGTTGATGAAAGGAAAGATGAGAGACACTCATTTAGAGCAAAGGTGGCTACTTCGTGATTAGACCGCGGTCCCTGCGAGGCATGTAAGCCTATCTGAAGAAGGTACTGAGGCTTGCAAGCCTTTGAACTGGCAAAACTTTTCACTGTGAAGAGTTGTGATCCCAAGTCATTTAGCCTTCCTTGTACGTCATAAGCACATAACGTGTATATGAAGAAAAGGTCAGGTGCAATGGTATTGATTTGGCCATCATTAATAAAGCTCCCAGCTGAAATTGATTTTAGCATCTGCATCCACATATGGTAGGCGCAAGATAATATTCAACAAGATTCACAATTGAAATATAACCCAACAACAAATTACTTTTGAAAGTATAATACAGCTTATTTTTTCCTATCAAGTCAACATGACCCTTTTGAAAAAGACTAAATGCATCAGGTAGCATGTAAAGAAGAAAAGAACAAATTCATACCTGCCCTGCTCTATCTAGTAAAGTTACGGCTTGTTTGACTTCGGTTTCTGACATAGCAGTCTTCCTCTGAAATTCTGAAGCTATCATTGATGACACAGAAAGCACTAATGACTTACAAACCATGACATTGTTCTCATCATCAGACCCTTTAACTAGATCATAAAAACTTGATGCAAGTCTTAAGAAATCGGCAGACAATTCATAGTTCTTATCCTGTCCTGTTTTTGTACCATAGTTCCATGAAGTCACAGAAAACCAATTTCGCTCACGTCTTCCAACCTCCTCTTTTCCAAAGAAGCAATCAGGACCAAGCTCAGATGCTCGTGTATGGGCATGTTTTAAGGTTTTAAGAACTTTCTGTTCATTACCCGGTTCTTGAGATAGGATTGTGACCAAGGTGCGCATAACTGTAACTTCTGCTGTTGGCATGGACTTTCCTGAAGCGTAGAAGTTTAGCATAGTTGATAGAGAGGCAACAGCAACAGATCGAGCACCGCAAGCAACAGCTTCATGGGCTGAAAGTGAGAGAAAATCTGGTTGAAAGTCAAGGCATGCAGTCATCGCTTCAATTTGAGTAATAGCACCTTGGCTGTCATTCTTTTGGAGATAAATTTTGTACTGAATTAAAACAAATGAAAAGTTAATATAAGTTCTCATGTCATTCCAATTATCAACAAACATTACCCTAATAAGAAGCAAGTGGGCTTAGTTATTAGTAGTAACCAACTTAAAACAATCATTAGGTAATCCAATGTGAGGTGTCATCATAAGATCCAAACCTATATGTAAGCAGTGTGAATTTGTCTGCTGTTTTAGTCCACCTATATTTTATTTATACATGTGTGTAACATAGATACAGAAAAAACAATACACACCAACAGATAGAGAAGACGGTACCTTAAGAAAAGCACATACAACGTTGGGCTCAAGCTGCAAAGATGGAAAACAGGGTTAATATTTCTTATTTGAGTGAAAGTTAATGCTACAAATTCAAAATTCTAATTTTCAATGCTACCTTCTCAGCCTCGTCAATGTATTCTTTGGCGCGATCCAGTTGTAAGAGACCAAGGTGGCAGAGACACAAAACTCTAAAGCCCTTGGCTCGAAGTATTCTGTTCTCTGTATCATGTGGAATATATAGCATTGATTTTTCAAAGAGTTCTGCACTGGTCCCATAATCTTTTGACTGAAAATTGTCAGCACCACTGAAAATCGGGTAAAAATATTGAGATCAGTGATTTGACTGACTTCGCTTGGAAAGAAATGCAAGTATTCCAAGTTATTTCGCAATCATATGAAATGCAAATATTCATACACTACCAAAAATAAAATGCAAATATTCATCAAGCAAATTGTAAACTCTTCCAACATATTTATGCTGCAGTGCTCTAGTGGATGTCATTTCTAGAGGTAATTAAAAAAGAGATACGCCGATAGCAGCTGATAGAGACAAGAGAAAAACAAAACCAGTCTCCTAGGCAGTTGTCCAGAATCTATACGAAAGCCACAAAAGGATCAACCTAGATGGTTTAAAATGTACCAAGAGAATGAATGTAGATGGCAGTTATTGGAGATATGTAGAACTAGCGTTAGAGAAAGCCGCAATAGAGTTAGCAAAACTGCATAACTACCCTTGTAACTAACTGTGCTGAGTCAGCACGGTTGCAACTAACTCTGTTAATTGCAGCTACCTATAAATAGCTTTATGGAAGCCATTGCAATGTAACAGTTTCAGTTTTATTCTATACACAAATATCAATTCGTTTTCTCTGCATCTAAAGATGAATTCATCATCTTCTTTGAGTTTCTAATAGCAGTCACTTCTTAGTTATATAAACACTGCAGCTGCAGAAATTTTGCAGTAGTAACATATTTCACACCTGATTCTACTATTTTTGCTGTATTTTGAAGGTTAGCATATTTATTACCTATATGATTTGACAGTAGAAGAGAGTAACTTATTTCTTACCTATATGATTTGAAAGTAGCAAAGAGTAACTTATTTGTTACCTATATGATTTCAATTGTATCTTCCTGTTTTGAGCACATGTTTGAAGCTGTGGACTACTAATTGTTTCTTCTTTACCAAAAAAATAAAAAAAAATAAAAAATCCGACCTACCGGATTCGAACCAGTGACCTAAGGATGGCTATTTGGCATGTTACCAACTACAGTCCTCCGCTCTACCAACTGAGCTAAGGTCGGGATGATTAATAATTGCTTAATCAAATAGAAAAGGCAATGGGAAGACTCTTCCCATCAAAGTATTTTACTTCAAAACTGCATAGTAAGATGGAAAATCCGAAAAGGAAGCTTATTGCCCATGTTAAACCCACAATATGTGTATTCAACACAACAATATTTTTTACATCACATCCATTAAACAAAGAAATGAACAGTGTATTGGTTATATTGAATATCATCTTAGATCAGTTCAACTTCAACCAAGAAAGCTATCATATATACTCCCTCCGGTCACTATTATAAGCAAAAGTTTATTTTTAGATTCGTTCAATAAATGATGTATGTGGTCTATATATAAACCACATACATCATTTATTGAATGAACCTAAAAAGTCAACTTTTGCTTACAATAGTGACCGTAGGGAGTAGCTTTGCTTGCAGTTTAATAACTTGCAAAAACTTTTTTCACATTTAATCACACACTTGGCACATATTATCTTCTGAAAACATTTAGGATGACAAAACATTAGGATAACAATCATTAGGTTATATTTTTGAAGTTAAATTGTTGAGACACACCCCACAGTATCATCTTTAGAAATGAACCAAAGAGTAATAACATTATCATACCAATTCCAAAGAACAGCATGCATTTCTGTTCTATCCTTAGGCAGTTGATAAAGACAAGAGAAAAACAAAACTAGTCTCCTAGGCAGTTGTCCAGAATCTATATGAAAGCCACAAAAGGATCAACCTAGATGATTTAAAATGTACCAAGAGAATGAACGTAGATGGCAGATATTAGAGATATGTAGAACTAGAGTTCGAGAAAGCCACAATAGAGTTAGCGAAACTGCATAACTACCGTTGTAACCAACTATCGTGAGTCAGCGCAGTTGCAACAGATTCTGCAACTAACTCTGTTAATTGCAGCTGCCTATAAATAGCTTTATGGAAGCCATTGTAATGTAACAGTTTCATTTTTATTCTGTACACAAAATTCATTCGTTTTCTATGCATCTAAAGATGAATTAATCATCTTCTTTGAGTTTCTAATAGCAGCCACTGCTTAGTTAGATAAACACTGCAGCTGCAGGAATATTGTAGTACTAAAGTATTTCACACCTGATTCTACTATTTTTGCCGTATTTTGAAGGTAAACTTTTTGCAGTGGAGCTAGGATTTGTTGAGAGAGTGGCAAAAAGTAACTTATTTGTTACCTATATGATATGATTTCAATTGTACCTTCCTGTTTTACTTGACATTAGTTCAGCACATGTTCTGAAGCTGTGGACTAATAATTGTTTTTTATCAAAAAAAAAAATCCGACCTACCGGATTCGAACCAGTGACCTAAGGATGGCTATTTGGCATGTTACCAACTACAGTCCTCCGCTCTACCAACTGAGCTAAGGTCGGGATGACTAATAATTGATTAATCAAATAGAAAAGGCAATGAGAAGACTCTTCACAGAAAATTATTTCACTTGCATATTGCATAGTGAGATGGAAAACCCAAAAAGGGAGCTTATTGGCCATAACCCACAATATATGTATTAATACAATAATATTTTTTTACATCACATCCATTAAACAAAGAAATGAACAGTGATTTGGTTCTATTGAATATCCTCTTAGATCAGTTCAACTTCAACCAAGAAAGCTCTCCCATATAGCTTTGCTTGCAGTTTCATAACTTACAAAAACATTTTTCACATTTAATCACACACTTGGCACATATTATCTTGTGAAAACATTTAGGATGACAAAACATTAAGATAACAATCATTAAGTTATATTTTTGAAGTTAAACTGTTAAGACACACCCCACAGTATCATCATGCAAATGGCGCAAAATAATCACAAACCACATTCAAATCTATACAACTGTGCAGCTAGCAAAAGAAACAGATTAGAAATGAACCCAAAAGTAGTAACATTATCATACCAATTCCACAGAACAGCATGCATTGCAGTTCTATCCTTAGCAGCATCCTTTTCTGCAAAAAGCGCCACCACCCTTTCATCAGACACAAGCTCAGCAACAACTTTAGCCCTCACTTTACTCCCTTCCCCACTGCCTCCAAGCACCCTACTCGCCACCCTCACCGCGGCACCAGCACTAACATGACACCTCCCTAATAGCCCTAAAAACACCCCTTTCGCCGTCTCCGCCCCAGCGGTCCCTGCTGCCGTAAAATAAGCCTCCACAGCAGACACCCAAACACCTTCTGGAATCCCTCTATCAATCACCATTCCCCTCAATTCCTTCTCCGCTTCGACGTGTCTCCCTAACCCTAACCACGCCTTCATCGCCAAAACAGAAAGACTTGGATGATCATCACCACCTTCAGCAGAATCTCTCAAAACCTTCACACACTTAACCACACTCTCAAATTCCTCTTTCTGCAAATGAATCGCTGCTATAAACCTCAAAACCTTCCACCTCAAACCTCGAATTTCCACCTTCTCTTCCCGTGTCCTAGCTGCACCGAATCCCTTCTCACAATTCTCCAAGGCCTCGTTCATCAACTTCAACGCCTCGCTCAAATCGCTATTCGCTGCGAGCGAACATTTCCCGAACGACATAAACTGCTTCGCTAGTTCCATGTAATTATCACACGAACCAGAAACCATGCTTTTGCTTCGGTTCAGTAACGCAATTGCAAGATTCTGATCCCGAACCTCCCAAGCGGTTCGGGACCGAGCCAAATTCAGATCTAAAAGCAGTTTTCTCTCACCGGCGTCTGTTATCGAAGCGATATCGAGTTTCGAAACCAGATCAGTGGCTCGTTCGTAGCATTTCGCGGCGAGATCGAATTTCCGGAGGTTATGCCATAACATACCAGTCTTGTAGTAAAACGACGCCGACTTAATCACCGGAGAAGGAATTCCGGTTACGTCGCTGGCAATGGAGAGGAGGTCGGCGGTTAAGTGACGGAGTTCTGCCTGATTTTCGCCGGCAACTGTGGTGGAGGATGATGAAAAGCGGATGGAGGCGGTGTTGGAGATGTCGACGCATACGTTCCAGAGACGGTAACTGAGTTTCCAAATCTGAAGCTTGAGTGAGTTGGAAAATGGAGCGAGTTGACTCAGCTGCGTTAGGCATTGCCGGAGATTGACGACGGTTGTTTCCGGTGGTGGTTTGTTGACGGAGTGAGTTTCGATTTGCTTGACGATTGATTCGATTTGGGAGAGGATATGCTGATCGTCGCTGTCGCCGTGGAGTGTTCGGAGCTCCGGTGAGGATATCTCTGCAATTCGCATTATTCTGGCGGGAATTTTGAATCTGATTTTTCTTTTTACCTTTTGGTTGTTTTCTTTCTTTTATCCTTTTTTTTATTATGGTTTAATCTTTTAATCCATTCTACACTGTACTAAATTTAGAGCTGTTGGCTTGAAAGGAAAAAAAAAACAGAGCTGTTTTAATTTATTTTTAAGGGAAAATTTAGAGTGGTGTTATTTTAAAAAAATTAAAAAATTTAGAACTGTGTTATTTCAACTCATAAATAATTTAAATATAAAATTAATTATGTTTTGTTGATGGTTGATGAATGTTACAGATTACAATGCATAGTAACTAAATTAAAAATTGTCAACAACAATGTCTTTAACCTCGATTTTTTTAATGCCTTTATCCTTGATTGTCATCTAAATTATTTTTTTAAGGATCATTTAAATTGTTTTGAAGTTTACATTATTTTCATGTGTTCAAATATGCATCTTATTTATTAACCATGATTTATGTGCATATATACATTTAAAAATTATGGTTAATTGTGTATGTTATATGATTTAAGAAGATAAGCAATATAAAATTAAAATATTATTATAAAATTGATATAAATACTATACAACAATGTGAAAACCTCATTACTAAATCATATCATACACAACTAAATTTGTTAAGTTTGCAAGTCTTGAGACTTTCTAAACCATGACAAACCTCAAAATCTAAATTGCCTAAATTTTATTTCTCTTTTTTTTGCTCATACCTAAATTTTAATTTATCAAAATACTATATTTCAAAAAAAAAAAAAATCAAAATAATGAGGAGTAACAAATCAAACACTTTGTGTCTCATACGTATTTGAAATTTCTACGTATTTTGGGCTCTGTATTTCAGCCCAAAGGCCCAAAGTAACAAAGTAACCCTACCTCTTCTCTCATTTTCTTCAGTCTCTTCTCCGTCGAGTCACCAACCGAATAAACCCCATTACACCGAGTTAGTTTCAACTCAAAACCCTAACTCATCCAATGGAAGGGTTAAAGGTTTCAAAATCCAACTTAGTAGTTTACATTCATCCTTCTCAAAGCAATCAAGTTTCCAAAGCCGTTCTTCGTGAACTCAGCACTTTACTTTTCACGTAACATTCCTTTTCTTCAACCTATTTGTTTCCAATATCATCATTCATGTAACTCTAATTTTTTTTATTTAATTTTTAATTTCTCTTTGTTGCGTTTTTTGCAGTTACGATGAGATTTTCGACGGCGTCGTTTTGGCCTACGATGTCGACTCACTCGACAAATGCGCCAAGGTTCTTCCCGGTGTTTATCCGTATTTCGGTGTTAATTTGAAGGTTAATATGTTGCTTTTTTCTCCCAAGCCAGATATGTTTTTAGGTAATGTTGATCATTTTTTTGCTTTATTGTTGAAAAATCATGAAATTAAGTCAGGTTAGTTAATTAATTAATTGGGTTTATGTTGTGTTTTTTTTTTTTTTTAGAAGGAAAGGTAGAGAAAGTTACACCTGAGGTTATTATTGTTATTGTGCTTGGATTTGCTACTGCCATTATAACTGAGAAAGATATTAGGGGAGAGTTCAAATTCACAATGGTGAGTGTCTCGTCTGAATGTTTTCGTAGTTGTTGTTGTCTTATTGTGTCGGCATTATGGATATATTATTCATTATATAGTTATATGCATGTGATTTTAGTGTGTGTGATGTGTGGTTTTTTTGTTTTGCAGAAACACGGGGTGTTTGCGAGCAAATATCACAAGCGACATGTGATAAAGAAAGGAACCATGCTACGATTTTCGGTCAAGAGGTGACATACTTTATAAGATTAGATTTGTTCAATGCATCTTTTGCAATTGTATGAAAGTATGTTTTGTTATCATGTTAAGTCTCTTGTTGCTTTGGTTTCTTTTGCGGTCTCAAATTTGTAGAACTGATTGTGTGTATAAATTTAGATATTTTAGTTAGTTCAGCTGGACACAATGATATAGTAACCATCCCTCTAGATCTGCAATATTGCATATACTAATTGATACGATGAAGAAGCACCATAAATATGTAACCAACTAATAATATAACTCCTCACCACTATACCATTGGTTGAAAATGAATATATTCATAAGAATTGGCTTCCATATCAATAAATTTGTGGGGAATGGTGCTTTTTCTACTAACATATATTGATCCTTTTCCTTGTCTTTGAATGGATATATAGTATCTACTATGAAGGTTCGCCCATTCTTTGCTTAAATCTTTGTCCTATTTTGGGTTTTGTCTGGTTTGGAAACACCCTTGTAGGTGCACATACACTCTGCTATAGCCAAACCCCAAATGTACCAAAATGTACAAAAGTTATAACTCACTGACTGAATGTTGGTATCTTTGCTCTTTCCAAAATGTACAAAAGTTATAACTCACTGACTGAATTTTGGTATCTTTGCTCTTTCCAAAACTTCAAAAATGAACCATTAAAAATTGATCTACGGGAATGTTGCTCACTGGTCGATGTTTATGCACCTACACTCTGTCATTGCCAACTCATACACTCACTTATCTCTTAATTATAACATTTTTCATTCGTATAGGATTTAATTGTAAGAGTTTATTTGTTTTTCTGCTAGTTGTTACTTGTTAGCCTTTTATTGCATGTTGGAAAACTTTGGCAAATATCTTGACTTGCCAGTTCCCACTTTCTTGTTGATAGTATAACTACAACTAGTTTTAAAATGAAACTGTAAAGTTTAAATCTGGGTTATGAGTTGAATGTTGCATCATATGATTAAGTTTTGTGATTAATTGTTGCAGCTTCGACGAGGAACAAATATATGTTTACGGATCTCTAGTTCCAGATAACACTGGAAACATACAATGGTTGGATAAGAACTCGGAAGTTGTTTCCCATACTGACAGGTTTTTCTCTTCTAAATATTTGTCATGTCTAAATAATATTCTTAAAAGTTTATAAGTTTGTGCTTATGTATCTTAGAAAACTTTACAGGAGCACGAAAAAGAGAGAAAATGAGGGGAAACCATTAATGTCAGATAAAGATGCTTTAGAACTGCCAACTGTTGACACTGCCAAAAAACTAAAAATGTCGAAGAAGCAAAAAGTCAGAGAGGAATCTTGAATGCTGTATTGAAATCTTATTCTGTAATCCAACTATTATTCACAGGTAAAGATTCTATTTTAATTAAAACGATTTTATATCATATTTTGAAATTTGATGACGATGTCTTGTTATGTGACTTGTTTTTGCATTAAACTTTTTATCATAAACTTTGGTTAAAATGTATGTTAGAAATTTAAAAAGGTGATGGCGATGTCTTGTTATGTGACTTTGTTTCTGCGTTGAAATTTTTATCATAAACTTTTGTTAAAATGTATGTTAGAAATTTAAAAAGGCTAAAAGGTCAACTTGTGAAGAAAGAAACAGTGCACATGTTGATTGCAGTCCATTATACTCTCTTAGACACCTTGCACTCAACTATAGGATTCCCACTTCCTCTGCTGGAAGAAATATTTCCAACAGAGAAGAATTCTCTGTGCATAGAGAAAAAGGGTAAATACAAGGGACACGAAAAAACTGAAGAATGGTTATGGTTGCCTAGTCTCTTTATGTTTGATACAGAAACCCCCTTAGATTTATGTTTGATACAGAAACCCCCTTAGAAGAACACCAAAACAGAAGTAAGAAAATAGATCTGATCTCCTAACAAATTTAGCGGTAGAGAAACAATTGAAGCTATGTGCAGTGTAAAGTATGTTTCTTTATGTTCAATATAATCAATGCTGCAGTTGAGTATTATGTGAGCCTTATGACGTTAGATTATTCGGCCCATTTGTAGCCTGCTGTAGAAACATAGTAGAGTCTATTGAGCTTACTGTTTATGTTATTCTCCGCGGACGATACTTGTAGAATTGTACTTGTGTAAATTCAATTTTTTATACTTCTAGCTGAATTTAGATTTCCTGCATCTGTATTTATTTAACCTCATTCATTCTTTTTGGAGAATGGTTAATGTCTATAATCTAATTAATGACACATTGGCAATGCAGAGAAGCTAGGTTTATGGATGGAAGAGTTTGGACTTGCCATCGGATGTTTAGGTATATTACTATTTTTTTCAAGTACATCCAACAGGGAAAACGAATTGGCATGTTATCATTGATGGGGTTTACCTCAGTTTTGGGATGCATTACTTGTTTCAATTAGATTCTTTTCCCAATCTCTGATTGTAATTTGAGGAACCTTGCTTCTAGTTTAAAGTGTGAATTTAGAAGCGTTGTACTGTCTTTTATTATTTTAATTTTAAAGAAATTTTAGGGTGCTAGACCCTTGATCAGAAAGGATAGCAAGATTGGTAGACGGAGTGAGTTTGATAATTAGGTTTATTATTTGCCTTGGTCTGATCAATGACAGATGGATAAATCCTGAAATTGTTTTCTACCTTTTTAACATTGATCTGTGGATTATTACTACACAAAACTTGGAACAAGTTTCATCTGTTATCGTTACCAACTTCTCAAATTGAATACTTCCTCATCAAGTGTCATTTTATTTTAGAATAAATTCTTATATGAAGCTAGAGGATTTGTTTTTCTTTCTATTACACCTTCATTTTAACTCGTCAATCAATTTTTATTTTTTTACGCTCTCCTTTTAATTAATTTGATGTGCTATCTTTCTCGTACTCTATCCAACAAATTCATGGAGTCAATTGTTTTTCTATTTTGCGTTTGAAGCTTTATTGGTGGAGGTTTAAAATATGCATATAACAAAAAACTTTATTTAAAAAAAACAAACTGGGATTTTTCCAAATACATAACATTATATTAGTTTTATTGAAAATAAACAAGTAGAAGTAATTTCAAAAGGGTATAATTGATAAATTAAATAGTAACACAATTTATAGTTAAACGACAATTAAAAATAAACGGAGAAGTAATAAAATGTGGAATACACCAGATTTTATACATGGTTCTTTACTACACCAGATTTTATACATGGGATAACTTTTATTTTTATTCAATATTTGCCTTATATAAAAAATTAAAGGGTCAACAATATAAAGAAAATGATTTATTTATTTTTTTACCAAAAAATCTTTTGAATTACATGATTTGAGAAAATGAGTTGAATCGAGTTGTTTGCGAACTTTTAATAGGTCAAACTCGAACTAAACAATCAAGCTGGTATTGTGGTTAGGTCTTTTAGGTTTGTTTTATTACATAAATGAGTTAACTTTGATATAAAATTTTGTAAAAATAAAATAAAATAATCCTATGGGTATTTAATGTATAAATGAATATGTTGTCACCACTTCAAGGCGTTATTCATACAATTAACTTTTTTCATCATTTGTTACTATTGTTTCTCTTTTCATATATATATTTTTCCATATCTATTATGAAAAGCTAAAACATAAATAATTTTTTTTAATGAAGTTTAAATAAAAAAATATAATAAACTTTGATTATCATCAAGATCTTTATTTGAGATCTTTAATAAACGATGAATTGAGTGAGTTAAAAGGGTAATTGATTATAAAATTTAACATTAATTCAATTATATAAGTGACTTCTTACAACTCCTAAGTGCTAAAAACTATTTAATAGAACTTCACATATCATGAGTTTATTTACTAATTCATTTACCGATTGAGTTAAAAAGAAATTCTAACTATGGCTCAAATGCTCATGTTTGTTTACACTTTAATCATCATGTTTCTTTCTCTATTTCTTGTTGTTACAAATAGTGGTATGTCATTTCTCACACCATTTTCTTTTTTTTTCTTTCTAATTTATCTTATACATAATATCATATCTTCTTTTGCTAACATTATTTATTTCTTATTTGACAATACAGTTCATATTCCTTGCGATACTGTCGCTGATTGTCCACCAACAATTTTACCTGTATTTTATGAGTGCATTGATAAATTTTGCATGCTCCATATTGAGTAAAAATTAAGTTTAAAAATAATCACGTTACCTTTAACTGTATTACTTTATTTGTACTTTTATAATTTACTCCAAAGTTTGATTTATGTTTACCTGACATTTCAATTTTTATGAACTGCTCAAAAGAGTATTATAGTATACAAGTATTCCTACCTTTGTTTGTTCATAAAAGGTAACACAAACAACAATGTCAATACATAATTACAATAAGCTTATTTAATAAACAAATACAATATACAGTTATGTAGATATAATGACATAATAGTTTTCCTCCTTCACGTGTAAGAGTTAAAAGACACCTAAATAGTTTTCCTCCTTAACAAATATTACAGTGCAGAGGCATCATAAGACACACTTACATCTCAACAAGATTGACATTCCCAATTTACCTCTTATCATTTACAATACCCTAATAATTTTATGGATAAATAAATAAAATAATGAAAATCAAAAGATATCTCGGAGGGATTACTCCAAAACCTAAGAAGACGACAAAGAGTTTGGAAAACTTTCTGATTATGTCAGTTAATTATATTTTACTTCTACATTAGTATGTTATTAAAAAAATAACTTGAAAAGATCTAGACTTAAACTTTTATGCCATAATATCCTGCACATAATATAGGCCAAATACTACGTTTGATCCTTTTAGTTTAACAAAATTTCCAAGTTAATCCTTTAAGTTTTGAAAGTTTCAATCAGGTCCTTTTAGTTTGACAGAATTCTCAAGTTACCCCTTTAAGTTTCAAAAGACCTATTTGAAACTATTGAAATTTAAAGGACTAACTTGGGAATTCTGTCAAACTAAAAAGACCTAATTGAAAATTTCGAAACTTAAAGGACTAACTTGAGAATTTTGTTAAATTAAAAGGATCAAAAGTTGTATTTGACCGATAATATATTATAACAATTAAATAGTGTAACAATACATATGTGATACATTTGATGTCTATTTGGTTGCAACTTGCAATTGCAAAGTAGAAGAGAAGAGAAAGTTCCATTGAGTGTGCATAAGTAAAATTCTCCAAAAATAGCATTATTCTTAGCATTGATTTACACATTGAGTTTATGTTTAAGATTCGAGTTTAAAGGTTTACATTTTTTTAAGGAAGTTTTTTGTTTTTTTTTAAGGAAAGGAAGTTAAAATAATAATATGGCCTTCGGCTCTATAAGTGAAAATATGCCCGTAATAAAATAAAAACGTATTTTTTTAAAATAACAATGTTCTATTTAAATTTTTTAAAAGATAAATATAAGGTGCCGTATATATACGATACACCCAAAGATGAAAATAACTACCGTATATATGAGGAACCTCAAACCCTCCAAAAAAACATCCATCTCACACCAAAAGCAAGAGGACCCAATTCTAATAGGCTTAAAACAAGACAACAAAAGAGGAAAAGGAAATCAAATCGAGGAAGAAGAAAAGGAAAGTCTGATGAAGTGATGATGATGGAATGTGTGGTATCAGAGAGAAAGAGAATAAGCAATTTTTGTTTTTAGTGAGGTAGTACAACTGGACTATATTTTTTTTTTAGGCACATACCTTGAGGAGGCCCAACTCCATTAATTTCTTTGCACACCCCAAGGTCTAGCCCTACCTACGATGCTATATAATACGCAGCATCCAAGTCATAAAAATCACGAATCATGTCATATTTTAAGTAGTGAATAAATTGTTTTTACAAGTAGGAACAACTTACATTAAGAATATTAGAAATAAATTTACATTGAATGTATGTACACAATTAGTTTACACTAACATGGATTCAGTTTAAACCCTTTTTATTAGATATATCCTAACAATATGATTAGATAAATTTTGCCTATAGAATACATGTAGTTTTTTACATGTATTTTTTATTTTATTTTCATTCAGTATTATTTGAATGACTAAAAACAACAGAAAATTTCTTTGGATTGAAGTTTTGGCATGGGGTAATAGTAATTATAGTTTTAATATGAGTAGCTACAATGCTCTTTAAATGTATCTCTTAATTGCGTGTATTTCAGTAGTCAAAATAGTCTTTAACATTAAAGTAGTCCTTCGATATTGATATTAACTCTTTTCATATAAGGACTAATATGACAATATTAACAACATATTTTATTGTAAAAAACTATTTTAACTAACATAGTGTACAATCAAAAACTATTTTAAAATTTTAATACATTAAAAGCTTAAATATGTAAATTGACCTTGTAATTTGGCCTGTTTTTTGTTTTCGTCCCTGTATCTCTTCTAAAACAACCCCGGTAAGTTAATAACTTTTTTCTTTTCGTCCCTCCCGTCAAACTCTGTTACAAAAACGCCTTGCTGACTAGCGGTGTGTGACGTGGTGGGTGCTGACTTGGCTAAACATGTTTATGTGTACTGACAGATGATCCTTTACTATATTATATTACATGGACCAAATTCAAAAACAAAAAGTTACAAAGAGACGAAATTAAAAACCACAAAGTTACAAATTTTGAAATAAAAAACCTTGGTTGTTTCCATCTTCTTCCTCTCTCTCTCTGTCATATTCATCTTCTTCTGCGCCCCTGAAATCACATGCCCTGCTGACAAGTCTTCATCATCCATTAAGTCTTTTTCTCCAATTGAATTCCACATCTTCTACATCATCATACATAACTGAGGACAAGCTTCCTTTCTCTACGTATTGATAGATAAAAAACATATGATTCTTTTGTGTAAGCAGAATCCATAAAGCTTAACAATACTTATGTGCTTTTTTCCCGATAATATTCCCACTTCATTTCTGAAACTCACATCAAAAGATGGCACCTTTGTTTCATAGCTGTGAAATTTTTTTAAGGCGGCAACTTTGACACATTGTAATTGAGTCTTGTATACACTTCCAATATGCTCATGTCTGGATGCAATATCTAATGATAAAGTGTTGTGTTGCTTTAATAATGTCAACATATGCTATTTTTCCATCATAATTCCATATGAAAAACAATTTCTCATTCTTTGTTGTCGTTGTGTGTGCTTGCTTGTTAATGGAATTATGACAAAGTTTAAAGCACATGAGAAGTGAGAAGGATGAGATCAGAGTTACAAGGATAAGAAGAACGATGGAAA
>Ga0315913_1004867_pt1 | contig 16257 bp, 7 predicted proteins | sample MpolsnodulesMG_FD_207736 | JGI IMG/M metagenome (GOLD analysis project Ga0315913, IMG submission 207736) | Medicago polymorpha root nodule microbial communities from Los Angeles, California, United States - small nodules | ecosystem: Host-associated > Plants > Roots > Nodule | place: USA... | reverse complement strand
TTAATGCATTGAAATTGTGTAATTAATTTATAATAAAGTCAAAAACAGTTTCCTTTTATGGTAATAATTCCCTTTTATGGTATGCTTAACCAGTGCCCCGGGGGCACCGGTTAGCAGGACCCTTTCTTAAATCATAAGGTCAACCTTGGTTTGAATGCATTTAAGATAGCTCTTTTAAAATATTGGCTAACACTCGGCTATATATAGCAAACCCTAAACCATGTTTCTCTCAAAAAAAAAAAAAAACCTAAACCATGGTAAATTACACAGACAGCAGAAGAATCATATATTTTGATATTTTGTTTTTTGCAAATGGAAGGACGTGACCTTACAACCTTCCTCTCATACCACTGCTTAACTGGTATTCTAATTTAACATGCATTTTATCGATATGCATATGTTTAATGAAGAATAAACATAAACATAAATAATTAATAGTAATTGACATATGTTTTTACTTTTTCTCTTCTTTGTGTATCTCTAAACTATCTTCTGCACAAGTTTGCATATGCTTTGTCGCATAATGAATAAATCTAATCAATCCAATAGTATTTGCAATGCTCTTTTATGGTTGACAATTAAATTCAGTCTATTAGAAATTAAGGGTGTTGCCTTCCACAACATTGTACTGCTATTAGAAATTGAAACATATTAGTAACTTTATTAAATGTCTAATTATTATGCGATATCTATTATTTTCAATTTAGTGCTTGCTTTTTCCTTAAAAGTCTCTGTTAATTATAGTGTCTGCTTTGCTTCAAGTCTTTGGTGCAGAAGTCTGAGAGAGAAAATATAATGTTCTCATGTTTCAATTATTGTTTGCTTCAGAATACAGGGCTTAGATTATGAGCTTCCACAATTATTTTCCTACTTTTTTTTCTGATTTAAAGAACAAAGGCTAATTAATAAATTGGTAATGTAATGTGATTGAAACTATTTAACTAATGTAGTGTATGTTTTACGATTGCAGACTAGCCAACAAATGGATTTTGAATGATTACAGTGCCCTGTTATTGCTTGCTTGATGCAGTAAAGAGAAGCATACGAGGGCCCTGTTGACTTTGAAAGAGAGTTTTGTGTTTTGTGGTGCGACTGCTGCTGCTCGATTGTTATTCTAACCTTTGTTGCATTTCAGTTTTGCATTGTAGTAGTCTGGTTTGGTTTGCCTCAACTTTAGCAGGTTTTCCTACAGTTTTGCTTCTGTTTAGTGGTGTTTACGTCATATGTTGCATCAGATTGCATTATTCGATCTGTGGTGTTCTGCTACATTGATTTCATGTTCTAATGCCTTGGTATAGTGTCCTGGTCACATGGAATCTATTTGCACCGTTGTGCCAATTTTGTTTTTGAGTGTTGGTGCATGGGATGGCTGATTTGGCTTTAGGTGGTGAACGTTCAAATTGTTAATGTATTATTTGGAATATGATTATCTACAAGCTACTATATTACATAAACCTTAGGATAGTTACTGATTATAGTTTTACTGTTGAAAAATGACAAGAAAGGTTTTACTTTTTATGCTTCACTTTTTTATAAAATGGTGCACTCTTTAGTTTTCTTTAATACAATGTTTTTTGTGGGAGCATGCTTATGACATGTTGGGTCACATCTTCCAAATGCAGATTGTCGGTAAGATTCACAATGATCTAATCAAACACTACTCCTTCAGACATGCTTTTATTTTCCCAAACCTATTTCAAAATCAATATATGATTAATTTGAGTATAACTAAATGCAGATTGCTTGCTACATTCATTCCAAGTATAGGCAGTCCTCCAAATTGAGTGTCAAAGATTGGCTCCTAAAGTTCTTTAGAACAAACAAGTAGCAGGTGCTGTGTGGCATGTTTCTTCGGATGCATTTGCTCGGTCAAAAAGCGTCTCCAGCTCTTCAGAGTTTTCTATTTAATTTATCTCGATATTAGATATAGCTTTCAAACTAGATATTCCGGGTTGAGATGAATGGCTCACATACAATTGTGGGACTTCAAATGTAATTAGTATTGGTCTTACCAAGGGATCAGGACCTCATATGAAGATTAGTCGATGTTATAAGTTGCTGCAACAATTTTGGGAATCATAACAAAAGTGAATTTTAATAGAGTTTAAGTCATTTATGCAATGCTCCATAAATTGTTTACTTTTGGATGTCTATATTTGTTGGTTTTTGATGAAAAAATATGAAACTATTGGTTAACAAGAATTACCACTTTTTTTCCATTGGAATTTAGTTTGTTTTAACATAACTATGTATATATAAATATATTTTTAAGACTTGGTACCTATTAGATACCCTCATACTCAAAGTATCACAATCTTAAGTGGGACTTACACTATTGCATTTTACTAATTGTGAACGTAGTATAGCTCATAAGACCCGTGTGGCGCACGGGTCATCAATCTAGTATTATATATTTTTGTTTTGTTTTTGTTATATTTTATCTTTTAAAACCTAATTTTTATAATTGCTTAAATTATGTTACTTCTTTTTATTTATCTTTTAGCATTATATTCCAATTCAAACTTTAACTCTAAATCTAGGTTCTTTTTGTTTTATCTTCATTTTTTTAATGTTTTTATATTTTACTTTATCATAGTTTATTTCAATAAATTTATCATTTTTTAAATATTTTCAAATTTTTAGTATATTTTATTTTTGTTATATTTTTTATTTTTTAAATCTATTTTTTTAAATTGCTTAAATTATTTGATATTTCATTATTTTTTAGCATCATATGCCAATTAAAACTTTAACTACAAACATATTTTTAGGACTATATATGAAATTAAGGGATTTTCGCTATACAACTACTCACATAATTTTAGCACAAGTAGAATTACACCTTTAAAATCAACTTTTCTCATTCTTCAGGTTTGACAAATATCACTTCTATAAAAAAAAATCATACACTTTTTTCATATACTATTGATTTTTTTTTTCTTCAGAAACTTTATTAACATTATCCACACTCTAAATATTAAATATGAAGACTCAAGATTAGGATCATTAGAATGTAAAGAATGCCGAATTTTAAAGAGATCACATATATTTAATCAATGTGATTTTTACGGATGATAGAGCATGCATCAACATTTTTTCTTCGTGAACTTTTACTAACATGATTTCACATTAACTTATTTATTTTTCTATGCTAATATTTATTTAATTTTTTTGTTGGTGATATTCTAGGGGATTCAATGCACTGTGTGAAGCGGCAATGTTACAAAATATCAATCTATATTATTATAAAAAATAATATCAATCTACGTTGATTGATGTAATATGTTAGCAGATAAAAAGTATCTTAATTTCTAATAACAATGATAACTTTTTTTTACTGAATCAAGAATGAGGAAGACATCAAGGAGCCGTTGGACATCCCGACTAGGTAACATCATTAAATTTAAACCAACTTCCTATGAATATATAATATTTTATAAAACTATAACCATTGTGAAGCTGTATAATTTTTTTTAAGGAGTTAATTTATATGTCTTTTGTCTATTTATTCGTTATACTTTTTTTTGGTAACCATGATATAGGTTCACAAATTCCACCATCGTTAGAGATGACTAATCTCCGTCAAGAATTGATGGGGCACAAAAGGTGGGTTCTTCCCTTTCGATCGAGTTTTTTTTCTTATACGCATGAGCCACGAAACAAACTCATGACCACATGTTTAAAGGGACTCAAAACTCTTACCACTTGAACTAATTCATTATTGATTTTGTTACACTTTTTATTTTTGCATTGGACATTCTTCTCACCATTTATATTTATTTTTAAAATATTCATAATTGTAAATTTAAATAAATTCAATTTAATATACTTATATTCGTGTACACAAACTTATTTAATATCTAACCTGTGCAACACCGGGGATCTAAACTAGTAGTGTTTGTGTGTAACCTTTCCTAAGAAAAAATAATAAATTTTTCTAAGTACGCCTTTATAGCACTACTGATTTTAAAACAGCTCACCATTTATTATGAAGATGAATGTTATTTGAACAACCGTTTTATTTGACAACTTGTGGGACAACCAAAATACACAAAGAAATTTAGGTCTTGACACAAACCAAAGCAATAGAGAGGGAAAATGATGACTATAACATCCTAGACTGCTTTTAGGATTGTCGACTGGCCCCGCAAATCAACACGAGTTTTTTCAGCATGTTTTGTCCTCACTCGCACGCTTATTGGGAAACTTTCCGGTAGGTCACCCATCCAGAGACTACTTATGGTATGGGCTACCAAAAAGAAGATGAATCTTGTTGATATAGGTAGTACCAAACAATTCTTATAAGCCTTCCTTCTACCATGTAGTCCCATACCTACACGGTCTCAGGATCCCTCTCATTCCGATGTGATTTGGTTCCTCTAGAAGCTGTTGGGAGCCGCTCATTGTCGTGCCTTGTGCACCGGCGACCACTCCCCGCCCTCGTCAGCCTTGGGTGTTACATGTCCACCAACTTCCGCTTGGTTCGTCCCCGAACCACACTGTACTGGGAGAGGTCTGCTCTGATACCATTTGTAACATCCCAGACTGCTTTTAGGATTGTCGACTAGCCCCACAAATCAACACGAGTCTTTTCAGCGTGTTTTGTCCTCACTTGCACGTTTACCGGGAAACTTCCCAGTAGGTCACCCATCCAAAGACTACTCCAAGTCAAGCACGCTTAACTGTGGAGTTCTTATGGTATGGGCTACCAAAAAGAAGATGCATCTTGTTGATATAGGAAGTACCAAACAATTCTTATAAGTCTTCCATTCAACCATGTAGTCCCATACCTACACGGCCTCAGGATTCCTCTCATTCTAATGTGATTTGGTTCCTCTAGAAACTGTTGGGAGCCGCTCATTGTCGTGCCTTGTGCACCAGCGACGACTCCTCATCCTCGTCAGCCTTGGGTGTTACAATGACATCATGTGAGTATGAGAGAAAGTTGTCGCAATAAACTACTTCATACGTTATAAATATAGCGAATTTGAAACTGAAGGTTTTAAATTATGATTTTCATCCCTATAAATAATGCGAATTTTGATCTATGTTATTGTTCTGGACTAGTCAAAAACCTAGCCCACTACAAAACTAGGCCCAATTATTCAGAGGCCCAACAAGCAAAAGCCTACCATCAGGCATCAGATCCTCTCTTCCTCAATGAAGACACATAATGACATGATGGCTCATAATGACTATCATTGAGGGCTTTCATGGGGCCATTCATAACGGCTTTCCACCATGACCTTACAATGGTCTCCTAGACTCTATATAATGAGCTCTTGACAGTCCCACAAGGTATGTATCTCTCGATGCTCCATTCTCTTGCTCGTATACTGACTTGAGCGTCGGAGCGCATGCAGGTTCAAGACCCCCTTCTCCTTAATGAGGTTGCGACCAACACATGCTCGGAGCACCGCCATCAACGTTCGGAGCACCTACTCTCGTTGATCCACCACCACTTTGAGTATCTTTTTCCTCCTCGGATAAATTATTCTGTTTGTTCGGAACAGTTATTATAGATCAAAATTCGCTATATTTTGATATATATTTATAGCGAATTTTTCGTCCCTATATTTTAAAACATATTTAACTCTTCTTTTAATCTATGTTTTCTATACCATTAGTGAAAGATATTATTGTAAAACAAATCACAATTATTATTATCGTGCACTACCTTTGCTACTCTATGGTCGTTAGTGTGGTACTGGATTGGCTTTTCGGGGGTGGACTCCTAGATTATTTCCGATCATTTCTTGCAGTTTACACATTCGACAGGTAGTGGGAAAGCCTGGTGCTCATTTCTATAGCTTATATGGCTTCTTTGTGTCTGAGTTGTGTGGAATGAACGTAATTATATATTATTCAATAATTCTGAAACCCCCATTCCCCGGTTGTTGGATAAAGTCAAATATATGCCCTTAGGGTGGCTGAAAGCTAAGAAAGTCACTTTTGTGTTTGGTACTCATAGGCGGTGGTCGAGCCCTTTAACTTGCTTGAGCATCGGTTAATTGTTTTTGTTTACTGTTTTTGACATTGTTTATCTTTAGTGGTCTTTTTGGCACATGCCTTATGCTAATAGGACTGCTCTGTTTGTGGTTATAAAATCCATTTTTGCTTGTTCAATTTTTATATAATATTAACTACATTTCTTAATCAATATAAAATTTCTAAAGTGACATGTAATTTGAAACACACGGAAAGGATGATACATGTTCTTTTCAAATAGATAAACTATCATACATGTTGTTGTTTTTTCCTTCGTAGGGGACACTGTCTTTTTATATTGTTAGTCCTGAAATATGTGCATTTATATCATATATTTACTTCAAAATTATAGTAATTGACAATCTCCATTTATTTAGAAAATGGAGAGGATCTTCATCTATTAGGGATATTCTTATGTATCAAATATAAACGCTTAAACCAAGGGGCAATGTTACATACCCTTGATTTCAATATGGGACTATTCAAAAAATGGGATTACTCTTATCTTTTTTCTTTCAAGTAGTTAGAGTTTTATCTCCTAAAGTATATGAGTGGAGAATTCGGGTTCACATCTTTTCATATTATAATCTCCTATTAACTGAATATCATGCTCACAAATTAAGACTATTCTTATTATTATATTTGTGTTTGACATTTTTTTTATGTTGCTCCTTCATTTCAAATAAATGTCGCTTTAACAAAAAAATGAAAATAAGCGTCGTTTTACCTTCTCAATGCAATATTAATTTATTTTAATTTGATCCCTATAATAATATTGTGCACATGATATTTTTGTATAAACATTACGTTCAAGTCATTATAAACGCACTAGTTACCGAAAACAATCCTCAAGTCTTAGAACGAGCAAACCACATGCTGGTGGATTGGAAATGGGCGAATAACAGCCTGTGCATGATATACAGTTAGGGAAAGCAGTTGTCACATTGAACAACTCTGATACATTAGCAAACTGACAAAGAAACGTGTTGCAAATAGATGTAATGTGGAGAAAACCCGTTGCGGGTCGCTTCAATGCAATGTAGACGCATCCTTCTCCACACACTTGAATTGGGTTGGGTTTTGGATATGTATGAGATGACGAAAGACATTTTAGCCAAAACATTATGGTATATCCCGATTGTTTCTACAGACAGTGGCAGAGCCACGCTGGCTCTTCTGCATGCAAGTGCCCCCACTAGTTTTTTGAGTTTCTCTTATCCATCCTATATAATACTACATTATAGATCTCCAACAGCAACACATACATATACATATAGTATTATAATTATGATGATAGAGTATGATAACTAGATTACATATTATAAATAATACATGCATCTCTCGGCTCTCCCCTATGTGTTTTCCCACTCTTTGTTTCATTTATTTAGCTTCATTTTTCGGAAACAATACTTCTATAATGTTATATACCTAACATTTATTATTTGAAATAATAATAACAATTATAAAAGTTCTTTCTTTCTCAAAAAAAAGTTCTAGTCGATATATTTTTGAAACATTTATTTTATTCTATTTTCATTTTAGAAATAAGAAAATTCACAAAAAATTATTGTAATATTTTAAACATATTTAATGTTAGAAATTTATTTGTAAATATTGCCCTCACTACTTAAATTTTTTGGCTCCGCTACTCTCTAAAGACATTGGTGAAGCAATGAGACTTTTACATGTCATACATTGGGTGCATGAACTCCAACTGTCAAATGTTAATTTTGAACTCGATGCCAAGAGAGTAGTAGACAATTACAACAAAGGTAAGAATGATCTCAACTAAATAAGCCACATCTTTTCTCTTTCCACGATTAATTAAGTTTAGTTATTATTTTCTTTTTTTGAGCAAGTTTAGTTATTTTTAAGACTTAGAATATATAGATAACTCTACTAGTAAAGGGCAAATTCTTATTTACTAGTTAAAAAAGTGGGTAGAGTTATCCATTATGTTTGGTTTCAACTTAAAATAGATAACTCTACTTGCTCTTTGTTGATCGATATTGTAGTTGTCGACTAAAAGTAAAGTGTTTAAAATTGAGGGTTAAATATGTTTTTGGTCCCTATAAAATCGAGAACTTCTAAGTTTAGTCCTTACTTAATTTTAATAGTTTTTTTAGTCCCTACAAAAAAAATTTACTTCTAATTTTAGTCCCTCCTAAACAAAGTTTGTTTAATTATCCTTAAACTTTGAAATTTTTGAACGATTTTTTTGAGACAAGTTTAGAAGACTATGATAGGTTCATTTACTAAAATTTAATTTTTTTTAACATGAAACGAATTAAATATGAATTTTTTAAAACGAAAAAACGTAAAGATAAAAGTAATAAAATCTGGACGTAAAAATAAAATTTTATGATACTTTTTTGCGGAGGAACTTTTAGTAATGTTCTTAACACGTCTACAAAAAATTGTTCAAAAACTTAAGAGTTGAAACATAAATTAAATAGATTTTGAACAGGGATTAATACTGAGTGCATAATTTTTTTTGTAGGGACTAAAAGAACTATTAAAATTAAGTAAAGACTAAACTTAAAATGTCTCAATTTTATAGGGACTAAAAACATATTTAACCCTAAAATTGATTATTTAGAGAACCGATTAACCGATAACTAATTTAAAAAAAATGAGGTTTGCTTCCAACAACAACTAAACTCAAATACACAAATATCATTGTATTATTGTGTGTATATATTAGGGTTAATTATATTTTTGATCCCCCTAAATATACCAACTGTTGATTTTAGTCCCCTTAAAATTTTCTATAGGCTTTTAGTCTCCCTAAAATTTACCATTTATGAAATTGATCCCGGCTGTTAACTCCACTTTAACGGTGCTGACGTGGCACTGCCACATGGATTTTTAATATGCTGACGTGGAATTTCATTTTTTTATTGAAAACCACAAATGATTATTCAAGAAAGCAAAACATCCAAATTTGATAGAATTGGCTTGATGAGATAGCCTTTACTTCTAGCTGAAGCCTTGTTTTTTTTTGTCCATCTCATAGGTTTTGTTCCATACGTTTGATAAACGTTGTCTTGGGTACGTTACCAAGAAGTCTATCTCTTTGTTCACCATTCTTGAAGAAAATGACAGTTGGAAGACCTTGAATCTCATATGTATAAGGAGCAAGTCGATTGTCATCAACATTGAGTTTGAAAAACTTGACCTCACCTGCATAATCATTTGCCAGCTCAATCATTTTGGAATCAAGATTTTCGCAGGTGGCACACCATGTAGCGAAGAATTCCACCAACACAAGAGTCTCAGAGTTAAGGACAAGGGAACCAAAATTTTCATCAGTAATAGAAGCCACTGCAATAATATCCAATAACAACATAAAAGTTTAAATAACTTGGCACAAAATCATTTTTTTAACATATCTAAAACAAAATATTGTGGTACTTGCCACTTCGTCTGCAAACAAACAATAAGAAAAAATCTCAACAACAAATATTGGGTTAATAATTAAAATCAAACCTCCATTGGAAGCATCTTGAGTGGCAACGTTATGGAGTTGTGCGCTGGCCATGGATGCTGAAAGAGTGTGAAAAAGTATTATAAAGATGAAGGAAAACATTGTTATTGTGATGGTGGTCAAGGAATGAACAAGTATGACTGTGTGAGAGAGAGACAATTAAATGAGAGTTTTATGGTTTTCTGTCTCTCAACATTGTTGTTTTAAAGACACAAATGCGGTGCACCATCATTTAAATGGATGTTTGGTCCTCTAACTTTTATAAACTTTTGGTTCCTCAATCAAAGAAAAAGAGATTTCAGCCTCCAAAGCTTAAAGATGAAGAGACAAATTTGTTTAAAAGACGTCTCATGTTTCAAAATAGGAGAAAAAAATTGCTATTCTTTTAAAGATAAATGGACAAAATCGTTATTTCTTAAAGATAAAGGTAAAAATTCCAATATTTTGTAAGGTTAAAAGGTAAAAAATATATTTAAACTTTAAATTGATTTTGCTTGCATGATATCACTATCCAACCAAATTTTAAAGGCACCAAAGGGTTCTCTAAAATAATATTTATTTGACTGTGGAATAGTGTTTGTGTGTAACCTTTCCTAAGAAAAAATAATACATTTTTCTAAGTACGCCTTTATAGCACTACTGATTTTTTTTTTTTTTAATACAAACGTAGGATAATTTTTTTTTTTGACAAAACAAACGTAGGATAATTATTGATTGATTATGTCCAATTGGACTTCATTTACAATACTGATTTTAAAACAACGGACCAGTTATTATTAATCCGCCGTATAAAATACTTCCACCGAAAAAAATATACACTTCCACCGTTTTCTTAAAGAAAATAAAATAATAATAATATACTTTCACAGTTGTCTTCACAAAAAAAAAAATACTTTCACAGTTGTAAATTACATGTCATTTTACCAAATTTTATCTGTTTTAAATTATATGTCACTTTACAATGTCAATGAATCATTAATGTTTATTTTTCTATTGTACCCCTTACTATTTATTACTTTATCATTTTTTCCAATTCTTGTAAAGGTTAAATAAGTTTTTAATCCCTATAAATAAAAAGAAATTCATTTTTAGTCTTTCTAAAAATAATGATAGGTTTTGGTCTCTATAAATTTTTTTAGCACGTAGCGTTAGTCTCCGTTAAATTAAAATTTGTTTAATTATGTTTAAACTTTTAAATATTTGATTGATTTTTTACGGACAGAACATTCTTAGAAACTTCCTTAAAAAAAGAACATTCTCAGAAACTCTTTATAAAAAATAGGAATTTTTTAATAAGTAATGAATTAGATATAAATTTTATTAAACGTCTAAATTTCAAGTTAAAACTAATGAAAATTTGATCATAAAAATCAAATTTTGAGCTAATTTTTTAAGAATGAACTTTTTATAATGTTTAAACATGTAAAAAATCATTCAAAAATTTAAAAGTTTAAACATAACTAAACAAATTTTAATTCAACAAGAACTAACTAAAATGCATGCTAGATTTTTTATAGGGACCAACACATATCACTTCTCTTATGAGAGCTAAAAACAAAATTAACTATATTTATAGGGACCAAAAATATATTTAACCCTTCTTTTAATTTATGTTTTATGTACCATTAGTGAAGGATAGTTTTGTAAAACAAATCATAATTACTCTTTTTTATACAACATTAACTACACTTCTTAATCTATATAAAATTGTTAAAGTGGCATATTATTTAAAAGGAATATGACACATGCTCTTTTCAAAAAATAAACGAGTTAAACATGTTTTTAGTTCTATAAAATTACAAGCTTTCAAGTTTAGTCCCTACAAAAATTTTATTCACTTTTAGTCCCTATTTGCATTTTATAGGGACTATTTTGGAGGACTAAAAATATCCATTTTTTTTAAAAAGTTTTCAAAATAAGGATTATTTTTACAAACTACAATATTTTCGAGGACTAAAATTACCATTAAAATTTTATAAAGACTGAACTTAAAAACTCATAATTTTGTAGGGACTAAAAACATAATTAACCCAAAAATAAACTATCATACATGCTGTCCTTTTTTTTTTAGGGGTCTTATCATGCTCGCAAGTCACAAAGACTACTCTTATCATGTTATTGTTATGTGTTTGACATTTTTTTTGTTACTCTTCATTTCAAATAAATGTCACTTTAACAACCTGGTGCGTGATATACAGTACGAGAAAGCAACTGCCGCAGCTAACAGCTCTGGTACATCATAATCAGAGTAGTTTGTAAACATGTAGTAGTTTGTAATTTTTAACTCAGCAAAGATAAAATATTATAGAACGTACCACGAACTCAAACATTGCATCAATGGTTTATACCGTCGATGCATTAAATACTTCAAGAATTATGTACCCAAACCTATAGTACCATTAAGAGGAGTGTTACGGTTTTTAAATTTGTAGGTTGATCTGAATATGAATCATGCATATATACTTTCTAGGTGTTGGCTTCGAGGATTATAGTAAAAGTTTGTAACAGGTGAAGTTGGCTATCGTGACTGGTGAGTCTCGTGGTGTTAATGGAAGCAGATTTGGTAAGGAAGATTAAAAAAAAGACAAATTCTTATTTACCCGTAAAAAAAAGTGGGTAGAGTTAACCATTTGTTTGGTGTCAACTTAGAATAGATAACTCTACTTACCTTTTGTTGATAGATATTGTGGTTGTAATGAAGTGTTTAAAGTCGGCTACTTAGAGAATTGATTAAACGGTAACTAATTTTAAGAAAGTGTGGTTTGCTTACAACAACAATTAAATTCAAATACACAAATACCATTATATTATCGTGTTTATATATCATAAGTCACAAATTTCACTTACAACGAAAAAAAAACCTCCATATGTCTCAAATTTGTATCTAATACAAATACTTCATTTTTATCCAAGTACTCATGCTTAGTAGGTGACTATAATTATCTAAAAACCACAATATGTGAATCATTCCATAAATGATTATCATTTTTTTTTTATTGAAAACCACAAATGGTTATTCCAGAAAGCATTACATCCAAATTTGACAGAACTGGCTTGATGAGATAACCACAAATGGTTTTTTTTTTCTTTTTTTCCATCTCATAGGTTTTGTTTAATACTTTTGATAAACGTTGCCTTGGGTACGTTACCAACAAGTGTATGTGTATCTCTTTGTTCACCATTCTTGAAGAAAAGGACAGTTGGGATATGTAGAATCTCATATTTAGAAGGAGTAAGTTGATTGTTATCAACATTGAGTTTGAAAAACTTGACAGCACCTGCATAATCATTTGCCAGCTCAACCATTTTGGAATGAACATTTTTGCATGGGCCACACCATGGAGCATAGAAATCCACCAACACAAGAGTCTTAGAGTTAAGGACAAGGGTACCAAAATTTTCATCAGTAACATAAGCCACTGCAATATCCAATAATAACATCAAATTAGTTTAAATAACTTGGCACAAAATCATTTTTTAACATATATCTAAAACAAAATATCGTGGTACTAGCTTGCCACTTCGTCTGCAAACAAACAAAAACACAAAGTCTCAACAACAAATATTGGGTTAATAATTAAAACCAAACCTCCATAACCATTAGAAGCATCTTTAGTGGCATTGTTGAGGGGTTGGATAAGGTTGAGGTAACCGGGTAAGGATTCGAGTTGTGCGGTGGCCATGGATGCTGAAAGAGTGTGAAAAAGTATTATAAAGATGAAGGAAAACATTGTTATTGTGACGGTGTCCATGGAAAGAACAAGTGTGACTGTGTGAGAGAGAGACAATTAAAGGAGTTTTATGGTTTTCTGTCTTTCAACATTGTTGTTTTTAAGACCCAAATGTGGTACATCATCATTTAAAAATAAGATGAACATGTACCCATCAATATTATATTTAAAGTTTAAATGTATGTTTAGCCCTCCAACTTTTATAAACTTACCATTTTGGTCTCTCAATAAAAAAAATAGCGATTTCAGCCCCCAGACTTAAAGATAAAGTCCTAAACTTGCTTAAAAGACGTCACATGTCTCAAAATAGAAGGCCAAAATTGCTATTTTCTTAAAGATAAATGGACAAAATTGCTATTTCTTAAAGATAAAGGGTAAAAAATTGCAATATTTTGTAAGATTAAGAGGTAAAAATGTTAATTTTTTTGTTACGAGACCTAAATCACAACGACTATTGAATAGTTTAAAGGTAAAAAAATAGATTTATACCTATATTTAAACTTTAAATTGGTTTTGCTTTGCGTGGTATCATTATCCAACCAAATTTTAAAGGCACCAAAGGGTTCAATAATTTTCCTTAAAAAAAAACACCAAAGGTTTCTCTAAAATAATATTTATTTGTCATGTGGAATAGTGTCTTTTTTTTTTTTTTAAGGAATGTGGAATAGTGTTTGTGTGTAACCTTTCCTAAGAAAAAATAATAAAATTTTCTAAGTACGCGTTTATAGCACTACTGATTTTAAAACAGCGCACCAGTTATTATTTAATCCGCCGTTTTCTTAAAAAACAATATACTTCCACCGTTTTTCCCTCAAAAAATATACTTCCACCGTTTTGTTTTAAAAAATAAAAATAAATAATATACTTCCACCATTGTAAATTATACGTCATTCAACCAAAATTTATTTTTTAAAATTATATGTGATTTTACAATGTCAAGGAATGATTAATTTTTATTTTTCTATTATGCCCCTTACTATTACTTTATCTATTTTTCCAATTCTTTTAAAGGTTAAATAAGTTTTTAATCCCTATAAATATAAAGAATTTTATTTTTAGTCTTTATAAAAAAATTGATAGGTCTTGTCTCTATAAAAAAATTTAGCACATAATTTTAGTCCTTGTTAAATTAAAATTTGTTTATTTATGCTTAAACTTTTAAATATTTGATTGATTTTTTTACGGACATATTAAGAACATTCCTAGAAACTCATTTATAAAAAATAGGAATTTGTTAACAAGTAATGAATTAAATATGAATTTTATCAAACGTCTAAATTTCAAGTTAAAATAATGAAAATTTGGACATAAAAATCAAATTTTTAGCTAATTTTTTATGAATGAACTTTTTATAATGTTTAAACATGTAAAAAATAATTCAAAAATTTAAAAGTTCAACCATAATTAAACAAATTTTAATTATGAGGGCTAAAAACAAAATTGAGTATATTTATAGTGACAAAAAGCACATTTAACTCTTCTTTTAATTTATGTTTTCTATACCATTATTGAATGATATTTTTGTAAAAAATTCACAATTACTCTTTTCTATACAACATTAACTACACTTAATCTATATAAAGTTGTTAAATTGACGAGTTAGGATCCGTTGACACTAGGTGTAAGTCAAAAGACTTACAACAAACTTTAACCATTAAATTTATTTGACCACACAGTTAAAAATATATCAACAAAGGAAACAATAAGAACATATTACACCTGGTGTCAACGGATCATTTCTCTAAATTGACATATACACCATCCGATCATTATTATAAGCAAAATTTAACATCTTAGATTTATTCAATAAATTATGTATGCGGTCTATATTAAAGACCACATACATCATTTATTAAATGAATCTAAAATATCAATTTTTGCTTATAACAGTGATTATATAATGTAATTTAGAACAGAGGAAATATGAAACATGATCTTTTCAAAAAATAAAATATCATACATATGATGTCCTTTTTCTTTTTAGGGGACGCTGTCTTTTTATATTGTTAGTCCTCCTCTCTATTGGGGATATTCTTAATTTTCAATATGGGACTATTAAAAAAATGAGATTACTAATCTTATTGTTATGTGTTTGCCTTTTTTTTTTGTCAACGTTTGACTTTTTATTATGTTACTCCTTCATTTCAAATAAATGTCGCTTTAACAAAAAATAAAATAAGTGTCGTTTTACTTTCTCAATGCAATATTTATTTATTTTAATTTTATCCCGTAAACATTATGTGCACATGATATTTTTGTGTAAACATTATGTGCACAACGTTCAAGTCATTATAAACGCACTAGTTACCGAAAAGAATCCTCAAGTCTTGGAACGAGCAAATTTAACCAAATGTTAGCGGATTGGAATTGGCGAACAACAACTTGGTGCGTGATATACAGTCCAGGAAAGCAGTTGTCACAACGAACAACTCTGATACATCATGATCACTAATCAGCAAACTGACAAAGAAATGTAACAGTCCGATTTTCGTTAGATTTATTTTTAATTGTTTTTATATGTGTTTATATGTGCTTGTATGCGATTAATTGCCTCTGTGTGTATTTCGGTTGGGATTAGTGAATTTCGGTATTAGAAGGGTATTTTAGTCATTTTAGACTTAAAAGTATTTTGGTCATTTGGTCAGAAGGGTAAATTAGTAATTTCACGGTGAGAGTTATTTTTAGTGTTTCAAGTGAGAACCATTATTTTTACTAAGTTACTATTCAGTAGTGGTAATTAGTTTTGAACCGGTAATTATTCGGTAACTTTTAACTGTAAGTGGATATAAAATTTGGGAGTTAGTTTATAATAGTTTTGAGCCCATTAGACTTTTATGGGTTAAGCCTATTAGTGTGGACACTATTTAAACTTTAGTCTTTGAGAAAATTAGGTCACCTAGTATCATTTGTTCATTTCATATAACTTTTTGAGAGAGGTAGAGAGAGACGGTTCAAAAGAAGGAGAAAACGGGTTAGAAGAGAGAAGCTTGAAGAACCAAGAGGTGATAGAGATTCTAGGAGCTAAATTGAAGCTTTTGCTAGGATTATTGT
>Ga0315913_1004862_pt1 | contig 16266 bp, 8 predicted proteins | sample MpolsnodulesMG_FD_207736 | JGI IMG/M metagenome (GOLD analysis project Ga0315913, IMG submission 207736) | Medicago polymorpha root nodule microbial communities from Los Angeles, California, United States - small nodules | ecosystem: Host-associated > Plants > Roots > Nodule | place: USA... | reverse complement strand
TGATACTTGTGCTGATATAAATTTGTCTTTTTGTGTTTGTAGGGATGAGTTTTAGCGCACTTCAAGCAGATCGTTTCGAGGAAGCCTGAGCTAGACTACCAGCGTGCTGACCCGCTTGTGGGTAGATGGAAACCTCCAGGAGATTTTCTAATCCTGGACACTACAGAGGCGCAATTGATTTGATGGAGCATCATAATGTCATCTGGAGGTCGTACGAGTCTCGGCGAGATCTGACGCCTTTTCAGGACATTTGCTGGTACTCTGGATGGATCATGGCCGACAAAGACAAGACGTGTCGTCACTTGCTGAAGCGGGTTCTGAGGCAGTAAGGCTATATCCAGACCATTCCCAAACCTCCTACGACGATTGTGAATCTTGAGCCAGAGGATGTGGTTATGGCCTTCCAGGATTTTGTTGTCCATGTCCTTAGCCAGCAGGAGATGGGTGATCCAGTCCCGGAGGACAAGGTGTGGAAGCATTCAAAGAGGTACATCAAATGGTTCTACAATGTATCTCATCCTATTATGATCGCCCCTACGGCCTTTGCTGACTACATTGCTTTTGTTCCTCCCTACGAGGAGGTTATTGTTGAGCAGCAACGGGCAAGACAGCCTCCCGACCCATTCCAGATCATCAGCATCATCAAAGCCAGAGTGGAGAGTGCAATGGCGGTTCTTGATGTGTTTTCAAATCCACTCGTTCTCGGCATTATGGAGGGCATACGGTCCAAGTATAGCGTGCTGGAGGAGGTATTGATTCCGCGGAGGAGGACTAGGAGTCATAGTCCACAGGAGTTGGGTCTTATTTTATGACTTTTGTATATTTGTAGTTTTTTTATGACATTTTGTCTAATATGGATGTAATATATTTACACTTGTGATTTTGCGTTTTTATGATATTTCGCGTAATTTTGAGTTTTATTATGTGTATTTTAATTATGAGTGAATGAATGATTGAATGAATGCTTGAATGAATGATGAAAAAATGGATGCAATTGACTGAATGGATGTATGAATGAATTAAAGAATGAAAAAAAATAGGAAATATTGATTTTCTGGTGTTCTATTAGTGGACACAGACCCAGAGTGAGTTAACTCACGCATGTGTTAATCCTAGTGTGAGTTAAGTCACGCAGACCTGTAACCAGTGTGACTTAAGCCACGCTGCGTATAACACATGCGTGACTTAACTTATGTTGTCTGTATTTTCGTCAGTTTAGATGGGGATGAACAATTATTGATGGGAGAAGAGCAATTTTCCAAGTCTTACTACCCTCTAAATGGGCTTGTTTAGCTAGATAGTGTGCTACGCTGTTATTGTCCCTTTTGGTAAATTGGAATTTATAACTCTGAAACATAGCCAGATAACTTTTAATCTTCTTCACCATTTTGCCCCAACATCTGTAGTTGCAGAGATCTCCACAAATCTCCCTTATCACCACTTCGCAATCCGATTCTAAAATGATGTTATTGAAGCAACACTGGCTCGCCAATTCCAATCTGCGCATCATACATTCATAAAAAAATGGAAAATGCTAACTTGTCTCCTAAGAACATTGGGTAAGTCAATAAAAAAGTCAGGCCAAACATATCCTGTCGTTTTTGGATTTATAAATTGTTTGTATTTGGATTTACAAATTCTATTTTGAAAGAGAATATAATTGTACTAGGTTGAGTCACAACCAGGTCACTCTCTTTAAGACGTTTTATGACACTACCTAAAATTGTGCAAGGCAGACTATCAATATGGCACTAAGATCATTATTTAATACTGAAATCACTTGAATATGGTATTGTGACCACTTTATTATGGTGCTAAGACCACTCAAATATGTTGCTATCACCATTCTAATCCTTAAGTTCTCCAAAATATCAATATGGTACTACGACCACTCAAATATGGTGATACCACCATTTTGATTTTTTAAATTCTCCAAAAGTAAAAAAAGATAATGAAATAATATTTATATACCATAGTTTTAAAAATCAGCTCGGACCGGCGGTCGAACCGGTTCGACAGGGTACCGGTGGGTAGGTCGGTTCGAGCCATATGTTAGATCGGCCATGCAATTAAACAGGTGTAAATCGGTGAGATTCGTTAAAAACCGGTTAAAACCGATGACTCAATCGAATTTCGGTTTAATCCGGTTTAATAATTTTTTTTATATTTTCGGTCATTAATTAAATCATTATTCACAATTAATGCTAATTAAATGCGCAGTTCATTAGGCTTCAACTGCTTTGACTTTTGATTTTTTAGAAAATATCAAAATTTGAAAAAAATTGGGAGCAACAGGAAACGAACCACACACACCAAAGTGATTCAATGAAAACTTTACCACTGTAACTAGGGATGTCAATGGATATCCATGGGTACGGGTAGTATGATATCCGTCCCCACCCCGATGGATAAATATGGTACCTGTACCCGTCCCCGTACTCGTGCGGGTATCTCTATATAGGTAATCCACGGGTATTTAGATACCCACGGATATTTGCGGGTACCCGTAGATTGTTGAATTAAATTTATTTTTTTGTACAAAGAAAAATACTTCTTTATATTACCTACAAACTTCAACTTTTTTCTGTCATAAGCCCCGGCAAAATCCGTCACTTTTTTCTGTCACTATGCAGCCTGCTCTAACTGACTATTGAGAATATTACGAAAAATTTGAAAGGTGACGGTTTGGAAATAGATGAAATCTAAAGCTACAAGGTTTTAATTTTTTGTTGCTACAATGGAGGATAAACCCTTTACTTGGTGGAACAATTCTGTCAGATTTTACTTATCTCCTAGTCGAATTCCGGATTATCAGGGGCTCTATCCTCTGAAAATCGGAGGGTTAACATTAAAAAGGAAAAAACATTGACCTGTTTGAATTTGTTTGTGCTGGTAGTGCCTTGTAAAATCGTAGGCTTTAAGGAGTAAAAGTTAGAAAATTGATGTTCTGACTTCAAAAACGTCATATTAACATATGAAAATTCCTTAAAAGCCCCCAATGGTAGTTAACTGCTGCTTCGTGAGTTACATATTCAAGTCAGTGGCCATGATCCACACTATATCATCACCATCTCTCTCTCAAAATTTCAATATTTCACTCTCTCTAAAAAACTCTACCAATTCATCTAAATTTTTCTCCACTAAATCAGAAGTAAGTAATCACTTAGGTTATTGTCATAATTTTTAGTTAGTATATATGTTTATATGTTTATAATTTTAGTTGTAGTTTATTTTTTAGTTTTTGATTTATTTTTTTTAATAGAGTTATGTTGTAGATCTACAATGCTATTAACAAATATTATGAATACTTGTTATAATAGAGTATATTGCTTAAATTTATAAAAAATTTCGAATTTTATAAATTGTTTAGGGTTATTTTTATGATTTTTAGGGTTTATGTATAATTTTCACTCCAAGTGTTTGATGAAATGTTTCAATGAGTTTTTCATTGATTGTTTTTAATTTCTTATTGTGTAGATTGGAAACAATGGTCGGGTGGATCGACGTTCATGCACAATTCAACGGTGGAGAACCTCAGAGGTTGAATGTTCGGTGCCTTGGTGTAACTTTAAGAGGTCTCAAAGATGAACTGAATGAATTCAACCAAGGAGTTAACCCCCGGAGACACGAGAAGGGTGAAATACGTTCGGTATAAATGTCCAACGCTCGACGAGGGGAGAATATCATCTAGTTGGGAGGAATTAACGAACGACAAAAACGTGACGAGCATGTTTTGGGAGCACACCATGTTCCAGTGGATCGTTATGTGCGTAACATTGCTGAGATCAACTGAAGATATTATCAACAGTTTGATTCTGCTAGAAGACCGTGATTAGGTAGGGATCGTGATTACGTAGGGAACGCACCTTCCAACTACAACAATTGTCTTACCCCGAAATGGAAATTCAAACTTGTTAAACGCCAGTTCCCAAACATTCACCCGACAGTTCTATTGTTCCATTCAAAAGATTAAATTCTTGTTAGGCTGGTTTAGTGAAGGTATTGAAGTGTCAAATAATGCACCTCATTCTTTTGAACTTGAATACCATCATTTAAATCAAGCCTAAAAAGAATTTAATCTTTTGAATGGAATAATAAAACTTCTGGGTGAATGTTTAGTCCTGGTGTTTTGCCAATTTGAATTTACCATTTCAGAGGTAAGACAATTGCTATAGTTTGAAGGTGCAACACGAACGTAATGATATGACATTTTTAGGAACATGTATTATTGGGAATCAACTATATATGTTATTATATCGAATTCCTTCATATAAGATGAGTGTCACGGAATGCACCTCATTTTTTATGTGATGACTCGTCTTATATGAAGGAATTTGATGTGATAACATATATAGTTGATTATGCATAATAGATGTTGTGTTGAATGGAACAATAAATTATTTATTAACTTTTCGAATTTATTTATTCATTACGCAATTTTTATTCGAATTCACGTTAGATTTAATCAGTCTTTATTCGAATACGCAATTTTTAATCGAAATTATTCAATACACGATTTTATTCAAAGAACCATAATGTCAAGCAAAATGTGTGCGACATATAAAAAAAAACATAAAAAAAGATCCAAAACAATTAGGCATTAGAAGCCATTACATTTAATCATCTTCCTCGTCGCTTAACTCAATCGGGTTATCCGCTACAGTCCATGCGGCACCTGCTTTTGGTTGAGGACCAAAATAACATGTCCTCCCACTCCTCCTCAACCTCGACTGATTGTACATCGGCACCTTCGAATCTTTTTTTTTTTTTTCGGAATTATCACAAACAATTATGTGCATGTCATAGGCGATCTTTCTTTCTTCTTCTCACCCTTCTTTTTTAATTGATTAGCATCGCCCTGTTGCTAAGACATTTCTACACGATGCAAACATCGGATCAAAACATTTTCTAACACAATTTCTAATGTCTAACAATTTCTAATACCTAACAAATTCTAACACAATTCTATTCTAAACAACATATAACAAATCAATACCGAATCATCATCAAATCAAAATAATTTCTAACAATTTCAAATACCTAGCAATTCTAACAATTTCTAACATTTTTTAACACAATTCTATTCTAAACAATATATAACAAATCAATACAAAATCATCATCAAATCAAAGCAATTTCTAACAATTTCTAAAACCTAAATAGGTCAAAACAATTCCAAAATATCTAACAATTCAATAACAAAAACCCAATGCAATAGGATTCAAAACACTTACTTGATTACGTGAATAGAATTGGCTTGAAATGGCTTATGCTTGGTGAAAATCACACCTAAGAAATCCAAAAATGCAACAATGGAGTTTTGGAAACTCCTATGTCTGTTCTGTTCTTATAAACAGATCAACGGTAGTTAACTACGGCTGGCACCAACGACTGTTAACTGTTGCCGGATTGCGCAACGGTAGTTAACTACCGCTGGAGGCTTTTAAGTTTACAAGTGCTATTAGGAAGATATGTATGTCAGAAAAGCAATTTTCTAAAAGTTAAAGCCTTAGTAATATTGGTGTAGGAAGTTGGCTGTCAAGTAAGCAGATTTTGGCTGTCAAGTTGGCTGTCAAGTTAAACCCATGGTAAAAAGATTTTGGAAGTAAAAGGAAGCAAACCTAATTTTACCTCAAGGGATGATGCCCTTTTCCCCAACCCGGCGGACCACTACTTCCCCCAAAAGCCACTGGTATATACCTAAAGGGATATAAAGAGCCTAGAGACTATAGAAGCAAAAAAGAAGAAGAGAAAAATGGGGAGAGAGTGGGAGGAGATAATGTGAAGAAAAGATGAAGTTTGTGAGGGTATTTATAGGTGGTTTAAGGTAGCATAGCACTTAATGAGGTCAAAAAACGTGAAAAAACTTTAAAAAAAAAGTGTAAAAACCATTAAAATGCATTGACCACCGTCCAAAAAACGTGTGTTCTTGAGCTGTAACCACCGGCCAGCTAGCGCGAGTTAACTCACGCTAAGCTATAACGTGCGTGAGTTAAGTCACGTAAGGGCATTTTAGACATTTACTTTGGAAATGAGCGAAATAGTTTGGGTAAAGAGCAAAATTCAAGAAATTCTCAGATTTTGGTATTAAACGGCTGCCCAGTCTGCAGAATTATGAAAATTGCTTTTCCCACGTAAAAAGTTGCTTATAAACACATGGAAATGACTAAAAAAACCTGCGGTAATTTAGTTACAACTCGATTTTCTCTTTTGAAGTAGTGTAATTGTTCATTTATCTAATCTTGGAAAATCTTGTGCTTAGGTTAGAGCTTTTAATATATTTTGTTTTTTGAAAGAAAAATATCAAGTGAAAAAAGATGGTAATGAGAGTAGAATTTTACAAATTTGATTGAAATACAAAGAAATTGGGAACAAAACCTCATTAAGTGGCTGGATCGGATCGGCATATGAATTTATTTATAATGTTGATCTGATTCATGTTTACATGAAGTTAACTGAAGAAAAATAGTATTATATTAACAAACAAAGAAAAAACATATATAGATTAACAAAATATTCAACTTAATTTAATCACAGCAAGGGATTAAAATTATTTAAAAAAAAATTTTTTAAAAAAAAAAAAAAAAGTCAGTGCTGGATATGTAGTTTTGTTTTGATGCTAGAATCCAACTGACAAAGTAGTTGAGGTTATTGCAGATCTGCTAGGCTAACACCAGCTCCATATCAACTTTGGGATAAGGAATCTTGAAAAAATTGCCAAAATCTTGAGTAATCATCAATATATAAGGTTTGTAACATGAATCATTACCATTAGACCATATGTAGTAGTCCTAAAGTTCATTCTCTACGCCCCTTTTCCAGAATATTGATTTTCATGATCCAACCAACCCCTTCTTGCGAGCATAGATGATAATCATGAGAAACATAATAGCAGAAAATACTCCTGAGAGAATAACTACCTGCAAGTAAACATGATTATATGTTACTCTACCTAGTTAAATTCAGCTTAACTATAATATGTGTGCACATAAACAGCAACAGTTTTCTTACCCATTTGAACATGTATCCATGGTCATCGTTCCAAGTATATGGGATGTTCATGCCAAAAATACCAGCCACCAGAGAGTAGAAAGCTAGGCAAACAGTTCCAGAGCTAAGAAAGAGCTCCAACTGCACGAGTGTTGAAGAGAATGGGTACAAACATTTGAAGGTTTAGCGAACTTTTAAGAAAAATATTTTGTACAAAAATACTGATGGAAGACATGCACGAAAGCAGAAACATAGAAGGTACCTGAATAAGCTGATTACGATGGTTGTCAAGCTGCAAAATAGACGAACAAAAAAATTATCCATATTACACCCCCTTCACCAAATACCTATTGTTATTACTAGTAAATAAACTGCTAGCTACTTACTTGAATGTTAATGTAATCTTCGGTATCATCGATATACTCTCGCAGCTTTAAATGAAAAGAAAAAGGAAAGTAATTAGACCAATATGATATCAGGCTGCTATGTTGTAAAGATATCTACAAACAGAAAATTCAGAGTTCAAGGAAAACCAAATTAAGAACACTAGCATATCAAAGAAAAGATCCAACTATAGTTTGATTCAATATAAGAGCATATCAAAGAAAAGATCCAACTATAGTTTGATTCAATGTAAGAGCATATCGTCTCATAATTCTTTAAACTAATGAGACAATTTTAAAAATCATTTTACAAAGAAACTTCTCAAACAAAACAAATTTGGAGCATAACAAAGACCAGAATGAAAATATATCCTCTGTTCACCATTAATTTCACAATACCATTAATTTCACAATATTAATAAAATATTATGTAAACATCAATAGTATCAATTTCCTCTAAAAAAAAGAAATTGAGAGTATCAATTTGGTTAGACTTCGCGATGCTTACAAATCTAAAAGTAAGTATCTACCCAAAAGGCCAAGCCTTCATATCACTGTCTAGTAATTAGATTAGTAAAGAGGACAAAGGCTCCTAAATTATGGGGTGAAAATGTAAAACATGACTTTTCTTCATATCTACAACTAAACAGTTTTATAAAACACTTCATATCACTAAGGCCTAGCTTAACTGGTAATGCTGATATTGCTAGACTAGACACCTTCACTCTGGTTTCGTAGTCGTGTGAGAGAATTTCAGGTGGTGCTTACCACTTCGTCTAAGACCAAAATAAGTACTTCACATCTGGCATTGATCTGCCCTAATACGAAAAACTAAAATTTACAGTTCCCTATGGCAGACATATAAGATTCACAAGGAGACGACACTTACTGTGGTTAATTTGTTTAATGTGCCATCAATTTGCATGAAATAAGCCTGCAAAAAATGAACAAAGACAATATATCAGTTTCTTTCATTAAAAACATGGAAGATCCTTTCTAAATATTTTTAAAGCAAATAATGTTATAACCTCAAGTAACATTTCGAGCTCTTCAACATCATTTTCATCTAAACGAACTGTTACAATACTTGCTCTACTTGCTCTGGATATCCTTGATCCTACGGTTGGGGAGGCAGCAAACCAGTTTGCATGACCTGATCCACTAACTGGCGATGCTGAACCTGCCTTTCTAGACAAATATAGGTCAGCCATATCATCATCATCATCCAGCAATTGTTCAAGCTCATCTCTGACCTGTAACAGATAACAATAACTGGTGATGAGCGACGGAGAAAGGAACATACGTTGTATTTCAGTTAAAACTGATCTAGGCGCACATTAAAACAAAACACTACTACGGTACTACCTAATTATAAGAAAGCAAATATTTCGAGAATGGAAAATTTATCATATAATTATTAAGATATCGATAATCCTACTTAAGTAGGTTAAATTTCAAGGCCAAAAGATCAATGACCATCTCCAAGCACAACGTGTAGAATATAATCACAAAAAGAAAATGGTATTTTTCCGGTCATAAATTTTTCACTGGCACAGGAAAACTCAACATACCTTTTGAACCCGAGCAGTCAATCTTGTCATTGCACTCTTAAGCTTACGAACTCTGTCCAAATTACGACTACTAATCTGCAGAGTAATATAATTAAAAAGTTCATAAAATTGAGCAAAATCAACAATTTCAGAAACATAAAAGTAACAGATTCCTCAAGAAGGTCAAACATGGAACTAGAACATCCACATTTTGAGCCAACAAATAGAAACCATGTAAGGGAAAGCATCCATAATTAGAACTAACACCTCAATGATGATAAATACAAGAAATTAAAAGTAAAAGATATCTGAACTGAAGGAAAGAAAAATCTTCTCAACCACTTTTAACGAAGTTCTTATTTGTTAGCTTATTCTATATCTGAGGAGGGCTCATGAAAACTGAAACACGATAAAGGATTCAATTATATGTGTACCTTGGAGGTAAGTTCATCTAATGCAGGATATGCAGCCATCTCCAACTCAGTTGTACGTGCAGCAAGAAAACTACAAATGGCTTCTAAAGCTACCTCCAGTGCACGGAACTCAAACGGTGACTCTACAATAAATAATTTAGATAATTCAGATACGGGAACGAAAACAATGTTTGAGAAGAATCAATTCTAACAAGTTCTTTAGAAAGGGCATTATATGGTGCAAATGGAAAAGAAATGTCAGAGAGTAAAAGACGCAATCAACTATTTTTTTACACAGTTAATCTTTAATAACATACCATCTTCTTCAGCAGCTTCGTTATCGTGTTGACTACCAAGATATTCTTTACCATCTCCTAGTTGTTGATGAATGGCACTCAGTTTAGGCAATCGCCTCTGCAGTTCCTCAACAACAGGGACCACATGTTCATCTGTTGGATCTCGCAGCAATACCTATACCACAACTTAGTTACCGTTATAATGCGGAAGTAAAAGCCATCTCAGTCTCTACGAAGAATTAGGCATTCCAAAGGTTTGAACAGAGATTCACAAATATACAAAACGGTTAAGAGAACAGAGTAAAACCTATTGAGTCCAACTCTAAAGTATTCTATAGCTCTATCAAAATCTGTCCATTTCACTAAATTAATAATGAAATTATGTAGTTAGTATATTCTTGTACAAAATAGTTAAGATTGATGCCATCACATTAAATAAAAACTTGGATACTATAACATGAAAAACAAGCCAACAAGTGGGTTACTGTCCTTTGTACTCATTTCTTACTAATAACAAGTAGTTATTTAATTTGTTCCAGGTATATGTGTCGTAAACTGCATGGATCAGATAAGATACTCAGAGCATACCGCATCTACCATTCCTCCACTGCTCACACCTCAATGCTCAATCAGTACAAGCTTTTCAACTTTTATTTTTTGAGAAGGTAAGCTTTTCAATTATTAGTAACCAAAAACAGCTTGTTCCTTATTAAAGATAATTAAAGTTACACAGTTTCAAAGTTTTTTCTTTACAAGATATAAAGGATAGGAAGCCATAGTGCTTCAAATCCCGCTCCTTCAAAAGTGGAGACGGTGACATTATGCATTAACAGAGTGATTTTCAACCTATTTTTCTTCATTGTAACATGCTTTAAATAAAGGTTTTGGCTAACAAGTACCATAAGGGTACATGCTAACTAATAAAAAATGGAAATTTTGTATTAAAAAGAACAATTTCCACGACAATACTATACTTGATTATTTAATGTGCGCTTACGACACTTGTAGTTACTTTTAAGATGCAAATACAAAATGAGGTTATACAGCAATACAGTGAATTCTCATCATACTATGTCAAGAAAAACATAAAATTTCATTCACCATCAATCAACAAATTGACACATTGAAAGAAAAGCCGACTAACCTCATCAGCAGTGATAATCGCCTTGATATGCTGAAACACAAAATCATAAAAACAAAATAAGAACACAAAACAAAACATTAAAAAAAAAAAAAAACACAATACAATGTAAAAAACAAAAACAAAATCATATGATATGATGTACCTCCAAGTTAAGAACAATAGCCTTCTCACGACCGAGAATAGTAGAGGGGTAAGAGAGCAAGGGATCAAGGATTCTAAGATCACGTGCATTAATCTGAACCCTATGCATGATAGCATACTTGTCCACATCAAGCAAAGACCCTTGGCCAGTACCATCAAAAGCAATCCAGCTTCTAGAAGACTGTGTCTTCTTCTTCACAAGAGCCTGTGGGTCAGCAGGGACAACGCTACCCTCTCGAGCCATCCCCTTACTCTATACCTCCAACCACTTCAAATCAATCACATACCCAAACCAAACTCCAAACTCGAATCAAAACCGCAATTCAAACTCAAAAACTCGATTCAAAATGATTCAATTCGACCAACAGTAATAACAGATGAAGCGGAATTTGACAAACCCCTTTTGCACATTTCATCAAACACCATAAGGGTATAAGATTCCAACCTCAAAAAACGATTTTTTTGATCAAATGTTGAAGAATCAGATTCTGAAGAAATAATAACAAAACAGAACAGAAAAAGAGGAAAGTTTTTGTTTTTCTTTTCCCCTTTTTTGTTGCTTTTTTCCTGTGAAACAGAAACGAGATACGTATGTTGTTTGTTTCAACAACGTGAGATTTGTGGTTTGTTGGAAAATAAGAAGGTTTCTAGTGAAGGTTTATTTGTTCTGGGAAAGGTGCAATTTTTATTTTTATATTTGACTAAATAAAATTAGAAATAAATCCCCTAAAAAATATAGTTAGAAATAAATAGTTTTTGCCTTTTTGGTGCACCTTCCCTGAAAAAAGAAAGAAAAAAAAAAGTGTTTGGTGCACCTAATATATTTTGAATTACCAATCTTTTTTGGATTTTATTGAATAGCTACTGCTTATTTTTTTTTACAAAAAGAAACATGTTTTGTTTTTTTTAATATAATGATCATACTAACCGATTACAAGTATTTCACTATACCCCCTTCAAACATCCTCGTGAACTTAACTCAGTTGATATGGACAATGCATAATATATGTAAGGTCCAGGGTTAAAACCCAACCACCACAGGAAAAAAAACCCTTTAACAAAAAATTACTATACCGGAACCATAAAAGGAAAAAGTATTAGAGATTCCTAAAAAAAATATTTGACTAGAGAATTTTTATTTTTTGGCAAAAATTTGTTGAGTGGAGATTATTAATGATTCTTCTAAAAAAAGAGATTATTAGTTGACTAGAGATTTTTTTTTCTAGCAAAAATGACTGAAATTTTTATTTTATTAATAGTACAAAAATATATTCTCTCCGTCCTAAATTATGTAATCCTAATAAAACTTGTTTGTCTCAAATTATATATCATTTTACGATATCGATTAATCATTAATGCATATTTCTCAATTATGCCCTTTATTATTTATTAATTTTTTTTTCAATTCTTTTAATTTATGTTTTTCATACCATTAAAGAAGGATATTTTTATAAAATTACTCATTTCTATACAATATTAACTACAGTTAGTAATTTATGTGAAATTGCTAGAGTGACATATAATTTGAGACAAATAAAGTATATGCATGTGAAGTAATCATAATTCCATCTATCTCTCCATCTCGAGCCACAACACCATAATCTCAACTCTCAAGTTGATTGGTTTTTATATTATTTTTGCTGGTTTATGTTTTAATGAAGTGAAGATTGCATGTGTCAGATTTGTTTCCTTATGATAGGCGATAGTTCCTCTTTCACCGTTAACAGTTTCATTACCAGTGGTTAGGGCACGATCAAACCTACGACGTGGATGATTGCTAGCATCACAGGGGATAAAGATGAGCAAGGAGGGAATGGAGTTTGGGTGAGATGGTGGTTCATCTCTTTCTTCTCTTATGTTAATGTGCTCCTTGTTAGAGTTTTATGGCATGATTGTTTTTTGCTCCACCTTTCAGATTATGGTATGTCGGAAATAGAGCAAGAAGGTATTGGTTCATTTCTATGATCTTTAGACAGGTCATGGTTGTGTGGTCTATTAGGGTTCTCGTCTGGTTTCAGCTAATTGACATGGTTCCGCATATGCATATACTAGAGGTTCATCGCTCTCTAATACCTGCGAATTGGCATTTCAGTTTTACTACTTAGTTTGAGATTGATGATTTGTATCGAAATTATGCTTAGTGCTTGCATGATTATTTGTTGCAATACAATGTTTATTAGTACCATAAATAAGTTTATTGCTTGCATGATTATTTGTTGGCTCCTTGAATAAGTTTGTTTTCTGCAATAATAAGTTTATTTTGTGTAAAAATATATTTATTGACTGTCCACACATGGATATTGTATTAAAAAAATATGTTTACTGCTTGCCACAATAATATTATTGCCTGCAAAAATATGTTGATTGAGTGCAAAAATATTATTTGTTGCAATATGTTTATTGGTATCGAATAAAAGTTCATTGCTTGCAAAAAATAAATTTATTGGCTTCCTAAATAAGTTTATTTTCTACAAGAATAATTTGACTGACTGCCAAAATAAGTTTATTATGTGCAAAAATATAGGGTGGTGGGACATTCGAACCCTCTACAGAATCTCAAGTTACCTCCTAAGATGAACAATTTTCTTTGGCATGCCGGTCGAGGAGTCTCATGCCCATCTCCACATGTTGTATGTTCTAACCACGACGAGGATTAGCTCCCATTTTTTCTTTGCGGGCACTAAAAGTGTTGCTTGTTGGCAAAATACTGGTCTGTAGTCCTCTCTCATTCCTATTCTTGATCCTAGTACTTGTTTTTCTTCGAATATGTTTGTTGTTTTGCAACATCTAGATGGACATCAAAAACAAATATACGGGGTAACTTTATGGAGCATCTAGAAGTATAAGAATAATACATTTTGGAATAATATTGCTCAATAGTTGGGTTAGTGCACCAGTTATAAGGGCTTGAAGCCCTGGTCAGGCGCACAACACAAAGTGAGGTTACTTTGCGTAAACCAATTGTTGGCCGTTATAAATGTAATATGGATGTCTCCTTCTCACTAGAGTGAATAATGTTGGGCTTGGTATGTGTATTCAGAATGATGAGGGTCATTTTGTTTTGGCCAAAACGTAGTGGCTATCTTCTTTACTTGATGTGAACTTGGGAAATCCCTCAGACTGTTATCTTCTCTTAAGTGAGTGCGTGATCTTCAGTTGTTCAATATGGACTTTGAAATGGACTTAAATATGGTGGTCAATAGCATCTATGGTTGTAGAACGACGTTTCAGACTTTAGCTCAACTATTAATGACTGTCGACATTTACTTTCTTATGATATATCAAACTCTGAAGTGATGTTTATTCAGATCAATGAAGTTGCTCATAATTTAGTTAGGGTAGATCCATGTCATGCTAGTTTTTATAAATTTATTCAAATCCTATCATATATCTCTACTCTTATTTTAAATGAAATGCATTAAGTTTTTTTTTATGCTGAAACTATTTTTAAAAATCTTTTTTTTTTTTTGCTGAAAAAAATTCTAGTACTTATGGATGATCGATTGTAATTTACCAAGAGAACAAAACTTTTGCTTTTGACCGTGAATTAAAATTAAACTCTTAAAGTTATGTAAATCATAAAATTTGTACTATGATGTACTCGTTAAAAAGACGTTTTTCCTAATTAGAGAGACTTTATATTAGATAGACAAATCATTAATTGTATTTATTTGATTTCTGAAGCTATTAATCTCCTGCATAAATTACGGGGGGACCTTGGCCCTTAAAGTTGACATTACCAAAATTGGTAATTTAAATTACGGGGGGACCTTGGCCCTTAAAGTTGACATAGCCAAAACTTTTGATTGGTAATTTATTTTCAAAGCTGTTATCTCTATCAGATTTAATCACAAATATTGCATTTGGATTTAGGTGATCTTGAATTCTGCTGAGCTTTCTATTTCCGTTAATGGTAGAGCAACATGATATTTCTCTTGACGTAAATGTGTTCGAGACAGATTATATTTCTCCCTAATCCAGTTCAAGATAGTCTTAGTTTGATTAACGGCCCTAGGATTGTTTGGTCCCTTCTCATGCTCTATATGTTTATAATGATGGCCCTATGACTTTTTTCAAAGGAATTTAACTGCTCATGTTGATTTATTTAGTAAGTTTGTTAAATCTATTTTTTATGTTGGTAACTTCTCTTAGGATAGAAAGGTTCACATTGCCAAAAATAAATTTTGGTTAAATGTTTTTCGTCCCTATAAATATGTCGGTTTTTCGTTTTTGTTCTTCTAAATTTTTTCTTAGATTTTTAGTACCCAAAAGTTTTTCATCTTTACGTTTGGTCGCTCCTTGTAAGTAAACTCATGTGTAGAATCTATATTTTTAATAAAATTTTATAGAAAAATTTATAATATTATAAGAATCTGTCCCAAACAAAATTAGAATTTTTTAACAAAACATGAATTAAATATGAATTTTTATATTTTTGGCGGTTAAAATTTCATAAATAGTTAAGGGACCAAAATGCAATTTAACCTAGAAAATTCTATTTTTTTGGGGGAGTTTTTACAATATTCTACACATTTATGCATAATTTCATTAAAAAATACAAAAAGTTGACTTAAAAATAGAGACAAAAAGTAGTGATTAAAATTTTTATAGGGACGAAGAGTTGAAGGAAAGTTTAGAGGGACTAAAACGAAAAGTTGATATATTTATAGGGACCAAAAACAAATTTAACCTTTTTTTATGGAAACATTTCCGGCTATTTATATGTATTTTTTTTTTAATTCAGCATCTCGTCAAATGACGGACTAGTCTGAGGGTTCAATCTTGCCGTACAAACCCGAGAGTTCCATTTAAAGCCAGAGCACAATTTTGTATAAACTTAACACACAAAAATTGGGACCAGAGAAGTTGAACCTAAAACATAAAAGGAAACACGTTATAAGGTCTCGAACTAATACCACTAAACCAACCTAAATGACCTATATATCTTTTTATTCAATTTAGGTTGATGCCTTGCTGAATTATGTTGATAATTGGATGAGAAATTTCATTTATTTTGGGTATGTCAATGTAAAGAAATTAGTGAATGTAGCTATGCAGAAGACACTTATGAGCATGTTTTACCGTTACTTTGGAACTCAAACAAATTTTTTTTTTATTTGTTTAATCACTTTTTCTTTTATTTGTTTAATCACACGTTAAGCTCGTTTGACTGACACAGTTGAGGATTGACTTAAAATTGTAAAAAGAGAAATGCTAGCAACACACCTTCTAACACACACTTTTCAAAACACTCTCTTTGATTGTTTAAAATTCACATGGGACCCACAAAAAGTATATAGGACCTACATGATTTGGTGAGACCCATGTGAATTTTAACCAATTAAAGAA
>Ga0315913_1004861_pt1 | contig 16268 bp, 10 predicted proteins | sample MpolsnodulesMG_FD_207736 | JGI IMG/M metagenome (GOLD analysis project Ga0315913, IMG submission 207736) | Medicago polymorpha root nodule microbial communities from Los Angeles, California, United States - small nodules | ecosystem: Host-associated > Plants > Roots > Nodule | place: USA... | reverse complement strand
AGGAATTATTAATAATGAGAGAAAAATAGCCATCTTTTGAATGATGTGACAGCGTCAACCCAAGAAAACAACATAGTAGTAGAGATTCTATTTGCTTTAGCGCAGAACCTATCATATGCGAAGTTTTGAATTATTTGCAACAATTGTGTGGAGTTTGTGGAAAAGTCGGAACATAAAAATTTGACAAAATGTTTCTGAAAACTGTCAGGCAGAGATTGAACATGCGAAACAGCTGCTGTTTGGATGGCGAACAGCTGCAGAAATAACCATGGAATGGATGCCACTGTTACTGATGTACAGATTGCGGGAGGAAATATAGCAGATGGCAGAAGTGTTATAACGCAGCAATCTCAACCCCGGGGGCAAAAACCGAGTCTTGGAAGAATTAAGTGTAATGTAGATGCGTGGTTTTAAGACTCTCTCAACCGTGTTGGGTTTGGTATGTGTCTTCGGGATGACACCGGGAATTTTGTGAAAGCCAATACGATGTGGACTAGTTCCATATGTGATATGGTTGTACGGGAAGCACTGGGGCTGTCATACGCAATAAAGTGGGTTCAAGAATTACAACTCACAATCGTTGATTTTGAATTGGATGCCAAGAGAGTTATAGATTATTTTAACAGTGGCAGCAATGACATTTCGGAGTTCGGAGATATATCCTTGATGTTTGTAAGAGGCGGTGCAATTCGTTGTTCCAAAACTCTGAGTTTAGTCGGAGACAGGCGAATGAAGCCGCTCATACCTTCGCACGAGAGATCACATTCTTAACTAGTCCCCATTATTATAACGATATACTTTATTGTATTGATACTTTGATTTCTAATGAAAAATTATAATTTATTTTCCTTAAAAAAATAATCTAGAGAAAATCGGTCACGAGCCACACTTTTTTTTAGCATTTTACATTATATTATTATTTATTTACAAGTAATATCAAATGCATTTGTATTTGGTGCAGTGGAAGTGTATAAGCATGTGTATTTTTTTGCAAGGTAATATCGAAAGTAATATTTTTTAACAAACATTATACTACAATGATCGAATTATTAATAATGAGAGAAAAACACTCACAAGCCACACACTTTTTATTTAAACAAAAAGCACAAAAACAAGCACAAACTAACTAAATGACAATGGTAGCATCTTAGTTAAAATTTAAAAGCTTCAAGTCCTTGTTGAATATGAGAAGAGAAATATTCAAATTCCTCACTTTTAAGTACCAACCCAAACTCAAGTCCACCTTCTCCATCTCCACTTTCAGCAAGAGACACACCCTTAAATGCATGCACCATCTCAACTTTAAGAGGTCTTCCAAATCCAAAATTGGTGTCATAAACATTAAACCTAGGCGATCCATGCAGAAACAATAGATTTCCAGACATATACATAGTTTTACTTAATTCAAACCAGTCTTCTAAATCTTTAAGAGGTTCATTTTTTATCTCATTAACAGCCTTTTCAATTACCTTAACAACATCAACAAAACTATTTTTTCCCTTCATGTCCTTTCTCTTCATGGTTGCACATTTAGATACTACACAGTTCCCAAAATACCCTTCTGGTATTGAGTACCCAAGTCTATCTCTGCAATCACATGTGAAACAAAAGTACTCATCTTTTTCATCACCATCATCATTTCTATGCATTGCTTTAACCATACTAGCCCAAACAAAAGCAGAAGTAACAACAAATTTAGATAGAAATTTTGGCACGTTGATATCATTATCATTTTTCTTCCATTCATTCAGTACCCATTTTTTCATCCACTCAATTTCTTCTTTTCCAAAAGAAATAATTACCTTAATAAGATCTTCATGTTCTCCAGTGCTTTGACTTTGAGCAATGAGTCTAAACTTCCAAGATTTTCTTGTAAAAAAATAATCTCTTAAAATAAGATCCTCAAGTCCTCTTGGGTCCCTCAAAACTTCCCTGTCAAAAAAAGGTAGTGACTTCAATTCAGATACATCACCTCCTTGATGGATCAAAGACCAAGATTTCATGAAATGATTGCAACTGTTACCATCCATCACGTGACAATATGTAATGCCAATGCAAACACCATGGTTGGGAAATATTGAGATTTGCAAAGCCAACAATGGAAGGGTGAATGTGTCATTGGCAATGTCATTAATATCTTCGATCCTGGTTTTGTGTGTTAATATTGGAGCAAGGTGATTATTTTCTTTGAGATTTTTCAGGTGGTGTTTGTTTGAGAGATGGTTGAAATCATGCGAGGATTCGATGATGGTAAAGGAGACAGAGTCTTCTTCGGTGCAATGGATAAAAGGTTTGTGTGGTGGTGGTGGAGAAATGAGGTTTCCAGCGAGAGGGAAGAAATGTTGAAGAGTAGAAGAAAGAGATTGTTTGAGAGATGGAAGTGTTGTTTTGCAAAAATGGTTGGTTGAATGAGGAAAAGGATAGAAGAATAAGCGTTTAGCGTAGATTGGACCAGCAAAATGCAAGTCGAGGAATGTGAGAGGAAGAGAAGATGTTGTTCTTCTTGTTGCAGGAAAAACAAGAGTTTGCTCAATAAGTTTATGCTCTGCTCCTATAGGTTTTTCCATTTCTTAAATTTGATGGATTAGATGATATGAAATGCTATTGGGAAGAAGCAATTTATACACCTTGAAGAGATGTAATATCACGTATAAAAATGGAAAATACGGAATGGTACAACATTTTTTTTTAATTTTTTTTTTAATAATTGTATGACTAACCCATTTGAGTTGGTTCAATGGTGTTGGCTTGAGATCTTAAAATGTTCTTATTTTAAGATGTAAAGTTCGATTTTTTCGGTGTCAATTTGAATTCATCGAAAAATAATAGTTGTTCGACACTACCAACTACCAACCGCTTCTCTTTCAATCATGTATGTGTATTTTTTGCTAAGATAAAAATAAAAATCATGTATGTGCATTTACTTGTCTCATATTTGTCTTATAGTAACTAGTACTGTTTTAGCATGTGTTATGATAAATACCGACAATCTAATACTCCATGTGTTTCACAATTATTGTTTCTTTAATATTTTTTTTTTCTTTGAAAGTGATTGTCACTTTATAATACCAATGCAACATTTATTATTATTTTCCATTATTATACTCTTATTTATTGAATTTCATCCAACTTTAACTACTCCACTAACTACAATTAATAAGGATATTTTAGTAAATGTTATTAATTTTACCATTGAAATCAACCCAATTAATCATTTACTTAATAATCATGCATAAATCGTAAACAACTAATATCGTAAAACGGAGGAAGTACTTTGAAATTCTTTTTATGAGCATTCGTTTCGTTTTTATTCGTGTGTCATATGTGTTGCGCTATATATAGCATATCTCATAAAACATACTTCCTATTCTCTCGGCAATGTAGAATAATACATATACTAACGAATTCAGAAAGTGAAGCTTTATTTAATTTAAAGGTATCTCTAAAAAACCATTTGTCTCCATGCAAGGGAGTGTTTGAGTTTTATCTAATCGTTTCGAATATTAAGAATTTTTTATCTTTTGATTTCAACTCTGAGATGAAGTTTATTAAAAAACATGTGAACATGGTTATTCTTAGTTTAGTTAGAGTTGAGTGCTCTTGGATTAGTCACCATATTTTTGAGATTGCTTCTACAATTGTAACGAAACTTTTCTTATCAATAATATGAATTAATTTTGGTCTTGTAGAAAAAAAAAATCTAAAAAATAACTATTTAAAGTTAGAATTTGAATAATTATATTAAACATAATAATTAAAGTAAAATTATGTTTATATTGGAGATTTTCAATTCTTTTTATTACTTATATTTGAGGTCCAAAGAAGTATCCAAAAAGAGCTTAATGAAAATGGAGTACGTTGTTAGTGTAATTTACAAAAAAAATCATGACGAATTGAAATCAAGTTAAATAGTAGCTTTTGGTTTTTAATGTTTTTTTCTCCTTCAATTGTACCTGATAATTAAAATTTTGTGTATTATTTTTAAATTACTATTCTTTATTTTAGGTTTATGATAATAAAACTGAATAAAAAATTAATAAAAGTAAAGATAATTTAATAAAAACTATTCTCATTTTTTATTTAAACTTTATTCCACCCGTCTCAAAATAACCGAGCATTTTTTTGAAGGACCAAAAGAAGCTAGCTAAGAAATGCATGAATTTTTAACTTTTCTTGCCATGTCCTATTCATTTTTTTTTTGGTAATAATTGTTAGGGCTGGACAATAACGGAACTGGATCCTCTTATATCTTTTTGTCAAGTCATCCCTCCTTTTTTAATTGAATGATTGATTGACTCAAAAAAAAACAAAGGAGATAAGAAAAACAGGTCGGTTGAATAATTAGAGAGATAAAAAACAAAAAAAACCTAAAAAATAATTAATAATAGTGATACTCATTTAATAATAGAACACACTATCTATTTTTTAATGTATTTCTTTCATAACTACAATTTCCATTTATTTTAATAAAAAAACAATCTCAACTCTTGTATGAACTATTTTCTATAGTCACGGGACCTTAGACACACTATTTATTTAGTTATGTCACACTATTAGAACTCATTCAAATAGTACTGTAGCATTGCAGGTGTCACGATATGAGGAGACAATAGTGATACTAATAATATTAGTTGGAAAAACTACTTAGAACATCCATAATAGTAGTTCATTAATAGGGACTCTTTAAATGAGCCTCACGTTACACATTACTTATTTATAATATTTTAATAAAAGTATCTATTTAGAATTCAATGACTGCAATAGAAGTACAATAATAAAGACTCCAATAAAAAGTACTTAAATATGCCCACTAACTTTACATTAATAAACAAAAATGTACTATTCATTAAATTATAAATTACCTCGTAATATTTAATTATAATCCTTAAAAAAATTAAATTATAAAATATGTATTTATTCGTATGAACTTAAATTTCTGCCACATTTACTAGTAATTTGAAAATAGAAAAATTAACATTAGAAATTTTACATTCCTTCGTTAAAAAATAATAGTAATAATTAGCATGAATTACATTTTATTTAAAACGATGACAAATAGATAAAATAATATTTAAGACAACTATTAATTATTATTTTTAAATCAAAACAACTATTAATTATTAAAATATTACTTCTTTTATAAACGGGACCACATAATACATATTTTATTACTTATTTTAAGCTATTATATATTATATGATGTATCACGTGGTCCTGCCAGAGGAAAAACTAGTAATATATTGTATCATGTTTCACCTGGTCCTGCCAGATAGATAAAATATAGTCCTTATGGAAATATTTAATCGATATATTTTTTAAAATAATTGTTATTTTTAGTTTTCCAACTATATTCCCTATCTCGTGAGCTTAACTCAATTGACAGAGATATTTGCATATTATATGTAGCGGTCGGGTATGAACACCGGACACCCAATTTTTTCACAATTAAATTATGTGAGCTCTAATCACTAAGCTACTTAACAAAAAAATAAAATTAAGCTTTGCTTAAACAAAAAAATTAGAATCAAGCTATGTTTTTTTTTCTTTTCTAAATTACACCAGGGTCCTTTAAGTATGAGGTTTGACTAAATCATTCGTTTTGTAACATTTGGTTAACATAATGACTAAATTGAAAACTTTGCAAATTTAAAGAACTTATGTGTGACCAAAATAACTTAAATGATCAATTTGTTACAAACCTCAAACTTAAAGTACTCTTGGTGTAATTTAGTTTTTTTTATTAAACTAAAATGAAAATATGTTAGCAACCAAAAAGCATTCTACTTAATACAAGATATACTTAGGGTGAAAATGAGTCAAGTCGAGTTGAACTCGTATGAGCTCAACTCGATAAGAATTAGATCAACTCGAAACTTTATTCGAGTTTCTCACAAACTATTTTTTCAGCTCATTTAAAGTTCATGAACAGTTTGGTTCGACTCGTTGGTTCGGTTCATTTTAACAACTTATATAAAGTCCAATTTTTTGTTTAAAAAATCAAAATTTATCGATATTTGACCTTTTATATTAATTTTTGTAAAAAAAAAACAAATTTTGAATTAAAATAAAAGTTATCGATACAAAGGATAGACACAAATCATACAATCACTACAAGAAAAAAGGTTTTTGACAGCGACGTATGTCGTTGAGAAAAATTCAAAGTTGTTGTGAAATGTGTTTTTCCCAGTGAAAAAAATATCGCTGCATGTCGCTGGCGTAAGTGCTGTTGCGAAAAGTTTTGCAACGACATTTGATGTCGCTGTGAAAACTAATGCTTTTGCAACGACACTTATTGTTGACTTATGTCACATGTCACAATGACTATATTCGTTGCGATAAAGCATTTTCCTGAACAACTAAAGTTGTTGTGATAAGTTGTTTTTTGTCAACAATACAAATTGCTGCTATTTTTTAGGCTAAAGTGCACTTTTCCACCCCTAACTTTCAAAAACTTGCAATTTTGACCCCGTAAGAACAAAAACTACAATTTTGGCCCTCTAAGATTTAGTCCATTTGCATCTTTGGTCCTTTTGATCAATTTTGACTTATTCAACGCCTACGTGGAAGGCCACGTGTGTAATTAATTAATTAAAAAATGTAAAAAACCAAAAAATCAATTTTTAAATTAAATAAATTAAAAAAAATTAAAAAGTCACAGTAATTGTTGTTGGGTTGGGTGTTGTGTTGGAGACCACTGCCACCACCAATTAATTCCACAGTTCACAACAACCAATTTACATACGCCTTCAATTTCATCCTTCAAAGGCTGACGAAACGCAACAACAAGCAATGAATCACACTTAGAGGACACAACAACACGGGCGAAAGTGTTTGTTGGATACTTCCAAAAATACGGTGACATCCTTGAAGGCGTCATTATTTCCGACAAGCTTACCAATGGATTCAGGCATGCGAGGAACCAAGTGAGAACATCACTGGACTTCTCCCATCACGCGTCTAGCCAATGTCACTACCAAATCAACAACAACATCACATCGTCGCCGACCGGTAAAACCAAATCAACAACTCAAATCTCAACAATAACAACACAACTGATCCAAAATTCATCAAAAAATTCAAACGCAACTTCAATATTTTTTTGGGTTCGTTGGAAGCTTCACGTAGATTTGAGTTTGATGGACAATTTTTTTGGGTTTGAAAAACATTAAAAAAACAAACAGAGGAGTGAATAATTTTAGATCTAGAAGTCAAAATTATATCATGGATTGTTGAGGTTTGCAGATTTTAATTGATTTTGTTGATTTTATTTTCTCTGGATTTGCAAGAGGAAAAAAGAAAGAGGACTGTTGTTATATGTTGTTGAGGATAAGAGAGATTAACTGGGTTGTTGATGATGAAAAAGATGGATTGGATTGCTGTTGTTGTTGATGATAATGATGATGAAGAATGGGTTTTGATGAAATGGGTTAAGAAGAAAAGTTTGGAGGTTATGGGGTTCTGAGAAGAAGGAAGAGATTTCTCGTGTGGTCCTTCCTTTTTCCTTTTCTTTTTAATTTTTTTTAATTACAGGTTTTTTTTTTGGACTCTTCCTTTTTCCTTTCCTTTTAATTTTAAATTTTTTCTTATTTTTTTAATTTTTAATATCTTTTTTTATTTATTTAATTTATAAAATGATTTTGTGGCATTTTTTATTTTTTAATTCATTATTTACACACGTGGCATGTCATGCAGGCGTTGACTGAGTTAAAATTGGCCTAAAACACTATTATTGTAAAAGGGTTAAAACTTAGGGACCAAAATTGTAGTTTTTGTATTTAAGGGGCCAAAATTGCAACTTTTTAAAAGTTAAAGGGGGGAAAATGCACTTTGTCCTATTTTTTATTGACACAATGACTGAAATTGCTGCTATTTTTTATTAATCGTAACAACTAGAGTAGTTGGTATAAATTACATTTCCTAACAACTTATGTCATTTAATAAAAATGCTTATTTTTTAACTTTTATTTTCTAATAAAATTAGTATCAATCACATTTGTAATTTAAATTGTTATTAACTATTCAAAAGTAAATTATATTAGAATATAAGTCACAATATTAAATAACGGACAAGCAAAGTACTATAACATTTTATTTTATTTTGAGGGAAAGCAAAGTACTATAACATTAAAATATAAAATGCCATAAATTATCCTTCTTAACACAAAAAAACTAATAATCATTATGGTTTTCTCATAAAAAAAAGAAAAACTAAAAATTAACAAACATAACAAATAAAATTGTGGCTCTAGCTAGAAACAATATCAATTCTTCTTTTTTGTAGCTTTTCTTTGAATCTTTTTTTGTGAAGCAATTGAATCATCGTTACTTGACCTGCAATTTCAACATAATCGAATTAATATTTTGAATAGGAGGGCAATGCGCACTGGATTATGGACATAATTTGAGATATTTTTAATTGAATGTAGTCATGTATTAATGTCGTGGTGTCCAACACCGACACATGTACAAAGCTTGGCATAGAGGAAGAACATCGCATTAGTCACTAAAGAAAAGATTTAGAGTAATATTCTATTAAATTATACATACAAATACAAATTATAACGTATTAGAATAATGGTAAAACAAAATAAGTAAGAATGTTGAGGCCTAAATGAAAGATTATACACAGTGAAGCAGGTCTTAGACCATGTACCTAATAAGCCAGATACAACATGAGATATTATTTGATTGAATTTTACAATTCCACATTTAAGCCAACGACAAAGTCTATTTTTGTTTGTTAATTATTTGACTCTAAAGTTTCTTTTAATACAGTTTTGGTACATAAGTCCTAAGTAGTCACTTTGAGTTATGGTAATAGTCTGCTGCTTATACTTTGTATACCAGTTTATATCAGTAATTTGAGGTTATATAGGGAAGCTAAATAACCATTCCTAATTAGATTTGGTAAGGTTGGTATTAAAGATTCAAATTCCATGTTTAATTAATTCTAACCTTTCATAATATTTTTTCTTCTTTCAAAATTTTACCAAGTATAAACTCTTTATGTGCCTAAGCTAATGTCCACACATATTTTTCTGCATAATTATGCAGAAAATCCAGAGGTACCAAAAGTCCTTAGATAAGCCAAATGATCACCTTCATTTGATTTTTTAATCCAATACCTAGAACTTGGATATTCCTAGGGACCACTTAGCTATTTAATCAAAGTTTTGATTCTACAACTTGTACTATATAATATAAGGCACACATGTATCATCATAATTGAAACAGAGCACACAACGTATCAATCACAAGAATGTAAGATACTAGTAGCCATATTATCTCAAACACCAATCAACCAACCAACACATGAACGAAACTTAATTCGCAACATCCTAACATACATATGAACACATGCTTGTTTTTAGCTTATCTAGATATCATCAAAAATTTCCTGCAGAAAAACTAGTGGAATATTTTACGTCATTCGAACCACCCAAAGATCTTAGATTCATACGAAATTGTAGGGACAAATGAGAGACATGTATACGGACACGATTCAACCAATTTCCTCATTAAGTCCGTTCTTAGAAAATTCCAAACAGTTCAAAAGGACAGCATGTGACAGAGAGTATCAAAAGCATCATATCTTTCTAACACATGCATGTATCGAGTTATTTATGTCAGTCCTGCCCAGTGCCCTCCTATTCATTATCTTATAAACTCAATAAAACCAACATAATCCAATGAAGGCCAAACTCAACGAGACAAAGATTATGGACACGAGCCTTAGCCACCTAAAAACCACATGAGTTAGACTCCCTTATCCTCCATTTTTTATTTTAAAAACAGCATATATTATTAACCAACCCCCGCACAAGCAGTACCTAAAGGGTAAGAGTGTAGTATACATAAAAGGCCAAAGCCAGCTGAACAGAAAAACAAAACAGCAGAACACCACTAAAGTCAAGAAAAAATTACTTACAATTGCTCTGAAGGCGTGTTATTATCCTTGTGAACAAGTTCAGACATTATATTAAGTGCACTAGAAAATTGTCCACCGATACCCTAAAAAAATATTCAAAATAACACCCATGACAAATTTAATAAAATAAACGAAGAGATTTTAATATATAATACAAAATTAAAAATTTATTATATTTTTGTACCAACTATGGTTATTTATATACTTACTTGGAAATTCATCTTTTGACTAAACATATTTGCCATTTTTTCCTCAACTCGTTTCTCCATCTTTTCTCCTAGTTGCCTTTGACTCTCTTCAAATTTTGCCGTCATTTCTTCCCTCATGTTTCGCTCTTTTTCGAGTTGAGTCTCAACTTCTTTTAACTTCATCTCTATATCTTGTCTTTTTTCACACTCCTTTTCTAATTGTTCTTGCAAACCAGACCTTCCCTTTAGGGGTTTAATTCCAGCTCCCAAGCCACGACAATATCCCGATCGCTCTCCCACAACTGATTTAAAAGCAATATTCGTAATCAAATCTTTATCAGTGTCCCCACATCCAGCTTCTAGGTGATATGAAGAAGCTTCTTCAACCCTCATCTATTTAAAAATGTAAATTATAAATTAAAACTAGAATAAAAAATTAATCACAATTATATATGTTTAACGAATCAAAAAAGGATGTCATACATGAACATTCTTAGAAGCATCATTTATCCATTCTCCATTGCTGTTTGTGTGAGTCATTCTCCATAAATCCTTATAGTTGGGCTCCTTTTCGGTTTCAGGATCTCTCTAAAAGCAAATTTTCATCATCACAAAATATAAATACATATAAGTTATCAAGTCAATGATACATATACCAAAAAAAAGGGAGATTTGATATTTTATATTTTACCGCGTCATAGCTAACAGCTTGAAATGACTTCCTTCCACATCTATGATTAATAACTTGTTTAGATTTATTTGATGACACAAGTAGAAATATAGTAGATGTTTACGTATAAAATTAAATTACATATGTTTATATAGTAAATCTATTACAAACATACCTTGAATTCAGGACTTGAAAAATAATCTACCAAGTCCTTCCAATCTTCTTCGCTTAAATCTTCTGGTTTATGTTCCAAAGCTATCTCATCTGTCTTGTATTGGCTAAAGTGTTTATGAAACCTACATCTATGATTACGATATAGTCTTTTAGCAGTATCAATAATAACATCTCTATTATGGTTTGTATTATCAATATCAAAAGTATCCTGCACTCAACAATTTAAAATGGAAACTATAGTGAGTACTCTGTAAAAGCAATCAATTAAAATAAAAAGGCACAAGATTATGATTTACCAAAACATTTAATACTATCTTGTTTTCTGTCCTCATTTCTTGACATTAAAAGGTGCAATTTTTAGGACAACAATAGAGACCTCAGTCACAAAATTAGCAGCTCCTGATCCAACAGCTACCATTTTACAATGTGAACTCTGTATCTCTCGTTACTTCAATTGTGCAGGGTTTCTTACTCTTACTCAAGAAACCATAATGGAAGGGAAGTGGCTCGGCCACTTAAGAGAAGAAAGGGAGAAAGAAAAATTCCTTCAGCTTACCCTTTGATTCCTTCAATTAGATGGAGAAGAAGCTTCCATAAAAGACATGCATTGAGAAATTTGAGTGAAAGAATGGGTTAGAGGTGGCTGGCGAGGAGTTGTAGAATTGCAATCATCAGTTTAAACAAGAAGGGGTAATTGTTGGGCTTCCGTATATTTTCTTTTCTACACAAAGTAAGTATTTAAATTATTTTCAATCAATTTATTTATTTTTTTTAAGGAAATATACTATGTTTTTTTGACAAAAGGAAAAAATACAATGTTGAAATTAAACAAGTTCCAAAGCACATATACTATGTTAATTATTTTGATGTTTTAAAAAGGTATATGCTAATTAACATTATATTAATTTCTCAACAATATGAATATATTAATAAAATGCAATAAAGACGTATTTACAAGTTTTAAAAATTTATAATTAATTTCTTAAAAAAAACTATAATTAATTAAAATTAATAATAATTGTATAAAATAGAAATGACATCTATTTTTTTTTTTTTTGGTAAAGGATAATTATATAGAAAAACTTAACAAAGACATACAAAGACTGGGGGGACATATGACCTGACCAGGTACAACCCATATCGAAATACATCGTGATAAAGCAAAACCACCCTAATCAATTGTAACAAACAAACACTTGTCCTAAGCGCAACCTAGTGCACCCGCGTACGAGCATGAAATCAAGTTACAACAAAGAGAATGAAAAGAGTGGTATTTGTGAGAGCAATTAGGGTTCACATTGGTGAATGAATTGGCCGCCAACACGAAATCCAGATCCACGTACCAACTCCCTTAACATATCAGCAAGTATAAAGCTCTTTCGAGCATAACAGTCCGACGGGGCTAAAACGAACCAGCACCGGAAGGGAGGCCCACTTGACGTCTTGAGACCTGCAGATCTCAACAGATCTAGAACATCAGAGAATCAAAGAGAGTAGGAGCCAAACACGACCGGTCACGTCAGAACCACATATTGAACCATATCACAATAGTCAGCAAGCATACCCTTTCGGGTTAAAAGAACCAACAAACCCTTTCGGGTTAAAAATTTAGTGTCTCTCTTTTTCTTTTGTTTTTATGTCACCTGAAACATTTTTTCACATTGCTTTTTGTTCAACGGTGAATTTTAGTTTTTTTCCTAATATTTTTGTTTTAAGGAAATAATACTTGGTGTTCCTTGATTTATTTATTTTTAATATTAATTTTTTTTGTTGTTGAGGGAAACGTGTTTATAGCATTTCATTAATGATAATAGTTTCAATACAAGTGGGTATATCATAATAAATGGCGCGACTAGTTGAACGCGTGGCCTCTCGTGCAAGAGTATGGGCCACCGCGTTGGCTTGTCGCTTAACAAACTCCACCCTAGAGTTAGAAAATAGATTGCGAAACAGAGAGCGACAGGAAGAAATAATACAGCCAAATTCAGACAAGTCGTTCCTGTTGGAAAGGAAGGTATCAACTATTAATTTAGAATCTGTTCCAAAATCCACGTAATCGAACCGCATATCACCCAACCATTGCAGAGCAAAGTGCAGCCCTAAAGCTTCACCCACATCCACCGAAACAGTACAAGGATATGTGAGAGTCTTAGCCAGAACAAAAATACCTTCCGAGTCGCGGACACAAACACCAATCCCTGTGTGGTTATGATGAGAAGAAAAAGTCGCGTCGATATTGCATTTATATCTACTGGACATAGGGGGCTGCCACAAGATTCTGTTTTTATTGGTTGGGGACGGAGGTCTCCACATTCGCTGCCATAGTATGATGCGGAGGCGAAGTAGCTGCAGGGGTATCCGGAGCATTTGCTAACTGCCAATCTGTTACCATGTTTCTAGCGCGCTCTACAACCACATCACTTGTTTATGTAACATTGTCCCAAACTCTGAGATTGCGGTGTTTCCAAATACTCCACGTGACTGTTGACAGACGTTGAGATAATTCAACAGACAGGTTCTCTAACAGATAAAAGATAGTCGTCGTGGTAGAAGCAGTCTAAGAAAGTGTGTGTTGGACGGAACCCCACAGACCAGTTCCGTTCCACACCTGAATAGCAAAAGGACACTCGAAAAAAACATGCACTAGGTCCTCGTGGGTAGAATCACATCTAGCACAGTTAGTGGGACAAGCTACACCTTTATCCAACAAACAGACACGGGTCGGTAAACAACCACGACACATGCACCAAAGTAAATTCTTAACCTTCAGTGGAACTTTAAGGTTCCAGACACCGGACCAGTACCCCGGGCGCCATAAATAAGACGAGTCAATTAGCTCTGTAACACACAACCTGTAAGCACTACGTACAGAATAGCGCCCATGCCGTTCCGCTTTCCAGACAAGTCTATCCTCCTCGACCTAAGAAATGAGTGGTGTGTGAAGTATTTTATATGCAACATCCGCACTAAACACCTGTCTAACAACCTGTTCGTTCCAGCTTTTGTCATATAAATTCATCAGACTATTAATTGTAAAATTATGAAGAGAGTGAGCACCTGGAATATCACTACTGATGAATTCCCCATTTGTCAACCAAGGTTCGTTGAGAATGGAGATAGACGCACCCGAACCTATGGTCCACCGCGCTCCCCCACGCACAATGAATCTAGCGCGCATTATACTACGCCAAACATAGCTCGGGTTATGTCCAACAGTAGCCGTGAGATAGGATCCGGACGGGAAGTATCGAGCTTTAAAAATTCGAGCAACTAGAGTGTTCGGTTCTGTGATGAATTTCCATCCTTGTTTTCCCAACATAGCTAAATTAAAAGCGGAAAGGTCCTTGAAACCCATTTCTCCATGAATTTTTGGTGCCGATAGCTTCTTCCAATTCATCCAATGTATCCCTCGTTGCGTTGTTTTACCATGTCCCCACCAAAAGGAGTTTAGCATCTTTTTAATGGAGTCAATCAAGGTATTGGGCAGCTAAAAAATGCTCATCACGTAAGCGGGAATAGCCTGCAGAACAGATTTTATCATTACCTCTCGACCCGCCTTTGAGAGGCACTTACCACTCCAGGAGTTATTTTTAATATTAATTAGATGCAAGATATGTGTTGCGGTTTCCTCCATTCCTTTTTTATAGAACAAAATTATAATTTAAAACTTAGTGGCATTGAATATACCTACAAACTTAGAGAAACTTATAACAGACTTTACAAATCTTGCAGAAATAAGCTTAAAACTTGTATAAACCAACAAACGTACAAATTTGTATTGCATATAAAAAAATTGTATTATTTTCAACAATAATAATTGTTGTTGGAATAAGTCATTTTTTCCAGCAATAGCGAAATTGTTGTGGAAAAAGCACTTATTACAATGACTTAAATAAGTCGTTGCTATATGCATATAAAAAGATTGTAATATTTCCAACGATAAAATTGTTGTTGGGATAAGTCATTTTTCTCAGCGAAAATGAAATTGTTGTGAAAAAAAACAAAATATTACAATGACTTAAATAAGTCGTTGATATATGCATATAAAAAAAAATTGTATTATTTACAACGAAAATAATTGTTGTTGGGATAAGTCATTTTTCCCAGCAATAACGAAATTGTTGTGAAAAAAAAAACAACTTATTACAACGACTTAAATAAGTCGTTGCTATAGGCATATTAAAAATTTGTATTATTTACAACGATAATAATTGTTGTTGGAATAAGTCATTTTTCCCAACGATAACGACATTGTTGTGAAGAAAAACAACTTATTACAACGACTTAAATAAGTCGTTGCTATAGGCATTTTTTGACAACAAATTGATTGTCACTGAGAAAAAGTCGCTGCTAAATATCTTATTTCTTGGATTATTCTCAACATATTCTTCTAATTCCATATTCCAATAGCACTCCCCTTTAAGTTTAAAGTTGTTGCAACTATGACAAAATCATAGTTGTAACAACCTTCAACTTAATCTTTACTCATTTAGACAGCAACAAACTTCACACATAATGTGAACTCCAAAAGAACAAAAAATCTAAACAAATGAGAATGAAAGTTGATCAACATTCTAAAAAAAAATCTATATATCAATAAACAATTTAATAGAGAAACAACTATAGTATGCTAACAACACAATAAAAGGTCTTGAACTTTTGCGGGAAATCCTAATACAAGCTCCTAAATCAAATGACATATCATTGATGTGTTTAGACACAAAAGCTTATGTTTCATTCGGTATACAAGGAACGTACCTACAACAAGCCCATGAATTTAGGAACGTAACTATAATGAAAGGAAAATGATATATTTCTAAAGAGACTTCATTAATTGCCAAATAACTCAACATATTATGGTTATATTTCCAAAGCTACTATATTTTCAAGGTTTTTTTTTTAACTTGTGCAATGTTGCACATCTTAAGAAGTAATTAATACACTTTTTTTTTCTCTTTTAAATTAACCAATTCTAGGGGTTAGGATCCTCTCCATTTGATAAAAGAAATGGAATCCACAATTTAGAGAGAGACACGCGTAAAATAGATAACGAATCCTACCACTAAGTAGATCCCACCATCATTAATTATTTTTTACTTTTTCTCAAAAAAAATTAAGTCTATATCTCTCCAAATGGAGGAAATGGAGAGGATACAAAATAGAGGGGATCTTGACTCCAATTCTAGTCATTTCTCTATCATATTAATTGGATGAAGATCCTCTCCATTTCCTAAATAAATGGAGATTGTCAATTACTATAGTTTTGAAGTAAATATATGATATAAATGCACATATTTCAAGAATTGAA
>Ga0315913_1004858_pt1 | contig 16272 bp, 11 predicted proteins | sample MpolsnodulesMG_FD_207736 | JGI IMG/M metagenome (GOLD analysis project Ga0315913, IMG submission 207736) | Medicago polymorpha root nodule microbial communities from Los Angeles, California, United States - small nodules | ecosystem: Host-associated > Plants > Roots > Nodule | place: USA... | reverse complement strand
AAAAATGATACCTTAGAAATATAAATTAATTTAGAGGAAAGTAAAGATGGGAATCTCACGCACTCACCGTGAGCTAGTCGTTTAATTCGGATGAGACGTTTGTGAGGACCTACCAATTGGTGAGTGGACAAAAAATAAGGCTTATGGTCATAATATAAGTGTATGTATTATTCATAGCCCAAATGCAGCAAAATATCGTCAATACCACTTAAATAGACAAGAATATCTAATTGGCTCGCCAGCAATCACCGCCCAATTATGTATACTCATTCACAGTAGTAGTGACATTTTTTTTAAGCTGAAGATTCAATTTGTTTTGTTTAATTCAAGCCTCCTCAGGAAATCCGTGGCAGACATGAATCTATTACTTCCACACAAATTCTACCAAGAAGTTCCTACAAGATTATCGGATACTGTTTGACTAGATATGATGCCATTAACCATGCAATAGACGGAAATAAAGGACCAAAATTATTCACAAATAAAAACATGTAATGATCTATTTAATTGATGAGAAATGAAAAGTATTTAGCCCTTAAATTTGTTAAATGACGTGGAGTGATAAGGTGATTTCTGATTTGGGGAGCGACATATGAATTGGAGTATAAAGAGATGGTCGGTTCAACTCCCCACACTGACAAAGTAGCAACTAACATATAACATATGTTATTCTCTTAAAGTTATCCTAAAACTAACCAATTTGGTTCATATTAAAGCTTTGGTTACCATGTTATTGCTAAGTAGGGGCCAAAACCCAAAACAAAACTACACAAAACTATAGCGAGGAGTAGAGACTAAACCATCAACAGATGGTCGCTCCTTAATGAAAGGATGGGACTGATCCATAACCTAAAGGTCTTCAGGAGAATAACCCAAAATACACAAACCATCAGCAACCTTTTTGAAGACTAAAACTACACTTATCATTTCTCGAAGATTAAACTTTGTATCTTTACGATAGGTCTCAATCCTCTATGGTCGTTCAACAAACAACGTTGAACAACTGATGTTTGCCAAGACGACGAAAGAGGATTTGTATTGAAGGAGGACTTGGATCACGTGTATCCATACAATCATTTGATGAATCCTTGGATTTGATAGAGACAGACATATAACATCTCAACTTTTGTTTGTATTTTGGACTTGATTTATGAAAGTCATAATCTAGATTTATCCAATATTGATCTACAAACCCAGATCAAATGACTCAACAAGTGTGTGTGTGTGTGAGATTTATCCAATACTTGAAGTGAATTACCTCCCCAACTTTGACATCTCACTCTTTGTTTTTTATCTCAGAAAAGGGATGGAGGATTAGACTCTTGGGTGTTAGACACCAGCGTCATCGACCAAAAGGGAGCTACCTGGAGCTGGAGGCCAAGTATCCCAAGTCTTCCTTCCATAGTCCGAGCAAGAGCTATGCTTATAGCTTGCTAGTGTGTAAAGGTGGCAGTGTGGTACATCTTTCTCAATCAAAGAAATTCGAACATAACAATTTTGTAACCCAGGCTTTTGTTGATCATGTTTACTTTCATTTCACCTAATTTAATCTATATAATTCACAATTATCTTATGACCTTGCTGAAAATAATTAAAATTGCAATCCCATTATGACCACGATCCTAATATTATGTTCAATCATGGTTAAATGCAATCTTGATCACAATTGATTTTCAAATGCAAAAACATGAAAAATTGATGTCTCGAATAGTCGATAATTTCTTAAAACCCTATTTGATGTCATGCCTCGACCACAGTCGCGATGCAATCACAAAAACGTTGATAAAAAATCAAATGCTACATATCAAATCAGGTTTTGTCCAAACTCAAATTGATCACCACTCGGTGCATGTTAACTTGGAATCAAGGTATTTACAAAAATCGCAATGAACCACCGTGATTCTCTCAAACTCACCGCAAATCCAAACACACATTTAATCACAAAAGCAAAAAAATCACATTGAAAACCTTCATGTAACAACTCACATCACTATCACATTATTCTCACCAAAAAAATTGCATGATTTTAACAAATATTATAGTAAGCAATCAAGCAAGTCAAAAGAGGGAAAAGTAAACAAATGACAAGTACCTGAGAATCCTTGGAGGAGGTTGTTGAGGAGAAGGGGCACGTTGACGAAGACTAGGATACCCGTTACTCTGATTTTGATTATTATGACTATGACCATTCACAATGTTATTATCAGTGTGGGATGTTCCAAACCGGTTTGAAGTATCTTTCTCGGTCCTAATTACCCTCCGGTCCACTCGAACCGTTGTTCTTTGAACCGGGTTTAAAGAATCTTGTTTAACTTGCACCTTCATGCACCTTAATCGCTTCCTGTTCCCCCATTGTAACACCAAATCTGACGTGGATGATTGTCTGAATCCATCTGAGCTAGCCCTCAATAACAAGGAACTAGACCCATCCCCTCCTTCATTTTTGTCTCTATTATCATCTCTTAAACTAGCAATGTTGTTGCTGTTGTCATGGTTGTTATGTGATTCCTTATCCATCACTCCCTCCTCCCTGTCATCATTATATCATCAATTAGTAAAATATGAGTTTGCAAATAGAACATTATTAGTAAAACATTTTTATTTGGACAAAATTATTACTAGTAGAATATCTAACATCATTTGTAACCAAAAAAAAAAAGAGAATATCTAACACCATAAAATATTACATATTCATGTTTCACATAAACTTGAAATTAGAATTTGCTGTGTTTTTTGCAAGACTACAATTAGGTCAGGGTCATTATCATTATAAAATACTATATTATTTATTTATAATATTTATAACACATTATCTACTATCTATCTATATATTATTGTTTCTTCTTCTTAAAAAAAAATCTATATATTATTGTACTGTGCCAATGAAGGTTGGTAAGGAGTTGAATCCATGTTATGGCTTTCGATAGATTTAACTCTAGTTGTCAAGATAATTATCTCTTTAGTGATTGATCTACAAGTATTTTTAAAAACGTTTATTTGAGCTTTGGAGCTTACCCAAACCCTACTGAGCTTCGAAATCAAACTCACCTAAAAAATTTATTAGAAAAAAAAATATACTTTCCTCCGTCCTTTAATACTTGACACAGTTGATCTTTTTACGCATGTCATTGAAAAATTTTGAGCTTAAATATCTTGAATAATATATTATAAAAAATTATGAAAATTTGATATTTTGAAAATACTCATCAAGACAAATCCAACGACATCTTATATGATATTATTTATCTTTATATATTAATAGAAAAATATAGTTAAAGTAACTTAAGTCAAAATTACACATTTTCAAATAAGTAGAAAAATATGATCAAAGTAACTTACGTCAAAATTACACATTTTTAAATGTGTCTATCTACTGCCGAAGGGAGGGAGAGGGAGTACTCCATTATTGTTAAATTAAATAAAACAAGTTGCATATGTTGGTCCACTGTTTTCGAGAAGAAATAAAAATGATAGCCATGGGAATAGTGCAAAGGGAGCATCTTGATACGAAGACAAAAAAATGGATGGTGAAAACTGAAAATTATGAGGGGTATCTCACTTCAAATTATGAAAATATTTTTCTGTCAAAAAAAAAATATGAAAATATTTTACCAAATTAGAAGAGATTCAGTTCAATTTGCACATAGGAAAGGATTAAGATTATTTCACCGATTTTGCTCTTAAACCAATTCAAAAATATTAAAACATGAAGAACACGAAGAGGAGGAAGAAGAAGAAGAACAGAACAGAACATGAAAAGTAAAATTTGTAAACACAAATAGAGAGAGAACTACACAAAGTACAAAGCATACTCTACGCCGAAAGTGTAGTTTCAAAGTTGACTTAAATCTACAATATTTATATTATTTTTTCAGAAAAAATAGTAAGAACATCAAAATCATTTGCAAGAGAAAGGATGAAAATAAAATTAAATAAAAAGCAATAAACCATGAAAATTAATGCAATAATTAACGAAAAACTTACAATTAGTGAATAATCAAATTCTTCTGGCACATCACCAACTTGAAGAAAATGATATTTTTTTTCAAGTCCCTGCCAAATGATGAAGATGAAGATGAAGATAGAAATCCAGAACTTCTTCAGAACTATCGATCGTATCCACTGAAAAAAAAAATTAATAAAATGTCAAAAACTTGATTTCAATGAAAATCAACTCTTCACTTCCAAATTTGATATTTATACTTTCTAAATTAATTCGATTTCATCAAAATTCAAAACCGTCAGCTTTAAAATTATTTTATTTTCAGAAAATACAAATCCATACCTAAAATCAAACTAACAATGACATTTCAAAGCTTCGATCTACAACTTTTTCATCAGAGAATCCAGAATTTCGAATTTTTGCATATAAGTGCTTATCTTCATATACACAAAAAAGCAGAAAAACTTTAGCATAGAATTCAAACAGAGAATAGAAGAATGAAAAAGAATCAAAAGCTTTGAAACTGAAAATTTGAACACCTTCAAAATTCAACAAAATGAACCAAAAAATGCACTCTTCTGAACAGAATTAGCTTGATGATTAACAATTAACAATTCAATACCTGCAAACACAGAAAATAAACCAAAAACAAAATGAAATTAGAGATTCTCGTTAAAGAAGAAACAGGTTAGAAATTGAAGCATCTTATAATTATAATTTAGATTTTAGAAACCTTAATTATGTTAAAGAAATTAGCAGATCCTTAGCGTTAACCATTCAGTGATGAAAATTAAGATCTTAGATTATGATGTTTGGTTTTGCAGACAGAATGGTGAAAGGACATAGAGAAATTTTTGCTGTTGTTGTTCTTCGTCGTTCTCTTTCGTTCTTGTGATAGAATGAAATGAAATGCTCTGTTTTCCTGTGAAGACATGTTTTTATACATCTTCTGCTAGACTGTGAAGAATATTGACCGTAGATTTTATATCTGGCGGCTCTTGTTTATCTTTACTTGAACCATCCATAGAACACGTTACGTCGTTTGTGAGAGCCTTTTTGCCGTTGGTGTTTTGTAAACGGAATATGTAGAGCCGTTAGATGAGAGTAATGAGTGGGGTGTGTTTAGGTTACTCAAAGTGGGCTTATTTATTTATCCAAAAAAAAAAATTAAACAAATGGGTTTTAAGTACAATGCTTAGTTTGATCTTTAGACGCCTCAAAATTACACGCCATATCAAAAAAAAAGTTAATCAAAAGTTATTATTTGATCAGATTTTACATTAAAAAAGTTGATTGGGAGCGAAATTAAAGTGCCTGAAGAGAAACTATCAAAACACAATAGGGTCGTTCACAAGCTTATGGAGGTAGGTCGAAAGGGTAACTACTTTTTATTTCACTAAAAAGATCTTTTGTTTATGGAAGTATACTTTATGACTATATACATTGTTCAAAGTGTATTCATGTTGTGAATTTGGACAAACTCACATCAATACTTTGATTTGTGAAGCAAAATTAGTAGCAACCAATGATCATAGTGATTAAACAGACATATAAAATAAAGTAAAAAAAAAAAAAAAAAGAACACATCAATATATATTTATCCAGTTCAATTCAAATTTGACCTACATCTCGGGGAGAGTGCAGATCTTGAATCCACTAACAATGAATTTCTTACAAAGCGATATAAGGATCAGAAGAAATTAGCCTCCAAGAATAAACCCTCATTTTTACTTTTTTTTTTTCCAGTATCTTCTCTTGATCAAGAGACTCAATGATTTCAGCCACCAAGGTGTTAATATTGTTTCCCAACCCTAAAAGTAGTCAATTGTTAGCATTTTGGTCTCCTAAGAATCCCCGGTTTTGATAAACCCTAGTTTACCTCGCTCATCTCTCTCGAATTATGTTGAAAAATATGAATATTTAATACCAAACGCAGGCATCCACCTCACACACGGGGAAGTAGCGATAGGGCTATTGAGAAGTACATCTATGTGCCTCACGCATGAGGCATAACAACACCAAATTTTGAAGACTTTTCTTAACGATGAGGTTTTACAACATACACAACAATTCTCCGTCTTGCCTTTAAATCGATGATGATACCACTTTAACCATCAACCACCTTGCTCTTGTCTCCAACTACACTCTAGTGTCACGAAATTTCACCTTTACCTCTTTAACACTTAGAATTCCTTCATTCCCCTTGAAGATTCTTGCATCAAACTACACTTAGCCTTTTTAGGTAGTTTCGCAAGTTTTAACATAACCTCTCAAACCTTTGGAGTGATCATATATGAGGGAGGGAAAGACTATACTTTTTCAAGACCATTGACTAAATACATGGGTCGTTACGATCTTAGACTAAGTCAAAACTAAGTGGGATTCGACTCTGATGCTCAAAACCCACGTTCTTTGTTTGTAGTGCCACAAACTACAAAGAAAGATGAGAGAAGAGGAGTTGTGTACCAAAGATCTTGTCAAAGGATCATGCTATGGAGGAGGAGACTCATATCCGAAGGATAAAAGCAATTTAGTCCATGAGAAAAATTTACAAGACGCAATTTAGTCCAAGAAAAAAATAAAAGCAACTTTTAGTCATTTAAAAAAATAAATCGAGACAACTTTTAGATTTAAGTTAATTGATTACCTTAAAAAATATATAATTGGTATTAATTAAAATATTTAAATGAATAGAATCTATTTTGTTATATAATAACAATAAATTTGATGAATCGTGTGCCACACGAATGCATTACAATTTAAATATACATGTGGCAAACTAGTTGTAAATTCTTATTTTTCTCGGCACAAAATATATGCTAAAAAGTAAATTTGATGACATAAGGTTTTTGGAGGACCAAGTTTAAAGAAAATTATTATAGGGACTACAAAAACATTTATAACTTTATAAAAATAAAAAACATATTTAACCTTTAATTAATAATATAATTTGTGATTAATATCGTCTTAACTTATTTTTGTCTATTAATAATGTTATTAAATTGAAAATAATTCTTTGATTATCATGAAATTTACTTTTATTTTCTTATTTTTATTTATGCCATTTTATAAATACATATATCTCTTTTGTGTCATAATTTTATTTCATCTTCTCTCATACCAGATTAGTAAATAAGCAAAGAGAGATAGGACTAGTTTTTATCAGTTTATTTTTCTTTTATTTTTGCCAATATCTATATCAACCAAGATGAACTCACAATAACGGTATGATGAATTTTCTCAGAAACTAAAATGGACCTTCGACTTCGCTCTTTAATTTTTTTCTTCAAATAAATCTTCTTTTTTTTAGGAAGTAAAAATAAATCTTTTTTATTAACGATTTATTAACTTTTCGTTAAATTTTAAAAAGCCTATTTGAAACTTAGCAGTCCATCATTACCTATAATTGATGAGGGATGCTATATCAAGCGAAGGAAAATTCCACGAGAAATCCACGATAGTGTATTTTGACACAATTTTGCTCCCACTTTAATTCATTCTTTTGCGGCATTCATGCTGGTGCTGGTACATGTATAGCTAATTAACACTATCGGGATGATTTCGGGAAAAAAACTTTCGCTATACTTATCTTTTCCCATAATTGATTTTTAGGTTAATATTTTGTTTCTTCTTAAAGAGTTTGAATTTGGGTCCTCCATTCCTTCAACATATGCTCAAATTAGTTGAACTATACTATCCATCTCACATATGATAACCTATCAAAAGATAACATTGTTCAATAAGTTATTACACTTAATACAAATTGTTGGATAATTTTGTAAAAAATTCAACAATGATCAGTGATCACCGATATTTTACTTTTTTTTTATAAAAAAAACTATTACAAAAATTAAGCTAAAAAGGTTTAATTCAAAATCAATCTCAAGTAACTAACTATAAAGACTTACAGCATAATTTAACCAAATATATACAACATCATCATTAATATTAAACAATAGTAGTTGTATGAATTACACATTCTACTAAAATAATTGTACAAAGGATTGTCAATTCTGTTGCAAAGTGTCTAGGGTAGCTCCTGTCTGCCAATTACCCACTTACACTATTACACACAATACACATTGGCATTCACTCATGACCTTGTTCCCTATCATATTGGACATTCCACAACAGGCAGAACTGTGGTCTTTTATCCCTCCTGTTATAAATGCCATAATCCCTTCAAATTATTTTTCTTGCAATAATACAACCCTATAACTGAATGGATTAAAAACATATTCACATAATTGTTTGCGAGGACCCCACAATATGAAGTAGAGATCATCTCCATTTATCAAAAGAAATTGAGAGCTCAATTACTATGATTTTGGATGAACAAAGGCTTAATATGTCACCGGTACTAAAAACGTGTACCTCGTTCTATCCAAAACCATAGTAAAGGAATTATGCATCTGTAAGAAATGGACAGAAACCCTACTCCCAAATGTCCTTGTAGTGTCCCAATTGTATTTACAGAATCATGACAAGAGATCATGACCAATGCACAGTATCTATGACTATATACAATCATAAAACATTATGTAACAATTGTACATGATTTTTACAATGTGCACATTTTAGGCACTATGCACTGAAACCCCTTTGCAGAGAACTCCAAGGGTTGGCAGGAATACTGGCACAAGCTTGTGCCGAGGCCTCGGCCATTTGCTCAGTTTGTATTCCTGCATTGCAGATGTTCGCAAAGGACCTCATATGTTTCATACCATACTGAGATAGGGATCCACAATGTGTCTCAAAAGTTTTCACCTGAACCAAAAAATCAGATTAAGGTGAATTTTTTTTCTCATAGACCATATTTTTTTAATGTAAAGTCATACAAATTCATCACAAGGCACAATTTTATCATTGCTCCGATGGCTTAGGCATAAAAGCAATGAATCTAATTCTATGTAAGCACCAGAAAAGATAGATGAAGCTGAATCAAGGGAAGTAGTACCATGGTTTTGAGGCAATCCCAGTTATCAACAAGTGGTGATCCGGCAGGTCTAACATTGTCGAGCAGTTCAGTACCCTTTTCAATGCCAAATAAGAGCTTTCCAATCAGTTTCACACTGTTATCTACATGCATCCTGTGAGACATTGCTTCCAAAACTTCTTTCTGCGCTTCATTTTTCCGCAGAGAACCCTCAGGTGCTTTGCGGAACTGCCAATGAACACCAAAAATACTCAATATCTTGTTACTGGATCTTTTTCTCGGGAATCCGTCAATTACATTTGGATGTTTATACATTACGTTTAATTGAAATACACGGACACGCGAGATATCAAACGCAAAGAATAAACATTGCATGTAAAGAATACCTTATCCCAGAAATGAATGAGATCAGCATCCCTTTGGTTAACTGCTGTTGAAGGCGATCTCAATTTCAAGGAGCTTTCATCCACAAAACTAATATTGTCATTAGCAGGATTTGTACCCAAATATAAGAAAAGATGATTGTTGCTAAGCCCTACATCACCATACTCCATCACATGAGAACCGTAATAACCATTGATAGTCCTATCCTTAACCTGTAACCACATTAGCAAATAAATCATCAATTACATAACTCCTAATACAATAAAAAACAAACTGAAGTTTCTCATATGTGATTAAGCATTCATGGTATTGAATTACATTCTTCAATTCATATCAGTTGATATAAAGCAAATTAAATTAAGTGAGCAACAAGAACTTACCAATTTATATTGCTGGTGCAAACTTTCAGTTCGTAAATTGTGTATGTCACTGCTCATAAGTGAAAGAAAAATTAAATTAGTTATTAAAAGAAACTCTTGTGATCTAATAACAAATAAAATGTGCAAGTGCAAAACAAAACAAAAAAAATTAGAATAATCAAAGTTTTGAACTACTCCATGGTGATTGCATGGTTATAATAAGTAACGCAATGCATCAAATTCATCTCTTTTATGATATAATTTTGTCCTTCTTAGTCACATACCTGTCTTCCATCCAAGCAATGCTGTATAGGTCACCTAAGCAAGTTGAGTACTCTGGAGGAGGGGGAGGGTACTCCCCAGGGCAATATGTTCCCCAACTGCTTTCTACTGCATTTGAAGCCGTTGTCGCGTAGATATTGATATCTTCTGGAAGAAGACCTTCAAAGATACTGCCAGATTCACATGCCTCCAGATAAAATACCTGTACCACAATTACATTAGTCGAAAAAATTTAGTGCGCGAGTTTGGATTAGCTTAGCTTGTCTTCAACCAAAAGGTTTCTTATCTGAGCTTTTGACAAACAAATTATTTAGCCTGAAATAATTAAATCCAAACATTGAAGAACTACACAGAACAAACGGTGATTGAAATAAAGAAGAACGTGAAATCGACTATGACTAGTGACTTACTAGGCTCTTGTATGATCCAGAAGCATGTTTTTTCTTCAAGACTTCATTCAGATCAGATGCATACAAGTAAGGACCAACAGGCATACCTGAAGAGACCGAATAAGAAATAGAAAGGAACATATATCATTAGTAGAAAGTATAAATAAAACAAACACGTAGTCATATAATGATCCAATAAATACAATTTTGAAATATTTCATTCTAACTGTTTTTGGTTTATTGTGCATAAACAGAAACCACAAAACACAAATTCCACTTTGAGGAAATCATATGGGAGAGGTTCAATTTGACACAGACATCATCATGCAAATAAACACAATTCAATCAAACAAGAACAACAATAAACACACTATTTGTCAGCAATAGCCTCAAACAAGGCTTAGGCTTTTACCATACGTAAACACATACAAACAACTTATGAAGCACAAACACAGACACACACTGACACAAACATATCGACACCGATAGTATTTTGAAAAATAGAAGTAATTGAATATTATCACATGTATCGGTGTCGTATTTGTGTTCAACAAGTGTGGGACACCAAGCACGTCTTCAATTTGAAGTGGCGGTGTTACTGCTACTTAGCAAACAATCTCTCTCACAATCCATGTCTTTCATTGAAAAATTTCTATGAAAAGAAATTAGAAATACTCACCAAGAACCCCTGGTCCTCCATGATCAGTGTAGTATACAAAAATATGATCATTGGGACCACTATCAACAACTTTCCCACTCCCACCTGTAAGAGCTGATTTATTTCCAAGTAAAGCAGCATAGAAATTGTCAGCATGTACCTCTGCACCAGTGTAATCCTGTCATAAGAAAAAGCTCTTATTAGATCATCAAACATTACATAGCAATAGGACATTAGATGCCTAAAAAGTAAAAACCTACGAAGCAATAAAATAGACACGAACACTGGACACAACACTAACACGTACACACCAGTAAAAATTTGAGAAATTGAAGCTATTGAATGTAACAATATGGACACTGACATTTGTCAAACATCACAGACGTCTTTAGTGTGAAGTGTCAGTGCTAGTTGCAAGAAACTAAAATTGACTTTACCTTTGGAACTCCTTCATAAACATCACCACCATCTGGTTTGTTAATTATGACTCCAGGCCTTGGATTCTCTACATTGGAAGCAATATCATCATACATGAAAACAATAATGTTTTCTTCTTTCAAGCCACCTTTCCTCAACAATTGATATGCATGACAAACATCAGCCTGATGAAGCAAGCAACAAAAACTCAACATTAAAACTAAATAGCTAAATAAATACAAAAAGAAATTAAGGTTAAAATATGCCATTGATCATTTGTATGTAACACTCATTCTGAATTTCAACACTATCTCTGTATTAAACAGTTTCCATTTAATCCCTGTACATAAATTGTTTCTTAATTTAGTCCCCGTACATTCAACTATTTTCATTTTGATGCTCACTTGTCACTGCTATACAGCAACTCCTTGGTAAAAGCAGTAGATAAACAGTTGCAAACATAAAGTAAATGAGTTGATAATAGCTGACATCGGATTAATTAACCAGTTGACTTTAAATTATAAGTAATATTAGTTGCTTTTTTTACAAGTAATATTAGTTGACTTTAAATTTAAATTAGCAGTAATATTAGTTGCTTTTTTTAATAGACAACAAGTACTATAATTTTTAAATTATCCATCATCTTTTTTTTGAGAGAAAATTATCCATCATCTTAAAAATTTAAAATTTCATTTTTTTATAAAAACTCTCCGGTCGAAGCATCAACTAATCCTAATCTGAAGGGTCCATTCTCAACGTCCACTTGCGGTGGTATATAAAAGCTCTGGACTAACCCATCGGAATTGACATAGAGACAAAAGTAACATGTTGATACAATCTTTGGATCAAATAAGCCAATGAATGTGAAACATATACGTGTGAATGTGTGAGATCCGATATACATGACTTTTTTTTTGGATGAAATTTACATGATTATTCAAATCGAACATTTTCATCAATCTCTATTGGAGTGTCATGAGATAAGAGTGAGGTGTAAGTAAGAAGTAGTAACGAAGTTGAAATAACCAATTCTTATAGACACCAAATTAAAATCAAGTGACACGTATAAGAAAATGTTAACTAGACTTGTACAATCTTTTCAAATCTAATTCCTCACACTTCAATAGATTTGTTTTATTACTAAAAATAGTAATACTTGAAACAAACTCAATGATTAAAAAAACTCAGATTATATTTAGTAAAAAAAAAAAACTCAGATTATATTTAGTAAAAAAAAAAAACTCAAGGATTATATAAATAACATCATCAAAGACAAAGGATTAATATACGAATATTTCGAACAATCAAATCACTTATGATTCCACCTATTTATATCGTTTTTTTAAAGTATTTATTTACCAATTTAATTTGATGCATGTGTAAAAATATATTTACATCACGTCACATGGTAACTAATATCTATTTACGTATAGATCCTCTCAAAAAGAAAAGTTTATGTATAGATAGATATAGACAAAAAGAATCATATGTACCTGATGCCTATAATTCCAATAACCATTAGAACCAGCAAGTAAAATAGCCCACCTAGTCCCTTGATCGTGGTCATCATTTTCAGGCTCATGGAAGAACCTGGAGGCTTGAGATTGAGAAGGCAATCGGATATAATCTCCGGGGAGGTCACGGCTACCGGAGACGGCGGCAAAGATGGTCAAGATGACGGTAAGAATGAGGATAGTAGAAAATTGAGAAAAGTCCATGATTGAAGGAAGGAGAATGAATAAGTGAAGAGGAAGTGATAAAGAAGATTTAAATAATAAAGGTGAGAGGCGTATGAAGTTGGATGATCATGACATTCTATTATCTCACTACCTTACGTCTGCATTTAACAATAATGTAATCTACTAATCTCTCATTTTATAATTTTTTTGTGTGTGAATATATTGTTTCTTATTTTATTTTTTTTATAAAACTTTACTATTTTGGATTTGAATCTAGTCTTTAATATGAACAACATTAATTTTGGGAGAGTTTTTCTTTATTTTATGGGAAAAAAAGGTGTGAATTGTCTAATTTACCAAAAAATAGGTAGAATGTTTTTTGAGTGGAGATATATAGGTAAAGTTTTTTTTTCCTTCAAAAAAAAAAAGGTAGAATGTTAGGTGCCCGATTAATTAATTAAATAGATACCGATATTTATACTAAACAATTTTTTACTTTTTTTGAAGGAAAACAATTTCTTCTTTGTTACGCCCGCCTCTCAAAACAAAAATTTATTTGCTACGCCCTGTAAAAAAATATGATCTTTCCTACGCATTTTATTTAATTAAGTTTTCTGAATAGTTTTATATAAACTAGTCAAAAGATGGATACTCACGTGTTCGTCTTTTCGTTTTTTTTATTGCGCTAATGTATAAAAATTATGAATGATGTTTTTTATAAAAAAAAAATATTTTGATTAAAATTATAAATATAAATGCTTGTTAGTTTTGATTTATAGTAAACCAAACTAATCATGTTCATCTATTTCAATGACTCCTAAAAATATAACAAAAATATATAATATAAATTATTATATTTTTAATAACACCATTTTTTATATTGTTTATGTTATTGAAAAAGATAATTAAAGTTTGTTATGATATGAAAGTAAAAAATATTTATACCAATACTTTTAATCAAAATCAAAATAATTTTGATCAAAACCAAAATTTCATAAAAAATATTGTTCATGATTTATATGTATTAGCACAATAAAAAGAGCAGACAGACGGACACGGATTGCCCGTCTAAACACTAGTTATTATATAAAAAAATTGTTTAAGGGTATAATTTGAATAATGAAAAAGTCAGTCCAAATCTTCTATTTTCTTTATATATAGCATAGATTGTTGAGATTTGAGACACATATTTTAATTTTTATAATTAAATAATAAATTTATACATAATTGTTTTGATACTCCATAAAATATTTTACAAATTGTCTTGGTGAGTATAATTGAGTTGTCACGGACACCACATTATATAAGTAAGGGACGGGGTTTGAATATTTGATTCCCCATTTATCCAACTTAAGGGTGAACTTTTACCACAATTATATAATATTTCTTTCTCTTTAGATATGTTTTTTTTTACCAGGACAAACAATATTTATTCATTCAAATTGATAAAGTACATCAAATACAATAACATCCTCAACATCACCAAAAAATGTAAAGAGGAGTGTTATTTGAACAACTTTTAATTGACAACTTACAAGGACATCCATAATTTGCAAAGAAAAAATAGGTATTGCACGAAAATCAAAGCAATAGAGAGATAAAGTAAAAAATATTGTGAGTATGAGACAGAAAGTTGTAGCAAAAGCTGTTACAAAATGGATGTTCAAATATCATTTCTTAAACGTAAATAATGAATCTCCAAACAAACTCACAATGCCTAAGTTAATAATATATAGTTGGGTCTACAAATAATATGATAAAATCTAATAGAGTGTTTGGATGCGCGTCTGCCTCTTTAATATTGCGTTCCGACTTCCGGGGCACAGTAGACGTGAAAATGGAGATGCTACAATATGTAGAGTTTTGGAAGACGCACGTTTAAAGCAAATGTGTCGTTGTTCCAAACGAGCACTAAGTTTCGAGAATATTCATGTTTTTAAATCTTCAACGTTGACGCCCAAATCATTGATTAAAAACTTATGTATACTTTTAGTCCCTGCAAATAGGTGTCGTTTGAAATTTGGTCCCCGTATTTACTAATTATTTTAAATATCCACTGCAAAATTTAATTATTTGAAATTTAGTCCCTCCGCCCAGTTAATCACGGCCACGTCACTAATCAGCTTATGTGGCATTGTTGATTGGTCAAATGGTTGTATGAGTCAGCAAAAGATGTGGTGAAAGGACAAAAATGCCCCTGCACTAATCAGACTATTGAGAAATGATCAATCTACCCCTCTCTTATTCTTCTCAAAACCACTTTCCTTCCTCTTCTCTTCTCTTTTTAGTAACTGATTCCCTCTCTTCTTCTTCTTCTCAAATCACCGAATCTAGTGTAATATCTTAATCTAGTGTGATTCGTTACGTCACAAATTGTTGCCTTCAACTTTCAGACCCATTCATTCCTCCATAAATCGCTGCCTTCAACTTGCAGACCGCCTCCACGACCCTCTTGTAGTTGCCCGTCGCACCGTCGTCATGCAACCATCACCATCCCTCTCGCCGTCGACCATCCATCAAAGTATCGCCCGTCTGTCTGTTCTCGTTTCGATTTGTTCACAAATTGGATTGGATTTTTTCAGATTTTGATTTTCTACAAATTAGATTGAAATTGGTTGGTTTTTTTTCACAAATTTATTCAAAATAGAAGACATGGAAGCAAATTGGATTTTCCAGATTTTGATTTTCTTTGTTATTTCTAGTTCCACACACAGTTCATACATTTTTTTTTTTAAAAAAAAACATCGATGAAAAATAAAGTGAATTGGGTTTCGATACAAATAGAATCACTTCCTTGTAAATCTATCGAAAATACTATTAAGAACCGTGAATTCTTGCGTTTATCTCTTCTTCTTTTTCTTTTGGGTTTGTTGTTATGGGTTTTCGATTTTTGAATCAACAGAGGTTTTTTAATAAATTGGTGGAGGTGATTGAAAGAATGAAGAAAAAAATGAAAGTCAGGTCATTGTGGAGAACGAAGTGGGATATGAATTTTGAAATTTTAGGTATTCATGAGCTGCAGAGAAGATAAAAGAAAAATGTTTTGAGAAGAGGAAGGAGGGGTATTTTTGTCATTTCTCGATGGTGCGATGAGAGCAGGGGTATTTTTGTCCATTCACGTCATCTTTTGCTGAGTCATACACCCATTGGAGCAATCAACAATGCCATGTAAGCTGATTAGTGACATGGCAGTAATTAAGTGGGAGGAGGGACTAAATTTTAACT